>Ga0099848_1000155_pt1 | contig 28753 bp, 34 predicted proteins | sample CB_VirMetaG_3_FD_78179 | JGI IMG/M metagenome (GOLD analysis project Ga0099848, IMG submission 78179) | Freshwater to marine saline gradient viral communities from Chesapeake Bay - CB_1508_1S Viral MetaG | ecosystem: Environmental > Aquatic > Marine > Coastal | place: USA: Chesapeake Bay...
CCAGTGAGGGATAGAATAAATGCTGTGAACAGCAGATTCCTTTCTTCAACTGGCGAAGTCCGCCTTGTTGTGGATCCAAGATGCCGTAGAGTTATTGAAGGACTCGAAAAACAAACTTACAAAGAAGGAACTCAACAACCAGATAAAGATAGCGGATGGGATCATTGGAATGACGCTTTAGGATATATGATACATTTCAAATATCCAATTAGAAGAGACAGAGCAGATGAAACAGTCGCTACTTGGAAACATAGGACAGGAGCATAATAAATGACGGACGCATACAATAGATACACAAGCACCAACAATGCTTATGATAAACATTACAAGAGATGGAAATATCTTCTTGCCAGTTATATGGGAGCAGATGTTTACAGAAAAGGCGAATACTTAACACGCTATCAAATGGAAACAGAAGTTGAATACCAAGAAAGGTTGGCAACAACTCCTCTTGATAATCACTGTAAAGGTGTAATTTCAATATTCAATAGTTTTATATTCCGTAATCCAGTTTATAGAGAATACGGTAGTTTAGAAAACGACCCAGCATTGAAACCATTCCTTGAAGATGCTGATTTAGAAGGTAGAAGCCTAAATGCTTTTATGAAAGATGTCAGCACATACACAAGTATCTTTGGACACAGTTGGGTTATCTTAACTAAACCATCAACCAACGCAAGAACAAGAGCAGAAGAATTACTACAGCAAGTCCGTCCGTATGCGTCTGTATTAACTCCTCTATCAGTTCTTGATTGGAAATATGAAAGAAGTCCAAGTGGCATTTATGTTTTAACATATTTGAAATACATTGAAGATATGGTACAAGGTGAAATGGTTATTAAGGAATGGACTAATGATACCATTTACACAATGGTGCTGGATGACAAGAACAAAGAAGTAAAAGAAGAAATTGAAGAAGTAAATGGATTGGGTTTAATTCCAGCCGTTTGTGTGTATTCAAATCGCTCACCGATTAGAGGTGTAGGTGTTTCAGATATTGATGATATTTCAGACTTACAGCGAGCAATTTACAATGAATATTCAGAAATTGAACAGTTGGTAAGACTTCAAAACCACCCTTCACTTGTAATGACTGGCACAACAGAAGCAGGTGCTGGAGCAGGTGCTATCATTAAGATGGATGAAGGATTGGATCCAGGACTTCGTCCTTATTTGCTACAACCAAGTGGTGAAAGCATTGACAGTTTATACAAGTCAATTGAAAGCAAGGTTGATGCCATTGATAGAATAGCACACCTTGGAGCAATGCGTGAAAACCGTGCTTCAACAATGAGTGGCGTTTCAAGACAGATGGAGTTTGAACAACTTAATTCAAAACTTTCAGAGAAAGCGGATAACCTAGAACTTGCTGAAGAAATGTTATGGCGTTTGTTTGCCGTATATCAAGGCAAGGTTTGGGATGGTAAGATTGACTATCCGGACAGTTTCAACATTCAAGACAAGCACAGTGATATGGGACTGTTGGAAATGGCGGCAAGAGCAAACCCACAGGATCCAAGTGTTAGAGCACTTATTGACTTTAGAATGAAAATGATACTTGATGATGAAGAAGAGTTTTACTATGATGACATTGAGCGTATGAAGAAGCGAGTTGAGAAAAACGCTGAAATGGAACACACACCAATGACACCACAAACTTTTGACAGTCATCTTGCTGAAATGATACAGCAAGGATACACAATGGAGCAGATTGCTGAACTACATCCAGAGTTCTTGACAATACTACAACAGAGGTTATCAGATGCGTCACAGCAAAACAACGGTTAAACCAGGCGAACAATATAAGAGGTTAGAACAACCTTGGTTGTTTTACGAGCCCTTTGATACCAAGATTGTGGAAACGCTAATCCAGTATCACTATGAAGGATTTATGAAAGACTATCCTAAATGGCAAAACCGGTTAAATCAAGAAGCAAGAAAAAGAAGTAGAAAACATCTGTTGGCATTACACAGATTAACACATTGGATGCGTCAAGAACTACGACACCAATACAACAGCATTGACAATATCCAAGATTTCAAAAAGATGTTAGAGGATCCAGAGTATGGCGAATAAACCACTACAACCAACATTCCTCGGGTATGAATGTAAAGGACCCAATTGTGCTGGGCACAAGGCTGGGTATAGATATGCTCGCACTGGCGGTGGTGTTCCGTCACCATACAGTAGAAGTTTCAATGAAGGAATGAGTGCTTACACAACCAATTACACAGCACCCAAAACAAGCACAAGAAAATCAGGAATTACTTCAAGTGTTCTATCAGCCGTGGCGGCTGGTGCGGCACTAGGAGCAAAAAAGGGAGGATAAACCAATGAAAGCCAAAAAAAAGAAAAGTAAAAAACGCGGGAATAGAAAGTAATACGCCCAGATTATGGTGGAAATACCACTATTCATATAAATAGTATTACAATATTAACTCATAGGAGGCAGAGGTACGATGGACTCACAAACCACGGAAGCAATAGCGGCTACAACTGACAGCCCAAGCACAGAAGAAATAAGTCAGGCAATCAACGAAGCAAAAGGTAAAATGTATTCTCAACAGGAGTTTGATGACGCTATGGCGAAAATGAAACACGCTGTTTTGAATAAAGCATTAAAGCCTTATCAAGAACTGGGAGATATCGAAGAACTCAAGCAACTGAAGGCAACGCAAGAAAAGGCGAAGCACGAAGAAGCAATGAAAAAGGGTGAATTCGAAAAAATCTTATCAGACTTGGCTTCAAAAAAAGATGCTGAAATCCAACAGAGAGATAGCATCATTAGAGAATACAAGGTGGATACACCTTTGGTTAATGCGGCGGCAAAATATCGCTCTATTAACCCAGAACAAGTCAGGGCACTTTTGAAATCAAATGTGCGTCTTGGTAGTGAGGGTGAAGTAGAAGTGTTAGATGCCACTGGGACGGTAAGATACAAAGACAACGGCACAGCAATGGGCGTTGATGATTTGGTAAAAGAGTTTTTGGACTCCAACCCACACTTTGTTTCACCAACACCAAGCACAACCAATACAAAGAGTTCTGTAATGAATGATAGAGAAACTGTGGATGTTAGCAAACTGGATATGAGTAATCCAGAACATAGAAAAATATACGCAGAGATGAGAAAATCTCGTCAAACCGTATAAGCCAAAACTTATATAAAGGAGAACTATTATGGCTAATAACACAACCATCAATAGCGAACTGTTTACAAACCTTCTTGCTGAAGCCCAGTTTGCTATGTATGAGAACAGTATCGCAAGACAAATTGTGACACCGTTCAGTTTCCCAGCAAACGCTGGAAAAACACTATCAGTGCCTGTATATTCCGCAGTAACTGCCGCTTCATTAACTGAAGGTTCGGCACCATCAGCGGCTGACACTAACACTACATCTGTATCAATCAACTTAGGTGAAGTTGGTACATACTTCCAAGTAACTGACTTCTTGAGAGATTCCGCACAGCGTGATGTAATCGCTGATTTAGGTGCTCAAGCAGGTAGAGCGATTGCTGAAAAAATGGACAACGATGTATTCGCATTGTTCAACTCTTTCAGTGCTTCTGTAGGAACTGAAGACAGCCCAGTCACTGTTGACAACATCCTTACTGCTGTAGCGACACTTCGCCAAGCAAAGGTTATCGGTCCGTTAGCGTGTGTGGTGGGTCCAAGACAAGCACTTCAACTTAAGAAGGAACTTGCTGGAACTGGCGGCACAACAGCACTAACAGCCAACGCACTTGGTAATGAGGCACTTCGTGCTTACTACATCGGCACACTTGCTGGATGTTCAGTATACGAAAGTTCATTAGTTAAATCAGACTTAGACACTGATACTGACACTGAACTTAATATGGTAGGTGCGGTATTTGCTCCAACAGCCATTGGACACGCTATCAGAGGCGGTGTTGTAATGGAAGAGCAAAGACAAGCGGCGGCTCGTGCTACAGACATTATGATTTCTGTAGTTAAAGGCGAAGCAATCCTTCAAAACAGCCACGGTGTTAAAATCGTAGGTTCCGCTACTGACTAATAAATAGTTTAGAGCGAGGGTAGGGATTAGGTTACTGACATTACCTAAAACCAAAATAGAAGGGGGTGTGGAAACATACCCCCTTTTATCGTCTTTATCCATACCATTATCTTAAATTCACATAAATACATTAGAAGCAGTAGGACTGCTCAACTATATTATAAATCACGGGGAAGGACTTCGTATGGCATACGCAACATTAAATGATTTGCTAGATGTGGATCCGCACATTACCGATTACGGTGTGTTGGAGTGGAACACAGAGTTAGCCAAATCAGAACAAGAAATCAATAGACTTTTATCCGTTAGATGGTTTCCTTCATACCAGAAGGGACGCACTGACATTCGCTATTCCAATTTAGCCGTTCTTATGGACGAGGACAAATTGGATCCAACACAATGGACTAAAGCAACAGTCTTTCACGCATTAGCATATCATATATGCCCTAAGTTAACCAAGTTTGAAGCGGAACCAGATAGATTCCGTGAAATGATGGACTACTACAAGGCAAGATTTGAAGATGAGTTTGACTTATGCTTACGCCAAGGAGTTCGCTACGACGCCAACGATGACAATGTTTATCAGGATGTTGAAAAAACCCCAGATGTGTTTTTGAGACTGCGAAGATAAAGGTATGATTGATGTCCATTAGAGAAGATTTAGCAAATAATATAGTTGAGACGCTTAAGGAAATAGAACTTCCGCGTCCAGTCCTAGTCACACGCCAGCCTTTCAATGTTGAAGAGTTGGCTATCACACAGTTTCCAGCACTTTTAGTTCAAACAACTACAGAAGACAGAGAACTACTTACTATGGGTGCCACTTCAGGGCGAAAACAAGGCACCATCCGTTATCAAATCAGAGGTTTTGTGCGTGGCACAGAACTAGACACCAAACGCAATGATTTAATTGAAGCCATTGATGAAATTCTTGATGGCGATAGATATCGCGACAAGACAAAATCAGTGGTTATGGATAGTATAGTGGTAGGAATCGAAGTTATTGAAAGACAACCGCCATTAGCGGAGTTTGTAATGAACTTTGATGTAACATACAACTATGTGATGGGGAACAACTAACAGCGGAGCGTGAAGGCTTTGCGAAGGAGTATATAGACTATGAAAATACATAACAAAAAAGGACAAGTCAAATTTATAGATAAAGACAGACTTGATTATTATATTTCTCAAGGTTGGAGTGCTGATGGTAAGGAAGAGAACACTATCAAACTAAAACCAGTGAAAAAGAATACGGTATCGCCTAAACCCGCCGTTGACGAAGAAGATTCCAAGTGGGCTTCTTTGGAAGAAGAGGTTAGCAACTTAACAAATGATACAGAAGGAGAATAATTATGGCATCATTAGTGGGAAACGCTGGCGTCATCAATGTGGATTCACAGGCGGTAGCGGAAATTAGAAGTTATTCAATTGAACTAACTTCAGACACAATCGAGCAGACAGTGATGGGAGATGACGCTCGTCAGTATGTGAAAGGTTTACATTCATTCAGCGGTAGTGCTGATGTGTATTGGGACGCTTCACACTTTGACGCAACATCAAACCCAGATTTGGATGGTTTAATCCAAGGCACAGTAGGTGACGCACCAGTAGGTATCGTAGTATACCCAACAGGTAGTGGAGCAAACTGGAGTGGAAACATCCTTATTACTGGATACAGCATTACAGCACAAATGGACGGAATGATTGAGGCTTCAATCTCTTTCCAAGGCAGTGGTGCGTTAACATACACAGCCGCTTAATAGAGGTAGTGTAAGTTGGCACAAGTTGATATATTAGGTATCAAACAGGCAATGACGGCGTTGTCGGAAGAGATTAAGGCTGTCATTGACGAACACGCAAACTTCATTAAGAGTACTGTAACAAGTAAAACTCCTAAGCGAAGTGGAAACGCGAGACGCAATTGGAAAAAATCCAAAAGCGATGGAACAGGGTTCGAAGTTGAAAACCGTGTTCCATACATCGAGCGTTTAGAAGCGGGTTATTCAAAACAAGCCCCAAGAGGATTTGTTAATCAAACTCTTAAGGCAACATCTAGAAGGAGAAAAAGATGACAGACGGAACAAATCAAACCGTAAAACCAATGGAAAAAATCACTGGGCATTTTAGAAATAAAATCACAAACCAGATGAAATCCATTTATGTCCCAGAATGGGATTTAGAAATCTTCTTTAAGGAAGTAAACACCTTAACAGAAGAGAGCAAAATGCTCGCACTTGCCCAAGCAGGCAAGACAATTGAAGCACTTGTTGAAACTCTTATTTCTAAATCAAGAGATAAAGACGGAAACAAAATCTTCAAACCCGCTGACAAAGTCACATTGATGAATGAGGCAGACCCAGCGGTAGTCATCAGGGTAACTGGTGAAATCAATAGTGCCAACCAAGATTCCAATATGGAGTTTGCGGAAAAAAACTAAGAGCAGACCCAGATTTAGTGTTCGCGTATAGGTTGGCGAAGGATTTGGGTCTGTTAGTTAAGGATGTGCTTGAAATGACAACTGCGGAATTTGCCGGATGGGCGGCTTTCTATAAAATGGAAGCAGAAGAAAACAGAAAGGCAATGAATGCGGCTAAGGCACAAGGTAAATTGAGAGGAAAATAACAGTGGCACAAGACATTTATATTCGGTTTAAGGGAGACGCAAGTCATCTTAACCGTACACTAACACAAGTTAATAGGAGTATGCGGACTCTTGATAAAAATAGCAAGATGGCACGCGGTGCTCTCAATCGTGTTGAAGGTGCGGCGAGTAGAGTGTCAACAGCACTTAGGGTTGCTGGAGCGGCTTTCATAGCCTTTGCCGCAACCGCTGGTATTAGAGGAATTGTTCAAGCAACAACAACCTTTGAAGGATTCCGTGCTCAGTTAACAGCATACCTTGGAAGTCAGGAGCGAGCGAACGCCGAATTAGCAAGAATGGAGCAACTTGCTAAGGGGCTCCCTCAAACACTACAAGACTTAACAAATGGTTTCGTTGTTCTTAATAGATATGGATTAAGCACAACAAACGAAAGTATGACAGCATTCGCCAATATTGCGAGTGCTAATAATAAATCATTATCTCAATTAGCAGAAGCACTTGGTGACGCACTAACAGGTGAATATGAGCGTCTAAAAGAGTTTGGTGTTAAGATAAGAACTGAAAACGGTAGAACAACTGTTATGCTGGGAGATCAAATTCTTGGTGTGGCAAACAGTGGACAAGAACTTGTTGGTATTGTTCAACAGTTAGGACAAGAAGGCGGAAAATACTTTGGTGCGGCTGAGAAACAAGCAACAACACTAACTGGTGCTCTATCAAGATTAAATGACAGCGTAACACGAGCACAAAGAAACATTGGTGACGCTGGATTTGGTGCGGCAGTTGGACAACTTGCTGACAGAATATCAACAGCATTAGACAGCAACACTGAACTAACAGAAAGCATTTCAAGAGGCTTAACAACAGCAACATTGATAGCCAGTGATGCTTTGTTCTTGTTGTTTGAAAACTTTGACAAGGTATTGATTGCCATAGGAGCACTAATTGGTATTGGTATTATCAAATGGATGTACAGTTTAGGCAGAATGATTATCAGCGTAGTGGTAGTCGCTGTTATGGGACTATGGAAAGCATTTAGAGGACTTGCTGTATTCTTGGTTAGACATCTTATTAGAGGTGCTCTTGGTGCCCTTGCTGTTGCGTTTGGTAAGATTGTATTAGTAACAGGAGCAGTAGCCGCCGCGGCATATGGATTAGCCAAGGCGTGGGATTGGGTATTTGGAACCTCAATGTCAGAAAGCATTGAGAACTTTGCCGACAAGGCAATGGAAAAGATTGGCAACATTACAGATGAAATTGCTGGCTTGGGAGGGGAAGCAATTGAAAGTGTAATTGGTGTTGATAATCTAAACGCGGCATTGAGTGCTGGTGCTGACATTATGTCAGGTTTAACAAGCATCACAGGCGACTTAACAACATACCGTGAACGACTTGCTAAAAGAACTCAAGAACTAATGGAGTTAAGCAAACAGAATAATGTTCAAATGTCAGAAGAAGAAGCAAAGCGTTTGGCAATACTTGACTTAGAGAAAAAACAACAACAAATTGAAGAAGCAAGACTTCAAAAAATATCAGAGTATCAAAAAACACAAGAACAAACATTACAAGATACAGCGGACGCACTTAGACTTGAAATTAGTCTATTAGGTAAGAGTGAAACCGAGAGAGCGGCGGCACTTGCTGGATTAAAAGCAGAACAAGAATTAAGAGACAAAAATCTCAAGGCAAAACCAGAAGAAATTAAAGCATATGGACAGTTAATTGCCCAACGAGAAAAAGAACTTGGTGCTCTAAGAGAAAAACTAGCATTAGAAAAAGCATTGCTAGAATTTAGAAAACAATCAACAGCGGTAGAAGAAGTAAACGCTGGCATTGGTGCTTTTGGAAGAATGAATCCTCTAGAAGGCATCAACAAAACTTATAGTGATGAACTAAAAGGTTTACAGCGTTTAAGAGACGCAGACAAAATAAATGAGGAAGAATACCTCAGAACAAAAGCAAGACTTAACCAAGAGTATGCTGACAAGATACACGACATTAGAAAACAAGATGCTCGTAGACAGTTAGAACTCAACGGTGTTACCAACTCAACAATCATTGAAGCCGTCGAGGCACAAATGGATGCTGTGAAAATGATACAGCAAGGCGGTGTAGTAGGTGCTCAAGGAGCACTTCAGGCAATGAATAATGTGCTGGGGCAAATGGCTGGAAGTAGTAAAGAAGCCTTTGAAGCCCACAAGGCACTGAGTATCGCCCAAGCGTTAATAAGCACATACCAAGCGGCGGCAATGGCTATCGCTTTCCCACCGGGCCCACCAATTTCGTTGATTTATGTGGCAGGTGCGATTGCGGCTGGTATGGCACAGGTTAACGCTATTAGAAGCCAACGCTATTCAGGGCGAGCGTTAGGTGGTCCCGTTATGTCGGGTGAGTCTTACATAGTAGGTGAAAACGGACCCGAACTCTTCACCCCAACCAACAGTGGAAACATCACAAGAAACCAAGACTTGGGTAGTCGTCCGGTGGAAATCAACTTTACAATAAACGCCGTTGATACTACATCTTTTGATGAACTGCTGATACAAAGAAAAGGCGTCATTCAACAAGTGATTAGTGATGCGATGTTAGAAAGCGGACAAAGGAGTAGATTTTAATGGCTGATATAGTAACATTATATCCACAGAGTCCTTCATTTAATGCGGTATCATTTAGGGTTAATACGCCTAGCATTACGACAGAGACTTATAGTGGTAAATTAAGAAGAACTGGATACGGAAATTCCTTTTATACTTGGCAGGTTAAGTATCCAACATTAACGCCAGGACAAGCAGGCATAGTCACAGGCTATCTTGCTCAAACACTAGGACCCGCATTTAGTTTTGAAATTATCTTACCAGAACTTTCTTATTCTAAAAGTCCAAACCAACCAAGCACTACACCTTACCTAAGCACAGCGGCAAGCAAAGGTGACAAGGTTGTGTATCTTGACAACTGTGGTAATAGCAAAATTATCTTAGCAGGTGATTTTATTAAATTTGCTAATCATTCAAAAGTTTATCAGGTGGTTGGAACAGCAACTTCAAACGCAAGCGGTGAGATGACACTTTACTTTAGTGGTAGTCTTGTTAACGATGTTCCAATTAGCACAAACTTAATATTCAATGGTGTTAGATTTACTGCTGTAACAGAAAATGATGTTCAACAGTTTGATGTTGGAAGCGGCGGGATGACATCATTAAGTGTCAATATGCGTGAGGTATGGTAAATGAAAAGTTTCTATACAGACACAACTCTTAGAGACGAGTATTATCGTGATACAAACTTTGCTGTTGATTTAATTGAATTACATCTTAAGGACGCCAGCGATGCTGACGATCCGTTATACCTTGCTTCAGGCGGTATAGACATTGACTACAATTCGCCAACGGCTCCAACCGCTGGCACAAATACATATTCAGCACAAGGACAGTTTATGAGTTACACCAACATTGGTGAAGACTTTGATGTTAAGGTTGGTAAATTTACAATCAACATATCAGGACTGCCAAGTGGTTACATTGACAGATTTGTAAACAAGGAACCAGAACTAAAGAGGGTTGTTGTTTACAAAGCATTCCTAAGCACAACAGATTTAAGCATTGTTTCAACACCAATACTAATGTATGATGGTGTTATATTCAATGTGGCAATACAAGAGAGCAATGTTACTTGTTTAATCAATGTGGATTGTTCAAGTAAGTTTGCTGACTTTGAAAGAACAGCAGGTAGAAAAACAAATAACTGGAGCAACTGGTTATTACAAAATGACAAATACGATACCTCAATGGAAAAGGCGGGGTATGTAGGCAACACAGAATTCTTATGGGGTAGAACAGAATAATGATAGTAAGAACAATGCGTCCAGAAGAAATTGATTTGAATGTCAATCTGTTTCGTCAGTATGCTGATGAGGCAAGCGAAACAAATCCAACACTAGGTGCTCAGTACGATGAGCAAAGTGTTATCACAAGCATTAGACAACGCAACATCAATCCAGAATATTGTTGGTTTAGTTTATTAGACAATGGACGCCCCGTTGGCTTTATCAGTGGTGCTGTTACACAAGCACCTTGGAATTTAGATATAATTTACGCACACATTGAAATGATATATGTGCTTAAAGAAAAACGCAGTATAGACGCTTTTAGACGCCTTGTAACCGCCTTCGAAGAGTGGGCAGTTAATATGGATGCTGTTGAAATTACTGCTGGCGATATTGGTGTTAATCCAGAAAGAAGCAAACGAGTATATGAAAGTATTGGCTTCAAAGAAGGATGCTTTATGACAAGGGAGATTGAAGTATGAGTGGAATAGTCAAAGGCATCAAAAAAGTTGTCAAGGGTGTCGTTAAGGTTATAACAGGTGTCGTTAAGGCAGTAGTTGATGTTGTATCCAGTGTTGTCAACTTTGTTGTTCAACCATTCCTTGGCTTGTTTGGTGGTTATGATGTTCCCAATGCGGATCAAGAAGCGGCAAGACAACAAGGTGTTCAAGGACAAAGAACAGGTAGTGTTACACCAATTCCAGTGGTATATGGATATCGCAAGGTTGGTGGTGCTGTTACATTTGCTGAAACAGGTAGTAGCAATAACCAATACCTTTGGGTTGCTTATGTTTTATCAGAAGGTACTGTTGAAGGTTTGCGTGAAATCTTTATTGATGATAACCAACTACCAGCGGATATTATTGCTAATCTAAACAACGGACAAACCGTTGATATTACCACAGGCAAATACAAGAATAGAGTAAGACTACAATTCAGTCACGGTTTATATTTCTCGGATCCATCAACAAGCACACTAGGCACTTGGAGTATTTGTAAGGACGCACCAAGTTGGAAACCAACAATGGTATACAATGGTATGGCTGTATTATTTGCTAGATACTATTGGAAAAAAGTTGAAACACAAGAAGATGCTGATAGTAATCCATTCAGCGGAAATATCCCAGAAATTAAGGCTTGTTTATTAGGTAAGAAGGTTGCCAGTTTAACATCAGGCACACCATCAAGTTATACATACGCCAACGCACCAGTAAGATATTCAACTAACCCAGCAGAATGTTTATTGGATTATTTGAGAAACCCTCGTTATGGTAAGGGTTTGTCAAATGATGATATTGATTGGACAAGTTGGGAAGCCACAGCGGCAAAATTAAATCAAGAGGTTGAATATGTGAGTGGTATTAGAGGTCCCATTCATACTTTTAACTATGTTGTTGATACAGCCAACACACTATTCAACAATGTTAAATCAATGCTACCAAACTTTAGATGTTATATGCCTTATGTTCAAGGCAAGTTTAAGTTAAGGGTAGAAGATGCTGGCAATGCCTCAGATATTACTTCAGGTAGTGCTACTATTGTGGCAACATTTACAGAAGATAATATTCAGGGCCCAATTACATACACGGCAATTGAGGCAACATCAAAATACAATCAGGTATCAGTCACTTATGTTAATCCAGACAACAAATGGAGTAACGATACAATAGTCTATCCAGAAACAGAAGCGGAAAGACAAACTTACATAGATAAAGATGGTGGGCGTGTCAACAAGTTAGATGTGACATTTGGCGGTATCACCAACTATGCCATAGCAAAAGATATGGCAAAACTAATGTTTAACAAATCGCGATATCAGGAATCTTGTAGTCTTACAGTGACTTCACAAGGTTTAGAATTAGAAGTTGGTGACAACATTAGAGTACAGGGTCATTTATTAGACTTTGGCACAACACCTTGGCGTATAGTTTCAATCAAATATAATAATGATATGACGGTGGAACTTGGTTGTGTAAGAAATCCAGACACAATCTATCCCCACACGAGATACAACGAAGAAGACATAGTCTTACCAGTCTATACACCACGCGGTGCTACCATTCTTTATCCAGAGTTTAATACAACGGTTCCAATTGGACTTGTTCCGCCTTCAAATGCTGAAACACCCGTTGTTCATTATCCACCAGTAATTTATGGTGTATCACCACAGACATATACTGGTGCTCAAGTTACTACCATAACTGTTACAGGTGTTAGATTTCAAACAGGTTTAACTGCTATATTCATTGGTGAAGATGGAACACAAATTACACCAACTTCAGTAACAAGGGTTAGTGAAACTGAGATTGAAATGGAAACTACCTTGGCAATGGACAATAGTAATCAACCATATGATATCAAAATTACAAACAGTCCAACATTTGGTAGTTTGAGTTGTAGACAAAACAATGTTATTAGAGTAGATGGTGTGGAACCAGCACCTTCACCACCAATTCAGGATCCACCAGAAGTGGAACCACCAGAGGATCCAATTATTACTCCAACACCAACACCAACACCACCAGAGGGTCCACCAATTACAAACCCACCGGAGCCAACACCGGAGCCATTACCATTAACTGATGTGGCTGACATTACAGAAATTGATTATACTGTTGATGTTGATTTGGTTTATGCTGACATTTACTTTATACAACCAGAAAATCCAGCGTATGAATTGCTTCAGGTTTATTACAGAAGACAATCAGCCGCGGAACCTTGGCGTTATCAAGAAGTAACTGACAAACCAGGACCCGGCGGAACAGCATCATTTAGAATGGGCCCATTCGCCAAGACAAGCACAAACCTTATTACCGTAAGAACTCGTGTTAAGTATGTGACTGGTGAATTCAGCACCAAAATTAACAGCATATTCTTAAATCCAGCAACCGCTGAAGATACTACGGAACCAAAAGATTTCCAAGAAACAGTTGGACAAGGTTGGACACCACCAACTCCAGGTGAAGTTACTGACAGAGACAACAAGATTGCTACACTTGTTGGACAAACTGTATTATCAAGCAGTCAACCAACAAATCCAAGAAGCATTGATTTTACACTAACACAAGATATTCAAAACTATGCTGTGAACTTTGATGTTAATGGATGTAGAATTTACTACAAACCTTCAAACCTAGATGAATGGGAATATCAAGATTATTTGTTTGGCGACAGTTATGTTCCAGGCACAACCAAAACAGTTAGACTTGCTGATTTAGGTAGTCCAACATACCCAAGCATACCAAGTACGGCACAAAACAATTATGATTTTATATTCCGTTTGAAATATGTGGATGGAAAAGAAAGCAGTAATCAAATTCGTTATATGGGCGTAGGTGTTGAAAGAAACGCATTTCAAAGTCTTGATTACAATCCTCTATATGGTGAATATGCTTACAATGAAGATAGCACCAAGTACAATATTAAATTAACGGATCCATCAGCACCAAGCAACAAAGACTTAATCACTGTTAATGTTGATACACTATTTGCTGATTATAATGGCGAGAACATTAGATTGTTCCTTATTCCACCACACGCAAGTTTCTTGGCTGATTGGGCTGGTATAAATGTAAGAACAAGAAAAATTGAACCCGGCACGGATCCAGATTACACAGACAATATTATTACAAGTGTTGGTTTAACAACAGAAGGCAAATGGTTTAGTTATATTCCAATCACTTATGAAGATGAATATGAAATTGTTATTACACCTTTATATTGGAGTGGTGGACAAAGACTTGAAAGCAAGTATAGTTGGTTAGGTAGCGGTTATATCACCAACAGAACTACAGGTGCGGATATTCCAACAAACGGATTTCCACCAAACTTTGTTCAAAAATATAATTTTAGACAATTGACTACCGCTGATGCTTTGAAAGAAGTGGATAAACCATTCCCAGCACCAGTAAACCCAAGAATTAACATTGAGAAATGGCAATTGGTTGTTCCTAAGAGTTATGACAATGCCCCGAACGCATATTTCCAATTGGTATTCAAACACAATCATATTAACAATTATGTTAAATTAAACATCTATCGCAGATACTACAATCCAAACTACTACAGTTGGGATTTGAATAGACACGGTGCTGGTAGATGGGAAAAGGTAGAAATTACAACTACAAATGCGGGTGGAACTGTAACTGCTAACTTAAAATTCCCATTGAGTTATCAGGAATACAATCCTTATTTCAATCCAAGCAATGCTGAAAGCAGTTCAAATGTTAAATTAAGATTGCCAGGTTGGGTTGAAACCAGTGTTACATCAGCACAATACTATCAATATATTGCTGTGGTTGAAACTACATCAGGTGAAAGCACCGTTGGATTGTTCTTACCAGCAATACTTGGTATTAATACACAAGGCACTTATCAACCACAAGCAGGTGGTAGGGTAATTGAAGTGGATCCAACTGATTACAGTGATTATGCGGTGGCATTGGGCAAAAACCTAAACCAAGCAATTACACCATTGGCAGATAGTGCTCGTAGATTTGGATATAAGTATTTCAACACTTATACACTAACAACAGTAAACCCGGTGAGGAAATAATATGGCATTACCAACAGTTAACGGAATATACAATCCTTTCACAAATGTAATTGAAGCACCCAGCACCAGTGCTTGGAGCGAAAACACCAGTTGGCAGAATTGGACAAGTTGGACAGGCACACCGGCGGCACAACTTACTTGGTTAACTGATACACTGGATTTAGGTAGTTCGGTATATTTCAATCTTACAATTAACACAGAAGCAGTAGGAACCATCAGCCAATATGTGGTTTACACAAGTACCACTGGACAATTTAACGGCGAAGAAACAGTAACCACAATAACACCAGGTGACACCAACATAGAAGGCTTTTATGGACAATATGTGGTAGTCAAGATAACGGTTGATTATGTGCCGGCAAGTGGGGATCCGCAAATTACTTCAATTAACACCAACGCGACTTCCGAGAGATTAGAAATTGTTTTAACTGACATCAATAGTGCGGATTTATCAGGTGGTTTAACAGCAAAAGAATTGGTATTAGGAAGAAATGTATCAAAGGTAGTTTCAATGTTCATTCAGCCCCATCAACCAGGTGGATACTTTGCTGAAGATTATGTTGCGGATGATTATGTTGAAACAGCACCGCCAGTATTTGCTAATATCACTGACAAAAACAGAACAACACCCAAGATTAGTTTTGCCACATATGAAGGCATCTATACCAACAGCGTATTTGATATAAAAGTGGCTGTTTTGCCAGAACAATACTGTGATAATGAGGGCAATATGCTCGTAAGATAATGGTATATTGCGAAAACGAATAAATATGTATATTAAACAAAAGAGAGGATAGAGTATGGCGTTCCCAACAAGCCAAATTGACACCAGTAATTTAGATAGTGCCACTGACGACCCAAGTCTTGCTCGTAGTGATTTATATGATGCTGTGGTGGCATTAAATTCAATCATTGCTGACAAGAATGCGGCAAATGGAGTTTTGGTGTTGGGTAGCACTGGTAAGATTACAGCCACACAACTACCTTCAACTATTACATCAACAGGCACCCAAACATTCAATCCAACAAATGGTGTTGTAAACATTCAGAATGTGCTACGACTTAGTTCACTAACAGTGGCACAAGCAAACGCACTAACCACAAATACCACAGGTGATATTGCTATGATATCAAATGGTGACGCTGGTAACCTTTGTGTTGCTGTATATGATGGCACCAATTGGAAAAGAATAGCATTGGGCTCAACAATTAGTGCTACATAAGGAACGAGATATGGCAAATCGCGAAGATTATTTGGAATCAGAATTAAGAGCAGAGCGAGCATATCACGAACTTGACAAGCGTATGGCACTTGTTGAACAAACACTAACCGTTATCAAAGACAATCATTTAACACACTTATCCAAAGATGTAGAATGGATTAAGAAAGTTATGTGGTTAACAGCGGCTGGTGTCATTGGTAATCTTCTTACCGTATTGTTCATAATCGCATTCAAGTAACTCCAAAAGTTCTAAATACAGTATGGACACGAGGGTTTTAGAAGAGTATTGCGAAATCACACGCGATAAAGATAACGAACAGGTTATATTAAGTGTAACAGTCAAGCACCAACCAAAACCGTGCGAAGATTGTGGTGATGTTGTGACTAATAGGATAGTACACACAAGAGCGTGCCAACTACCTTTCAAACATTGGCGTAAACAATGTGGCACTTGCCGGCGATTTGAAAACCCATTAAACGGCAAATATGAGTTCGAAACCAGTCATCAAGTCCATAATGTCCTTGTAAAACAGCGTAAAGCATAAATACTAGTGTAAGAGTTTGGTGAGGCTGTCACTTCACAATCATCAACTCCTTAAACTTAATGCCATTTTGTTTTATACTGATGACATAAACTCTTATAGAAAGCCCCGCAATGGGGCTTTCACCTTATTCAATAAATAGTTCACCAAAAACACAAAAAACAACCACTTTAGGTTGACTTTTTAACAGAAATGCTAAATAATAGTATAACAACAAAGGCATTGAAGTTGAAAGTAACACACCAACAAAGAATTGAAAACTGGGCACAACAGCAGAGGCAGTATCGCCAGGATGCTCTTGTGACACAGTGGCAACGCAATTTGGGCATTGGCGACTTCCAAAAAAAACTCACAGGCACGGAATGGGATAATTACAAACACTACAGAAAAACCCAACGACAAACACAAAGATTACAGGCACAATTAGCAAGGCTGGAACGCAAGGCACTATTCACAGACGATGCCAAGTCTTAATAAGTGGCGGTTAAAACTGGGGTTGTAATATGACGGCTAATGACCCCCACGCTCCACGGTTGCTGAAAGGCTGTGGAACAAGCGGAGCCGCGAGATTTCTTGCTGTATTCAAGGCAACTTATACAGTGAAGTTGAGAGTTTCAATACATTCGTCTCTTGTTAAATCTTCTTCAGTCGTGTGCGATATCCAAGACACACACTAGGCGGCTATGCGACTACACGCATTCTTAACAACAAACAAACAATGTTTGGTATTTTTCTTGTTTGTGTGTAGTCACATAGCCGTCGTATGACTTCAAATCCAAGTGCTAAAGACTTTCTCTTAAAACAAATAAGAAAAAAAGATGAAGTGGAGTTTGAGCGATAGCGAATGACTCCACGGAATAGACTTAACGCAAGTTAAGTCTTTGAATGCCCCTAAATTAACCACAGGTTAAATTATCTTGATAAATACTACTATAACAAAGAGGTATTGATATGTATACGGAATTGAGAAAACAACTACCGCGAACTTGGCGAATATGGCATCGTATGAATTGGCGTTGTGAGAGATACGACTTGTTCCCTTGTTATGAAGATGTGGTGATATGCGACAAATGGAATAGACAGGTATCAGGTGAAGATGGATTCATCAACTTTGTGACTGACATAGGTGATTTGGACACCAATGAATTGTTCATATATAGACTGAACTGTTTCAAAGGATGGACACCCAAAAACACAGCAACCAAAACTTACAGAGACTTTACCGCACACAATAGATGGCACAAGGATCCTGCCAACAAATACAAAATTATAGCCAAAGCAAATGGCATAAGAAACGCAACACTACGAACTAGATTGGAAAATGGATGGAGTCTCAAGAGAGCAATTACACAGCCAGTAAAACAGCGTGGCTAACACTAACCGATGAACAGTTTGAACACGCACTCAGCAAGGGTTTGTTTGACTTGTGTGATGATTGGAATAACCCAGAAGCGGGTGAATACCGCATAATAAATCCACGCACAAGATTCTATACGGTGGCATTGTTCCTTGGGATAGCAGTATATTGACACCCAAACAACAGGAATGGCTTACAGTTTTGGGCATTCTAGCGGTGGTAATTGGCGTGGGTTTGGCACTACTTTTCACCCTTGTTATATAGAGGTTTTACCACTGTTAAGGGGCAAGAATTTAACGCCATCTCATTCTCTAGATACCATAATCACCACCCTAAATAACCTTAAGCATAAATATATAAAAGGAGTTATAGTAATGACAAGACCCAAAGGCATACTGAATTATTCAAGCCAATTAGAAAGCACCCAAAGATTGTGTTATGCTCGCCACCGTGCCCAAGCCAAACACCGAGGGGAACCGTACACACTCACATTTGAAGATTTTAAGGCTATATGGGGTGAACAGTTTGAACAGCGTGGCAAGGCTGTTGAAGCCCTGTGTATGAGCAGACGAGACAAGGCGTTGGGATGGACACCCACCAATACCATAATTGTCACAAGACAACAGCACCTTTCAAAGGCTGTTGAACTTATGAAAAAGCCTCGCAAAGGCGTGGATGAATGGGAGATACCAGATGAAATTAAACACAGACTATGAAGAAGGCATTAAGTTAGCCCGCAAGTGGAACACCACAATCACTCTACTTAACGGTGCTTTATCAGCCTTCATATGGTGCTCACTAGCACTCACCATATCAACCATACTGTGGCAATGGCTATGAGGATGAACTCAATAGACCCGTATGATTTGCTAATGGAACTCACTGAAAGGATTCAACATCTAGAGAAGACTAACAGTGAACTTATTCGTGCCATTAACACCAATCATCAAACACTACAGAGTGTGCTTAAAAACCAACAGAATATGGCTGAAGCACATCGCGAACTAACCAACTATGTCACAGCCAAGAAACCCATTAGCACCAACACCGCTTGAAGCCCGGGTGTGGGACTACATTGATGTCAAACTTCAAACTCCCAAGCGAGAGTTAGGGGGTTTGCCCATATGTCCTTATGTGCGACAGTTCCGCGACAGCATCATAGTGTGTGAACCCAGAGACAGCATCAATGACAGTCTGTCAGTATGGAGTAAGGTATGGAATCCCCACCGGCACACAGCCATATTGTTGGCATACGCTTATCCAGCCAGTGGTGAAGGTGACAGGGCAACCAGCCAAGGTGTGTCTAGGATTTGTGATAGATGGGCAAGTGCTTTATGGGATAAGGACTGTACCGTATTGGTTAATCATCCCCAGGATCCTTACCCTGTTGCCAATGTGTGGACGGGGTTTGATGAAGCCATCCTTGTTATTCTTCAAAAGGAAAGCCTGTTAAAAAGAATGCGAACACAGTTGAAGAAGACTGCGTATTATGGGGGGTGGAGCAAGAAAGATTTGGCGGCACTATAGGGCACAGCCTGTCTATCAAATCAGTTTGAAACCGTTTGTCTATTTTGGAGAAATTATTTGATAACCCTTGCCGTTTACCGTGATATTTTGGACGGAAACACCCCGTGTTGAAGTGCTCCATTGTGCGTCACTGGGAAGGGGCGTTATCCAATGGTATGTTCGTCCGTCGGTGCCAGGATATGAACTACAACCGCATAATACGGTGCTAATTAGCAGTGGTAAAACTAAAGATTTCATTGAATGTGTTTGGTTTGGGATCAAACTGTGAACGCTGTTCCATTTCAAATCCCCAACCATCCAAATTATCAAAGAACTTGTTCCATCGCTCAATTGGTGCTTGGGCAAAGTCTTTAGGCAGTCCGTCTCGCTTCTTGCCTTGTATTTCACCCGCCATATCCTCAACTATTTCCCAAAGTGTTCTATTCTTGCCTTGTGTCTTTGGAAAGCCTCGTAATGGTAGGTGAACTGCTTGACTTAAATCCTCATTGCTGTCAACCAATTCAACAAATGTTCTTATTCTTTCTTTCAACCATTTGGCTTGTTTGTTACGCTCATCAACCGTTTGTTTGTAATAGGTGGTGGCAAATTTGTTACCTTCACGAGGTTTCATTTCGTGTGTTTTAATATATGGAAATACTTTTTTTGTCATATAAATTACTCCTTGCGTGCCATTGTTTATATTATTACATATAAACTTATTTATGTCAATCACAAATTTATCCAATCCTTTATGAATCCTTTTGTGCCTTTTACAACCCCTAAAACCAAAAACGATATAAATATGTATATCGCGATAACAATTATATAGGAGATATCTTCTTATGGCTTTACCAAGTATTACCACAAGATCCGCTAAAGGAAGTGCCCTTACCTTTGCTGAAGCAGATGCTAACTTTACCAATTTAAGAGACGCTGTTATCAGTGTCACGGACGGTAGCAACTCAACAAACATCAATTTAAATAGTGCCATTACATTCACGGCTGGCACTGGTATTTCAATCACAGAAAGCAACGGCACAATCACAGTCACTAACACGGTAAGTGACACGGACACAACTAATTTTAACATAGGCGACGGTAGCACATCATTCAATGTAAGTGATAGTGAAACCGTTAACATTGCCGCTGGCACAGGAATTTCAATTGGTGTCAACACAGGCACTAATACACTAACAATTACCAACACGGTATCAGACACTGGTATCTTAAATGTTGTTGAGGACACAACTCCACAACTTGGTGGTTTATTGGATGGACAGGGCAACACGGTAAGTGATGTCAATATGAAGAACTACAAGGAAGCGGTTTATGCCTTATCATATGCGGCAACACTAACACCAGACGCTGTAAACGGCAATGTTCAGAAAACAACACTGACAGGCAATGTCACTATCAATGGTTTTAGCAATGCTGAAACAGGACAAAGCATCACGGTTATTCTTACACAGGATGGAACTGGTAGCAGAACACTATCAACCACTATGAAGATGGCTGGCGGTGACAGCACTCTATCAACGGGCCCAAATGCTATCGACATACTAACAATCTTTTATGACGGCACAAACTATTACGGTAGTTTAGCAAAAGACTTCTCATAAGGGGGATACGGTATGCCATTAGGAATAGCAAGACTTAACACATTATCGCGATACATTGTGGCGGCGGCACCGGTGGCACAGCGTACGGCTTCAACCATTACAGCATACGGTAGTGCCCAATTGGGTTCAACCAACGCATTTGGCGGCACATCACTACAGGGGGCAAGTGCTACCAATGTTCAATCATATCTAAGAGCCAGTTCAGTTGGCACCTTTACTTCAGGGGACTTTACCATCGAAGGTTGGTTTTATTGGAGTGACAATGCTGATACCCATATGATGACAATCACGGGTGCGAGCGGTGCCTTACCAGGCATCAGTCTATATAGAAACTATACCAATTTAGTGGTGTATTCAAACGGTGCCAATGGTGGATGGAGCAGTTTAGGAACATTTGCTACCAATGTTAGCACCAACACTTGGCATCACATCTCAATCTGTCGCAATAACACCCTTTACTACGCAAGTTTGGATGGAACAGTTACAAGTTTAGGCAGTTACACAGGCACAATATCATCAAGTGGTGATATTGATATTGGCGGTTTAATCAGCAGTGGAGCAAACAATTACAACACGGGTTTTATGGATGAAATTCGTGTATCAAACACAGCAAGATATACCACAAACTTTACACCACCAAGCAACTTTTTTGTAAACGATGCTAACACACTATTGCTAGTTCACTGTGATGGAACAGTGGGTGACACGGTGTTCATTGATGACAACGGTGCTAGAGCATCAATTGGTGTTGGAGCATTTGGTGATGCCGCAATATCAACCACACAATATAAAATTGGTTCCAGTTCATTTTATGTTGATGGGACCGGTGATTATATCAAAACGGGTTCATATGTTATACCAGCATCAGGAACTTTTACTATAGAATTTTGGTATAGATCAGAAGGATTAGGCACGGTAAGAACACTATGCGGGCAGTATCTTGGTGGCACAGCAAATGAATGGACAATTTGGCAAAACACAAATGATACCATCAATATGTATTATCAAGGTGCCGGAGGACATATTCTTACAAGCACAACTGGCATTACTGATTTGAATTGGCATCATATTGCTATCACAAGAAACGCGGCTAACAGATTTGATTTATGGATTGATGGTGTGTTGGAAGACAATGTCACCGAATCAGGCAACCTTTTAGAATATGATTTTATGATAGGAGCAAGGTTTAATGGCGGTGGGCCCAGCACAACAGAACACGCAAATGGATATTTTGACGAAGTTCGCGTATCAAACACAGTAAGATACACAACAAATTTTACACCTTCAACAACAGCGTTTACAAATGATAGCAACACGCTTTTACTATTACACGCTGAACGGGTTAATGCTGACACAACCGTAATATTTGATGACAATGGTGGAACACTTCCAACTTACACACCACCGGTTCCAAATTACAGTTCAGACAGTTACAGCAATTATCTTGTATTGGCTATGCCATTTGATAGCACCAACGGAATCGTTGATGTCAGTGCTGATATTAGAGGTAGCGGAAGCAACTGTACGGTTACAGCAGGTGGAAACTCCAGTGTTACAAGCACATTGGTTAGATACGATGGACAGGGTTATGCTGGAGCATTACAAAATGTCAACACAAGTGCCACACCAAGTATCACAGCCTCATTAACAACAGCAATTCCAAGTTCATCAAGCGGAACTTATGTTATTGAAGGATGGTTTAAGGCAAACAACGCAACCACAAACGGTAACTGGGCATTATCAAGTGCTGACAGTGGCGGTAGATGGTTGTTGGGTATAAACAACGGCACAATCTATACATCAGGAAATGAAAACAGAATAGGTATTGGTAGCACGGATTGGCATCACATTGCCATTGTGTGCGATGGCTCCGGCAAACGACTTTATGTGGACGGTGCTTACAAAATGGCATTTACCACACCAAACACAGGCTTCTCAACACTACACATTGGACAGTTTAACGCTGGTGACAACGCTGACTTCCAAGGACACATACAGGATTTAAGAGTATATGTTGGAACCAACAAGGGTTACACAGGCACCAATACAACCACAACAAACTTTGATTTACCGGGTCCAATTATTCAATACTTTGCTCAAGCAGGAGCAGTTCAACCATTTGGTTTAGGTGACAATGCTGTTGATTTAGACGGAACGACTTACATCAAGGGTAACGCACAACCAAACACAGCACTATACAATACCGCAAGTATAAACACACACGGAGCATTCACACTCAGTATGTGGGTTAAGGTATCAAGTTCAAGTGGTGGTTGGACTTCAGGAAGTGGCTTTGTTTGGGAAGACTTTATGGACGGAAAATTCCCTTCAAGATGGCAGGTTGAATACAATCAAACCAACAAGATACAGTTTGAAGCATACAACTCAGCAGGTGCCAGAATTATTAGAACTGGTTACAACCAAGGAACTGGTGCGTCAGCCGGTGCCATCAGTGCTAACACTTGGTATTGGTTGGGAGCGTCATATGATAGTGCCGTGGGAAGTTCAGCAAGGGTGTACATTGCCCCATTGAACGGTAGCCCAGTGGCACAGACTTACTACTCAAACGCAACATCGTCACAAACATTGATTACCAACTGGAACTATCCAACTGTAAACACTTACAAGGATAGACTAGGTATTGGTGCTCGTTATGCGGGCAATGTTCAATCAGACTGTTGTGTTGCGGATATATGGTATAGCACTGAATACATTGATTTAAGTATTCTCGCAAACAGACAGAAATTTATTACATCAAGCGGAACACCCGCTAACCTAGGAGCATATGGACAAACGCCAACAGGCAACTTACCATCATTGTTCTTGGCAGGTGATGCTAGTAACTTCCACAAAAACCTTGGAACACTGGCAGTTCCATTAACAGTGGGCGGCGGCACAGTTACTGATTGTGCGAATGCTCCGGGAGACTAATATGAAATTTAGGCTAACATACACAAACAACACAGATTACCAAGCGGATGAAGACATCTATTTAGATACATCCAAATGGGGATACATTTTTGAAGACGGCTATATTACCCTTTGTCCAACAACAGATGAACAAGAGGATTGTAAGGCGGCTTTAGATAACCATTCACTGACTTACGAAGAAATCGGTGAGTAACACAAAAACAAAGGAGAAAACAAACTATGTCAAACGCGGCAAGTAATTATTTAGAGAACGCTGTATTGGACTGGTGGCTTAACGGCAACAGCGGTGGCTATTCAGTACCAGGCACACTATACCTTGGACTGTTTCACGGAACAGCGGCAAGTGTATTAGCAAATTTAGAAGCAGGAACACTTACTGATGAAGTAACTCTTGGAAACTATTCAAGACAAACTGTATCATTTGGTAGCCCATCAGGCGGTAGCATTTCAAACGATGCGGCTGTGACATTCCCAACAGCAACAGCAAACTACGACGGCACAGTAACCTGTATTGCTATTCTAGATGCTTCAACATCGGGAAATGTACTTTGGTATGGCGAATTAACTGTATCTAAGACAGTTACGACAGGGGACCAATTTCAGGTGGCAACAGGCAATTTACAAGTATCCTTAACTTAATTTAAGGACGCTGTGAATGCCAACTTACGCCAATAATCTTAAGAGGAGGATTGGCTGGGATTATAGAACTACCCAGTCAGGAACTTCTAAATGGGTGTGGGAGACTATAACACAATCATACAAGTATGTTGGTTATAGTACCACTTACACACATCAGCATCCTCTGTGGAAATTGGTTCCGGGAAGCACTGGACAAGATACAAACTTAAGTTGGACACCCAACAACTATAATCAGTCAACGGCTTTTGATAGTCTTTGGGGCACTTACACATTCTTTGGCAACTTCCTTTATGGATATACCGAAGACTATACCTTAAATTCATCAGACAACTTTGTGTTTGACTTTGTAGCATTTGCCCAACCGCCAAGTTTTAATACAGGCTTTCAAGACAATGCTATATTCAAATTGTATAAGGCTGATGTAAACGGATATCCAAGTTGGTTAGAATTTGGTGTAACCACATATAGATATTTTAGTTCAGGCAACAAGATAGAGTTCAAATACTATGTAAAAGAAAAGACTGTAGTAAGTTTTGAACAAGACTACTACTCATCAGGTGTTCACCGTTGGGGTGTAAGTCAAACTACATTGGCTGAAGATAGTCAATTTAGTAGTCCTTCAAACTATCCATTAACTGTTAGTTTACAATCATTTATTAATAGGATGAAGGTTGTTAGAAATGGAAACAAGATAGAGTTTTGGCGTAATGGCATAAAACAATTTGATATTACTAAAACAGCAGAAACTTATTACAATTATAGTTTCGATCCGTACACACTCTATACAACCTCGTTTTATACTAATGGTATAATAGACACATATCTATATCTTGATGAAATTCAACTTCGTGTTAATAATTTAACAGCATCAGATTTAACCGCTACTGTATCCCCAATCAAAGACAATTGGTTTGGCACAGTCAGTGAGAGTAGTGCTGGAACACTAACTTGTCAGCCAGGATTCTTGTATGATGAAAGTTTTAACCTAAACACTCCAAGCACAATATCAGCGGATAGTGTTAACAACATATCAAGTAGTCAAACACTTCTAAATGAATACAACATATCAACAACAGCAAACAATCGTGTTGGATTCCCAGAATTAACACAAATCTATATAGAGCCCGGATATGTAGAAACTGGTGCTCAATATGCCGGCAATGCTGTAAACGATTATGATTATGTTTTAGATGGATATTATACAGTTGATTATATAGAAGAAGCAACATTACAAATTGCTAATAGTAGTGGTGCTAATATTAGTGATGACAATTACTTTGGAACTGAAACTTTTGTTCCTAGTGTTACAATGTTACAGAGTTTTGTATCAGAAAGCACAGTTCCAAATGTGTTAATGGGGCAAATTGTTCGTTCAGAGGCAAATGTTAGTTCACAAAGTCAAACAACAGTAAGTGGTATAAGAGCAAGACAATTAGAAGCCAGTGTGGCAAGTGAAACAACAGCATCATTTAGTGGCGGAAGAATATTTGACATAGATAAAACGCTACAAAGCGAAACAAACGCAACAATAGACAGTGGTAGGCTACAACAAATTGCCGCGGATTTGTTAAGCCAAACACAGCAAACAAGTGTTCCTTTCTTGTTAAAAGGTGGTTTAGGTATTGTGGCTGGAGCCAGTGCTGTATTCACAGAAGGTGGATATTTACAGTCAAGCGGTGGATTAAACTTCAATGCCCAAGCAGACATTGTGCTAGGCAACAATGTGAATAGCAATACTGGCATTATATTAAAAGGATTTGAAGTTGATGCTAACAGTGAAAGCACAACCTTATTCAATGCTGGAAAAGTCTATACAATTAACGAAAGCCTTTTATCACAAAGCCAAGTGATAGGAGTTCCAGGATACTTGTGGACTGGTGAAGCAGATTTAATCAACCAATCGGCTATTATTGTTGATGGTGGAATAAGTTTCTTGGCACCACAAGCATTTATACAGTCACAGTTTACAGTTCCAAATACATTGGCTGGATTTAGACTGTTAGGTATTACTACACTTGTTTCAAACAACTTCCAACTTGCGGTTGGTAAGAAATGGTTGGTGGATCCATATAGAAGATTGATTGTGGATCCAGAAACAAGATTAACAGTAATACCTTTAGAAACCTCGTTATTTAGGGTGGATATGGAAAATCGCTTAAATACGATTATAGAAGAAAGAAACAATATTATTGTTAAACAAGAAACAAGGAAATATCATATTCCACAAGCACCGATAGTCTTTGTTTCAGACACAAGAACGGAGAGAGTATAATGCCAGATACAAGTGGATTTAAGAAAGATACTGTTGGTAGTTATATCGTCAAGGATCCAGGAGCATACCTTACTTACACAGTAGATTGGGTTGACTGGCTACCAGGTGGCGATAACTTGGATACATCAACATTTACGGTAAGCACGATATCAGGGGACGCAAGTCCACTAACCGTTGCGGCAACTACAATTATCACAACACAAGCGATTGTTGAAATTAGTGGTGGCACAGCAGGTAATATCTATACTGTTACAAATACAATAACAACAACAAATGGGGAAACTGACAAAAGAAGGTTCCGCATCAAGGTGGAAGACAGGTATCTATAATGGAACATACTACGCCAGAACAAGAAAAAAACTATCGTGAGATAGCAAAAGCAAACAGAGAACTAGTTCGCCGTTTGTCAGAAATTCATTGTTCTTTGGCGGAAATATCCCACATCACAGGCATCAAAGAAGAAACTCTTAAGAAAAAATATCAGAAAGAAATAGACGAAGGCAAAGCACAGGGCTCATTGGGATTACGCCGTACACAGATGACAAGAGCAATGGATGGGGATCCAAGAATGCTTATTTGGCTTGGAAAGAATTTATTAGGACAATCAGAGAATCCAACTGGTGGTGATGACAAAGCACCGCTACCTTGGACAGATGAGGACATTTAATGCCGTTAACACAACCACAGACAGAAGTAGCCAAAAGCGAAAAAAGGTTCCGAGTTTTAATTAGTGGGCGTCGCTTTGGAAAAACTACTTTAGGTATTAGGGAGATTTGTAAAGAAGCAAGTCAACCGCACACAGTCTGTTGGGCAATTTGTCCTTCATACCGCCAAGCAAAAAACATTTGGTGGTTAAAACTAAAAAAGAAATTATTCAGTTTACATTGGATTGACAAAGTAAACGAAGCAGAATTAACAATTACACTTAAGAATGGTAGCATTATTGCTCTTAAGGGTGCTGAAAACTATGACAGTTTAAGAGGTAACCGTGTGGACTTCCTTGTTATGGATGAGGTTGCTGATATTAAACCAGAAGCATTCTTTGAAAGTTTACGCCCAACACTTTCAGACAGTATGGGCAAAGCACTCTTTATGGGAACACCAAAAGGATTAAACTGGGCATATGATTTATTCAACAATGCCAAAGGTGATGATGAATGGGCAAGTTGGCAATTTACAACTGAACAAGGTGGGAATGTCCCAGATAATGAATTAGAAAGTGCTCGTAGACTACTTGATGAAAGAACATATAGACAAGAATACCAAGGTAGTTTTGAAAGTTTCAGTGGACGCATATACTACTCATTTGACAGACAAAACAATGTTGTCAAATGTGATGAATATGATTTAGACAAAGGTGAATTCCCAGAGATATTACACATCGGTGAAGACTTTAACATTGATCCCAGTGTGGCTGTAGTGGCATATGAAAGAGCAGACGGTGTGCTACATATTATAGATGAAATAGGTATCTTTAGTTCAAACACAGATGAGATGGTTGAAGAAATTAAATCAAGATATCCTAAATCAAAGATATGGGTGTATCCGGACCCAGCCGGTGCGGCAAGAAAAACGAGTTCAGGGGGACGCACTGATATCATTATCTTACAAAATGCTGGTTTCATTGTGAAGGCACCAAGAAGCCA
>Ga0099848_1000158_pt1 | contig 28496 bp, 22 predicted proteins | sample CB_VirMetaG_3_FD_78179 | JGI IMG/M metagenome (GOLD analysis project Ga0099848, IMG submission 78179) | Freshwater to marine saline gradient viral communities from Chesapeake Bay - CB_1508_1S Viral MetaG | ecosystem: Environmental > Aquatic > Marine > Coastal | place: USA: Chesapeake Bay...
CGTACTCTAGAAACTGCAATAGAAAAGGTTATGGAGTTTAAAAAGGAACACAAACGTTTTCCTTGGTCTGTTGAAGGTTTCTTGCCTCAAGACAACATTAAACAAGAACGAGAGTTGGTAGTTCTGTAAAAATTAAGGGGGACTGAATGTCCCCCTTTTCTTATGTCAAAAAAAAGGGGAGACCGAAGTCTCCCCTAAAAATGTCTCTTGCGAGATTCTTTTTATTAGGTCTAGATGTTGTCCACACGGAAAATGCGGTAGTACATGTTCGACTTAGCAGCCGCCAGACCGTCAGCAGGTGTAGCACCAACGAACGGGTTAGAAGCCATGCCGTAACGTGTCTTGAAACCGATCTTCGGCTGGAAGTCGTTCTCACCCACGGCCTTGACCATAGTCAGAGGAACGTAAGGGCAGTAGAACACACCTGAGTCATAAGGGTTAGTACCCTTGTAACCAACAGTCACGTAATCAGTGCTTGCATACGGATCGATGTAAACCTTGATACGACCATTCAGTGTACCAGCGAATGTGTTACCTGTGTCATCCACCTGAAGTGAAGTTGACATAGCAGGAGTGTAGTCAAGCATACCAGAAGCAGCCAGAGCAGTTGCGACATCTGAAGAACAGATCACAACGTTACCCTTACCACGGCGGGTTTCTTTAGCAATGACGTTACATTCACGGTCAAGCTGAACAACCAGACCCTTGAACTTCTCAGCAGACCAACGGCCGTCAGCGTCTGAAGACAGGTTAAAGATACCCTGCTTCGTCACGTTAGCCTGAAGACAACCAGTCTTCGCCTGTGAGTTGATGGTACGGATAACTTCACGGTTGATTTCCGCAAGGATTTCCGTTGACAGAATGTTCGCAAGTTCTGTCTCAGCGTCAAGACCGTGGATTGCCTTCAGGTCTTGAGCAAGTTCAAGCGAGTATTCTGCTTTCAGCGCACGAGACTTGGCAGTCACGGTTGCCTTTTCGATGGTGAAACCCATCTCATGGAAAGAAGAACCAGTGTTACCCAGAGCTTCCGCATCGCCAGTAGGCATACCACCAGCAGCGAGGGCAGTCAGACGAACGCCAGCAGAGTCAACACCGTTCCAACCAGAAGCGTTGTCACTGTCGTGTGTACCAGCAGAATCGCCAGAGAACTGAGTCTCGGCCTCGTTGAAGAGAGCCTCACGGCTAGAGGTAGAACCTGCACCGTAACGAGCCTTCAGAGCGAAGATAAGACCAGTCGGGCCAGACATCGGCTGAACACCGCAAACGTCATAGGCCATCAGGTTAGGCATAGCACGGCGAACGAGAGAGATCAGAATCGGATCCCATGTTGCCTGCGAGGTTGTGTTGTTACCAGCGACTTCGGTGATGAAACCGGCCATCGCAGAGCGCTCTTCACGAAGAGCACGCTCTTGGTTTTCAAGGATAGCAGCGGTAACTGCCTTTCTGTGGTGATCTTTAATAGAACCAGCAGACTCCTCGTTGAGCACAGGGCTCCACTTTTCGATCAGATGATCAAATGATTGAGTTGTCATTTTAGATATTCCTTATTGCTTAGTAGTCTTTTTAATAGCAGCAAGATAAGATTCCATCACTGAAGAGACTTCAACTTCTGCGTCAGCTTCTTCGGCGGTGATATCAGTTCTAGCGGCGGGTGTATCGGTCTTAAAGAAAGATTCTTTAATCGTTTGAACTTTAGATTTGAATGATTCAGCATCATCAAAATCCACGCCTTCAACCAAACCACGAAGTTTTTCAACCTGAGTTTCAGCCATACCACGTGACGCTTCTGCGATAATCGCATTGCGCTTGTATGTCTCAAGTTCTTCGGACAGTTTAATTGACTCACCAGTTTGAGCGTTGAGTTTTTCTTCCAACTCTTCAACCTGTTCGGCAAGTTCGTCAACTAGATCAACCTTGGATTCCGGAACGTCAATGTAAGACTCTGTGAACAGGTCTTTCATCTTGTTCATAAAGGTTTCTGCGATTTCAGTACGGAGACCGTTCTGAATAGCAACCTTGTTTTCTTCCATCCAAGTCTCAACAACGTAGTTGAGGTAGCTATCAACCTTCTGCACCATGTCGTTCTTAATAGAAGCGACTTCCTCAGAAAGTTCCTCCTTGTACTGTTCTTCTAAGCGTGAAACTTCTTCACTCAACTTAGTCTTAACAGCAGCTTCGAAAATTACAGCAGTTTTAGCCTTGAACTCATCGCTGAGTGTGGCTTCAGACTCGACCAATGCGTCCAACTCAGCAGTAGTGTCGATAGTTGTTTCAACAACAACCTTCTCTTCTTCTGCTTCAACGTCTTCGCCCATCATCTTGCCGTATGCAGCCTGCAAATCAACCTTTTTCATTGCGTTGAGTTTGCCGTACATAGCATTGATCATACCTGCTTTCGTCTTCGGAACAGGAGCTTGTGATTTGACAGCATCAGCGGCCGCATCCACAGAAGCAATAGACTCAGGTTCCGTTACGGCGCCTTGATCTTTCTTCGGAGCAGATGCTTTAGGAGCAGATGCCTCATCGAGAGTGTCTTCCACGATTTCGTTAATTTCTTCATCGTGGAGTTCTTCGACTTGTTTAACTTCAGTCATAAGTGACTCCTTACAATTGTGATTTAATTAACGAGAGGAAATTCTTAAACTCTCGAATCTGCACATCAGATTGATATGCTTTCGGAGCAGTTTTAATTTCAGTCTCCATTTTCTCAATTACCTGAGCTTCTAAAATGCCGTTATTCCAAACCCAGTCAACACCTTCCATGATTCCATTAACGAAGGCATCTGGTGCGCTAGGGTCTTGTACGATGTCAACCGTACTAAGAATAAAATCGTCTTTGACGTACATTGCGCCATTTCTTTGCTCAAGGCTACCCATACCACGAGTTGACACGCCTAGTTGAACACCGCCTTCTAGGAGACCTTTTACGATCTTACCCATAGGAGTATCAAGAATTTGTGCCTTTCCTACCACATCATTTCCCTCAAACTTGAGGTCTGTGATGAGGTGAGAAACTTTATCAAGGTTAACAGTAGGGCCTTCGGGGTGATTCAATTCACCAACGGCACGCTTCTTGCTAACCTGTTCAGTAACGTACTTGTTTACCGCTCTCTCCATAATAGGTTTGGGATAAACACGTCCGTTTCTATTCTTTTTGTCCGCTTGTGCGAACACGCCTTCGATGGTGAACTTCTTATCACCATTCTCTTTGGCTTCTACAATACACTGTAGATCGTTTTCTACGTATTCGCTAATTAACTTCATGTTAATTCCTTGACAATAGTCTCAGCAGACTTCTGTGCTTCTTTCTGAGATTTGAAGGTATCTAATTTATCACCATCAACGTATGCGGTGAACCCCTTCGCATCCTTAGTAATTACTACGGGAATCTTATTAATCTTCTTATTGAAAACAATATCTCCGGAAACCTTTTTAGCAGCTTCCCGTATCTGATTAAATGTTTTCATACTAAGTTTCCCTGTTGTACATATTATTTATACAAATTAAACTTTTAAACTGCGTTTTCTTCTTCATCATCTTCGAATTCGAATTCTTCTTGATCTTCATCCTCATCATCTAAGAAGAAGTCATCATCCTCAATAGAGAGGTCATCATCCGAATTAAAAATGGTGGCAGCAACCGCAGCCTTTTCCGCATCAAGACGATCATTCATCTTGGCGGCCATAACACTGTCGAAATGAGCTTTCGCTTTGTTAAAGTCCCCTGTTCGCAACAGGTCAATGAATTCCTGATTTACTGAAGGGGGGATATTGTCTAAATTTTCTTCACTCATATTAAGCTCCTATGTTTTCTTCATTTTCGTCTCCGCCGCCTTTATCGTTCTCGGCTTCGACTTCATCTCTCATCTGTTCGATGTCATCATCACTCATCATCATGACATTCTTCATTACCCACTCACGTGAGAAATACTCGCCCACATACTGTGAGATTTGATCCATTGTCTGTAGTCTTTCTCTCAACAGTTCAGCGTTCTTTAATTCTGTGAAGTGGTTGTCACGAATAAAGTCAATTGCAATATCGTTCTTCCACTCTTCCCAATCCTCTTCTGTACAGATACCCTTAATAATTAATTGCTTCTTAAGAATACCCAAGAACATCATAGAGAATCTTCTACGGAGTCTATCTACAAACTTCTGGAACTTAACTTCGTCTCTACTAATTTCAGTAGAACGACCAAGGGAGAACTGCGCCTCTTGTTCCAGTCTGTTAATCGGTACGTTCAGAGAACGATAGAGTTTCTTCTGGAAGTAGATGATGTCATCAATCTGTCCCAGATTCTCACCGCCCGGCAGTGTAGAAATCTCTGTACCACGGCCACCTTCTCTACGAGGTAACCAGAAATCCTCCAACATGGCCATGTGTTTGCGATCATCTTTGATCTGACCAGTGTTGGCATCGTAAACCAACTTATTTCTATAACGAGCCATGATGTCTTTCATGTGGGCTTCTGCCTTACCTGTAGGCAAGTTACCAACATCGATATAGAAAATTCTTCTCTCGGGCGCACGTGCGAGACGATAGATCACCAGAGAGTCTTCCATCATCCTTAACTGGTTGACGGGTTTAATTGCTTTGTGTAAGTAAGAGATCACTCTCTTACGAGTCGGGTCAAGTAGACCCGAAGTTACATACGAAACAGAATCAGGGGAAAGTTTAATCCCTTGGTTTGCACCAGCCTTTTCTTGATAGATGTAAAACTCGTTGACCGAATCAACAATCTTTGCATCTGTCTTTTGATCCTTTTTGTATTTAACCTCTTTAACTTTACGAACCTTAGACGAATCCACAGGACGAATTTCCTGAATACCGGCCTTAGGATTGCTTTCGTTGACTACGAGGTGATGTACTAAACGTCCATCGACATACCAAGAACGAAACATATCATGTGCATTGTCTTGGAAGTTCAACATAGAACAAATATCATCAAACTCTTCTGTGATCAATTTCTTGATCTTATCTGAAGTTTCTACATGGTCTAGAATAAGTTCTACAGAGGCTTCCATGTCTGAAGCACTAATAGATTCGTTAACGATATCTTCAATTGCGGCATCTACTTCGGGGTGTTCCGCAATACCACGATATTTCTTAATGAGTTCTGCATTATCTTTCGCTTCATTACCTTCCATGTCAACGTATTGACCAAAGTAGGCACCTGAGGCAGTAACATAGCCAGCACCATCGTCATCCTGTTTAGGGACAATGGATGGTAACTTTTCTTTTTCTTCTTGCTTTTGGACTCTTTTAATCTCAAAACCAAAAAGTTTTAATCCGTTGCTCTCTGCCATATAATCCAGACTCTTCTAATAAAATAATATAGTACGGGGAGTTTCCCCCCCGTACTCTATACTTATAACACCATTATGACGTGGTGTTTGACTCCCAGTACTGAACTTGGAATTCACAAGTGAACTCTTCAATTGCGTCAACAGTTTCATAACTCACATCGATTGCAGCCACGTTAGTGGGGAAACAACCACGGAAGTTATATTTCTTAACCGTTGTACCATCCTTGTCCAACTGTTCAACGATCAGGTCAGCCTGATAGTCCACAGGGTTGGTCAGACCAGTGTTTGCTTGGTGAGCGTTGATACCGTTCATCCAAGTTTCCAAAGCGTTACGGATTTGGAAGTCTGTGTCGTTGATTACAGTTACCGTCCATGATTCAAATGTACGGTCACCAGCAATCTTCAACTGTCTGCCACGGAAAGGAATCTCAATAACGTTCATTACTGAGGCAGGCAACTGAGCCGCTTTACACAGGAACGATGTAAGTTCTACATCACCTCCGGCATAGGCGGGAAAGTTAACAGTCGCCTTAAAGAGGTTGGCACGTGCGCCGCCCCCTCTTAACTTTGACTTAAAGTCATCTACTCCTAAAATTGCCATTTCTTATGCTCCTGTTATCTTAGACCGCACCAACAACTTCGTCAAACTGTACGCCTGTTCTAACAGCAACAAAGTTAAGTGTCACGTAGTTAATTGAACGAGCGGGTTTGATGAAGATTGAAGCGACAAATTCGTTTCTATCAATCACGGCAGGCGTGTTGTTCGTTTCGTCACAAACGACACGGAAGTCCGTGATACCTCTACGACCTCTAACTTCACGCAACAGGGGTTCAACAATGTTCGTGAATTCAGCACGAGTAAACTCATCGTTGAATTCGAACAGGATGTTCTTAGCAGCGGCAGCGATTGAACGCTCCAGTGCAAGGAACAATCTGCGAACGTTGATTCTGTCGAATGCAGAAGGTCTATTCTCATGGGTCTTATCACCAAAGAGAACAATTGCAGCGCCAGGGATATTGGCAATCGGGTTGACACCCGCTTTGTACAATGTGTCTCTCTGTGTTTTGTTAGGAGCAATCGCAAGATCGGTTACACCGATATAGTTGCCTCTACGTTGACCAGCAGGAGAATACCAAGGAGCAGCGACTGCATCAGTTGCGGCCATCAGACCAGCAGTTGATGAGGCGGCAGGGATATAGACATACTTGTCATTGTACTTATCGAAAACCTTGAGGTAGTTGTTGTCGATAATTAAGTACGATGAGTTTGTTAAACTATTTGCAAACGAAACCGCATTTGATACAGCGGTGCCAGCTGCGACACCAACTGTCTCTGTGCGCTTAGGTGAAGTCACCACCACACAGTCTTTACGTGTTGTCATTGCAATACCGTTCATGTCGTTGACAATGGTAACAGCATCACTGTCAGCAACTGATCCGTTACCAACAGGCGAGATCAAGAAGTCTACTGTGACGTTCTCTGTATCTTCGAAAAGATCGAAGGCGTTTCCGATTTGTCCGGCAGTGAAATCTGCGTCATCAGCACCATTGGAAAGTTTGATGGTTGCAGAATTATCTGAGTTCCAAGCTACCCAAGCAGAAGTTCCGGCAGCAAAGTTGGTTGCCGAGTCTACTGAAGGTGTAGTACCCCAGTATTGACCGATACCCTTACCACCAGCAAGTGTGGAAGAGAATGCAGAGTCACCATCGAAGAAACCTGACATTCTAATGTAGTTAGAACGTTGGTTAATAGCTTCTACCACATACTGTGGTTCGCCTTCGTTTGTGACAGCACCTCTAGCAACTGAAAGGTGAGGGAAAGTTTCTAATACAGACCCAGGCGTACCTGAGAATGCACCTGTACGGTCAATCACCGCAACGTGGATTTCATCATTCGATCCACTTCTTGAAGAAGCCCAAGAACTGGTAGTAGGCGCTCTATCAAAGCTACCCGCATAGTTCCAAGAATCGAAATAAGCACCACCGCTGTTAGCGGGACAGAAACTTACTGAAAGTGCGTTACCTAATGCGCCAGGATATCTTGCGATAAATGCACCAGAGTTATTGGTGGCGGCGTTAAGTGAACTCTGAACGGTTGTCTCAAAGTGATTCGTGTTCTTAATAGTGATAGTGTCACCAGAGTCAGATGTGTTAACATCCGAAGCATACCCTGAGTGAGCGTTTGCACCACCATTGTTACCACGAACAACGTAAAGAGAGTTTGAATATTTTAAGAAGTATACGGCAGACAAAAAGTCTGTCGCAGTATCTTCGTTGGGAGCAGCGAAAACTTGCACTAGACCAGCTTCATCTGCGACTAGTGTGCGTTCTTCAGCGGGGCCCCAACGAAACTTGCCTACAAAAGCACCAGTAGAAGTTGTGACATTAGGAGCGTATCCTGAGAGGTCAATTTCTCTAACGGAGATTGCAGGAGAAGCAGACGGTGTGGTTAATGCCATGACTGTTTTCCTTTTTTCGTTTACAAATTATAAGTTAACATGATACGGTTTTGTTCAATACATTTATTTATATAAAGCGTTATTTTGACTAAAAATCGTCTTGTCTCCATATCTGCCAATCATCACTCCGAGCGGGTTCGTCTACCAATCCAGCCAATCCGTCATCTACAAACCCAAAAGGAGGAACGTCATTTTCAATTTGTTTCATTCTTTCATCAAACAACATTTGTTTAAGGTTGATATCTGTCATGTCTGCAAAGAACTGTGTGGACACAAAATACCCAAACATGACTAGGTTCATCATTAGGTCATCGTGGTTTCCTTCTGAAGCCTCGTATGACTGACCCTTTGCAACAAACGTGGATATCTCAAGGATTGTATTCTCATCCACAATGTCGAGTTTATGGTTCTCTAGAATGTCCTTGATTGCAGAACACCCAAGTCGTTTCACCTTACGGTTCATTTCAATACCAATACCAGAGGCCTTTACTGCACTAGTAAGGTGAACATTTTCATATTCTAAGTCATGATATAAACCATTACAAACTACTCCACCCTGATCATTTGCTTCAATTACAACATAAGCATTGTTGTAGAGAATTGAATACTTATAGATAATGTTAGGAAAGAGTATTGGAGAGATAGTGTTACAGCGATAAACCGCAACCTGTTTAAATGGTTGGACTGATATGTCGATTACCGTAAAGGTAGAATAATCCTGTCCTCTTCCTTTTGATACATCAACCATAACGATGTATTCATGATCCTTTATGGGATCAGTATAAACTAAAAAGTCACCGCCCTCTAAAACTTGTTTTGGAGGCCGAGCTCTCAGCGCTAACAATGTTTCAGCGTTGATTAGGGTGTCGCCCGTCCCAAAAAAGGTGTTTCCAAATTCCTGATCAAACTGTAACTGACTTGTGTTGGATATAGTTTGTTTCTTCCATTCCTCATCACGGCCAGGCACGTCCCACCAGTTTACGGTGAACGGTTTGTATTCGTTGGTTCCTTGAACTGCCCCTTCCCAAACCTTGTGGAAAGTGTTTCCGATACCATTTGCCGTAGACGTGATAATGACTTTTGTATCTTTACCCGCAGAGACAACTGGATAGGTAGAAGTATAGAATTCAGCAGCCCGCTCAACAAAAGCAAACTCGTCAAGAAAAAGAAGGTTAACTGACATACCACGGATAGAACTACCACTGGTGGCAGCAGCAATAATGCGACTGTTGTTGGAAAATTCGATGCTACCTTTGTTGAGTGCTTTGCAGCCTGGTTGCAAAAAGAAAGGTAGGTTTTCCAGAGCGAGAGTAACACGTGCTAACATCTCCCTCGCAGTAGAACCTTTGTTTGCCAGTACTGCAATAGTTTTCTCACTGTGAAAACAAGCGTACCACAAAAGGAAGACCACTGAAGAGATCGATTTACCAGACTGTCTACAGGCAAGAACAATTGAGAATCTGTTGTGATTAAAATGCTTGAACATCTTTTCTTGATATTCATACAAATTAAAGTTGACAAGTCCTTTGTCAAGTGATATAATCTTAACATAGGTTCTAGCGAAGTATGCAGGGTCTTGCATACATTTCTGGTATTCGGATACCTTATGGGCATCCCACTCTTCGTTAACGCCATCCCGCTTTACATTAGGATTGCCTAGGTAACTATTCTTCTCGTTCAGGTTGAACATCAATCACCTTAGCTTCATTCTGTAAAAATCTTTGCAAATCTGTGGTTGATCCAATGAACAGGTTGTTGTTTGTTGTTCCTGTAACTTGTGCAGGAGCATCCACCTTATTGATTTCTTTTTTCTTCTTATTCAAGTCCATCAACTTATCATTGATATCTGCCATGTTTTTCATCATGCCAGATAGGACTTCAAAAGCACGGGGGTGTTCACTCTGTCGAGCCACTTCCATCATGAGTTCCATAGCGTCACGACCTTTCTCTAGGAGATCGTAATACGTCTCCCTAGAATAATCATAATCACTTTTTACATTATCATCATCAGATTTCATAACTACCCAGCACTATCCAGATATTGAATGTTAAACCCGTAATCACTGTCTGGACTCACATTGATTGGGTCTGGTGTAATATTTATATTGTGAATAAAATGGTCACTATCCGCACCCATGAGATACAGATTGTTGTTGACTTCACGGATGATACCGTATTCCGCCTTAGGCCCATAGAAAGATACTTTCATGGTAAACTGTAAGTCGTAAACAATAGTCCTTCTTTGTTCAACAGGCCCATCATACGTATCACTGAAGGTTACGCCTGTTAAAATAATAGGGACATCTTCCTTGATGTCAACTTCATCCATAAACGGTTTCACAGTAACGGAGTACTGTGGATTAAAGTAGGGAATTATCTGTTCTACAATTTGAAGTGCATCGTCCTGAGACTTAGCGTATATGCTAAGTTGGAACATGATGTCGTAAGGAACAGACGTATAAAATTTCTGTCTTTTGTTTTCTGTAGTACCGGAAAGAGAAAACGTGTTTACTTTGGGCAACTGTCTCTGAGGGTCATACATCATCTGAACAATTTCAAATGACATACGGGGCAGTTTGACTGCTACTCTACGTTCAGCTTCCTCACCATTTTGCATGGCATTGAGTCGTTCAATGAACTGCCTTCTAGGTGCATATGAGAGAGGAACTTTGATCTGTGATAAGATACCACCAGAAGAATTCTCTCTGAGCACATAAAGATTGTTGAACATCGACCCAAAGATCGAAACTGCTGTTCTAACTCTCTTGTTATAAAACCAATTACCAAACATTATCTCATGTCTCCAAACGGATTAGTTTCTGAGAAATCTAAGAAGTCGGCTTCGAAGTTATCAAAAATGGTATTCTGGTAACTTGTTTGAATTGCCTGAACTTCAGAGATTGCAGAAGTAACCCAAGATTTACTACCCGAAGCCGTTCTCTTATCGGCTTGGAACTCGTGGAATTTACCATCCGTTGAACCCACATGAGCAACTTGCAATATTCTATCCGAGTCTGACCAACGGGTAACTTCACCCGATATGGTATATGTATCAAAAATCTGAGTGATCGTATCGCCAATTTCGAAGTTTTCTCCTGAAACCGGAGAAGAAATCGTAACGGTTGGAGCAGACATGTAGTTGAAACCACCGTTCACAATAGTATAATCCACAATTTCGCCGTTGGCAACTGTTGCGGTAACTGTAGGTTTAGTTCCATCTGCATGTTCTAACAGTGAGGTTAATGAATCACTGTCAAAGGCCGCTGTCGGTACAGAGATCGTGTCTGAGTCATCAACGTATCTATCAGCAAGAACTGTATTCTCTGATCCAACCGAGATTTTGATCTCATCAATATAACCTTTGATACCAGCCCACTCAACACCATCAAGTTCACGGGCAGAAACCGCACCGATAGAATACGATCCACTAATGAAGTCTCCCGTATTCGGTAACGTAAAGTTTCCGCTTCGTTCACCATTAATGAACACATACATTCTATCGCTGTCAACACCAACCCCAATATGGTTCCAAGAACCAAGTCCCAGATTGGCTCCAGAAAGGGGTTGAACACTATCGCCTTCGTTGTCTCCACGAGAATAATACATACCCCCCGCAGAACCAATACCAACCATCAATTGATTGGTAACATCGGTTTGTCCGCCCCCGATTAGGAAAAGAGAACCTTTGTCCGTTGGGTAAGCGTCCACTTTAACGAACATCTCAACAAAACCGTTGTTAGAGATTAATTTAAGATCGTTTCCTTCGATACCTCTACCAATATCCATATTGATAGAATTGACACCAAATTTCTTAACGGTCTGTGTGGTAAAATCTGAGAAACTGAATTCTACTCTACCATCACTGTCGTAACCGAGTCCCGTATGAGTAAAGGTCAAAGATGATAATTCACCCTGTGTTCCAATAGTGGCAGTTGCGGCCGCAACGGAACCTGTGGTATCATTGGGATGCATCGTGAGGGCATATTGATATGCGCCTTCGTATTCGATAACATCAACATCATCAATACCTGTGTCGAAGTCTTCGTCACTGTATTCGAACAACTCACATTGGAGTCTGAACGTAGGTAACTGACTGAGTTGATAGAACGGAGTTTCTGTCTCTACCTTCGTGATTTGCCAAATAGATTTGGCAAGAGGTAAGTAGATTACATCACCTTCACGTGGACGAAACTTTTGTGAATCTAGGTAATTACCAATAAGGTTCTTCCAACGTCTACGTGCAACAATGAAGGTAGCTTGGTCACGCAACTCAATACCGAATTTCGTAAACAAGTCACCCTCGCCTTGCCAACCCTCAGTGTTCTCAATATACATTTCCACTTTGTACGCATCAGTAAAACGTGACGGTACATCATCAAGAAAGATAGTATCCTTGTTGACGATTTCTCTTGGAATGTAATATACGTCCTGTCCATAAAACTTTAGAGACTCAATAACTAAGTCTTCGTATAAATTTTGTTCTGAACGTACATTCTGACTGATATACGGGTTAGTCGGCATTATGTTATCCTACAAAGAAAGCAGGGCCGATATCTTCTTCTTCCCTAAACTTAGTTAGGATTCTGTCGATATCAGTTTGTGCATCTTCATAGATTTGTCTACCACTAATAGTAACACCGCCAGGAAGTTGCATACCCTCAAATTTCAATAAGTTTTGTCCCCATTGTTTTTTGATTAATGCTGTTGTATATTCTTTGAGGAACTTGTGGTTCCAAAGAGAATTGTAGTCTGAGTTCGAACCCGCAGCTGGATCACGTACACCATAAACCTCAAAGACAAGATAATCCCCAACCTTCAGTCTATCTTCAGACAGGTTGAAATTGATTCTGTCATACTGTCTATCAAAACGAATAATCGATTGTCCTGATAATTTCATGTCAATGAGAGAAAGGTGTTGTTGCATCTGATCGTAATATGCAAGGTCACCCAGAACACCACCACTCAACATGTCAGTGATCGTGAAACGCATGAATTGCCATGCATCACTAAACCAACCTGTACTGGCGCCAGTATAAGACACGGGAAGCATCCTCACAACAGTAATTAGAGGATTGTCAAACTCAATATATTGATTAGTTATATCAGCCTGTGTTAACTGGTGAGACAAATAAAATCTTTTACTACCATCTGGATGGTATTCACGAAACCATTGAAGACCTTCATCTACTCTATCATCTAATTGTTCGTCATCAATATTAATTTCGATGACAGGATGACCCAAAGCACGAAGGCAATAGTCTATAAATTCATCTCTAGTGTTTGGTGTCGCCATCTATCATTCCTTAGTTCAACAAGGTTCCGCTTGAGTTGTACACGTTGATTCTATAATAAGAACCATGTTGACCATCCAGCAAGTCAGCATCCAGACCGGATGTTGCACCATCTACCGTCTTGATTGCAGTCAAGAGTTCGTTTGCAGTAGAGTATGTCTCACTGAACGAGAACTGACCAGTTCCGCTGTTGTAGGACAAGTCACCAGATGCAGAGAAAAGTCCTCTAATCTGACCAGATGTTCTGTCCGAATCTGTGTAAGACATGACACCAGTGTTTGCGTCATAAGACAAACTACCACTTGCACTGATTGCTGCTCTTGCTCTTGCATCTGTATAGTACTTATTAGTAGTACCTTCAGGTAGATCATCTGTCTTAAGGTGACTGATACCATTACTATCAATTACAGCGGTAAGTTGTACGTTACCACTTCCGTTGAATGATACCGCAGAAGCTGTCACGTCTCCAGTGATAGAGAAGTTACGTCCAGTTGCAAGTGTCGTTGCTGTTCCAGCATTACCAGATACGTTACCTGTAACGTTACCTGTCAGAGCAGCAGTAATCGTACCCGCAGAGAAGTTACCACTTACATCACGTGCAACGATTGCAGAAGCAGTATTCGAAGATGTTGCAGTTGTCGCAGAGTTGTTAACCTTACCCGCAGTTGAAATCGTAGCAAGTTTAGTATCTGCGATAGCCGCACTTGCGTTAATGTCGGCATTAACAATCGATCCCGCAGTGATTGCAGCAGAAAGTGCAACGTTACCTGTACCGTCAAATGATACCGCAGAGGCTGTTACATCTCCAGTGATAGAGAAGTTTCTTCCGGTTGAAAGAGCGTCCGCAGTACCAGCGTTACCAGATACGTTACCTGTAACGTTACCCTCAAGGTCAGCAACAAGGATACCGCCTGAGTAAGAACTGTCTGTGATATCAATCGAACCACTAGGTTCGGGAGCATATTCGTCAACAAGTCTCCACTTACTTTCACTCGCATCGAAGAATATACCTACATGGGTATAACCCACACCCGTACCACCAGTGTTTCTGTTTGAGAAAATACCAGTGTCAACATCTACAGGAGAACCTGTACCTGTCCACTTGTCACCAGTTGTGTGTCCTGTTGTTGTAGCAAACTTGATCGAAATACCAGCAGACAATGACTGATCATTACCAGTAATCGAAATGCCTGTTGCTTGAGGTGATGCAGAATCATAACCCCATTCGAAAGTATCGGGAGTTGATTGCCCATCGATCTTCACATAGAAGTTTGTAGTTGAAGTACCTTCGAAGTGGCCAGAGAAGTACGCATCATCCAGACCAGAACCTTGGAATGCCGTATTGTTCTCACCAATTGTATCACCAGCGTTCAAGTACTGAAGCGAACCACCGATAGAGATATTCTCTTGTGACGCAATCGTCTGTGTACCAAGAACCGTGAGGTTTCCGTCAATCTGTAGGTTATCACCAATGTGTGCAGAACCTCTTACACGGAAACTGTTTACCGAGTGGTTCTGTTGATTTACAAGCAAGATACCGTTATTGGAATCTGCCTGTACAACCCAACCAAGACACATCGGATAGTTCGGATATGTCGGAGACGCATTCTGAGTTGCGCCAGGCGTTAGACCCACAAAGAAGTTTGTGTCAGCACTCAAATGTGATGTGTTAACTCCGGTTAACTGTCCAGATATGAGTACATAACCGTAAGAGTTGTTCGGAATGTCAAGAGCCGCAATACCTTGTGCGTTGTATGCGTTTACGTCTGTTGCATCCGCAAGTCCAACTGTCGGACAATCGATATTACCAGAGGTATAGTTTCCGCTGAAGTACAGGGCCGCACCCTTGGAGATTTGAGAACCAGTATCGTTCCAAACCCTTTGATATTCTTGTAGACCAATCTCATGAGGAACACCAGAGATATCACTGTAATAGTTCAGTGTTTTGTGTTCGTTGTCGTAGAATAAACGACCTTCTTTATAAGTCTGGTGTGTGGTCGGGAATGTTGTCGTATCAAACTCAACATTCAGAAGTGCCGCAGAGTCAGCCTCCAACTTACCAGAGACTTTCAATCTGTTTTCGATACGGAGGTATTCGAAGTGTTCACTGAACGGATCGACAAGAACCATACCCTCAGAAGCATCAGCAGTCATCACACGTCCAATATGGACAGGATAACCGTCATCCACGGTGACAGAAACATTTGTCATCTTACCATCTGAGTCGGTTGACAGATACAATACATCTCCAGCAGAGAATGCACTTGTATCAAGATGACGAACCATACCGTAACGGGTTACCCAACCGTGTGCGCCATCTGGAATGTCCATTGTCGCAACACCAGTCGGTTGTGCAGTACCAGACGCATTAGCTCTTGCAAGACTTACTTGAGGATGTTTACCATGTGCAGTACCAGAGATGTAAACCACATCACCGTTACTAATCGCAGCACCAGTAAGGTTGTGGACATAGAGGAGAACCTCTTGACCAATGTTAAGAGTTACTTCTGAAGTCGAATTGTTCTGTGTGTCTAGTTTGACAGACAGACCTTTCTGGTGGTCAGAGTCAAAGAACAATGTACCAGCAGGGGCTGCATGATCAGCGGTACGTGCATTGAAGTTGATACCATTAAGAACCGCAGAGTCCGCAGTAACCTTACCAAACTGTACGTCATCTGTCGTACCAACAGACTGTGCAATCGCAATCGAACCGTTTGTAATTGTGACACCCGTACCGCCCGAGAAGTGGGCACGAGTTTCAGCTGCAGAAGGCCCTGTGTACGTGATTGTACCTGTGCCTGCATTATAGGACAGCGAACCATCACCACCCGCATCAGTGACGGAGATGGCGTTTTTCGCATCACTATCCGCACGTGCTGTGGTGTAGTATAAGTTGTTACCTTCAGAAAGGTTAGTAGTTGACTTACCAGTAAATGCAGTATCAAACCTTGCTTGTGTATAGTAAAGGTTAGAACCTTCGGCAAGATTACTTGTTGTAAACGGATCAAGTGTGACTGTAGTATTGTAACTATTTCCGTCTGTAGTGGCAATAGTAAGGTTGCCACCCACACTATCAAATGTTATACTAGAAACAGCATCAATGGATACTGTACCGGCACTATCAATCTGTCCCTGTGCATTAACTGTAAATACAGGGATTGCCGTTGTAGAACCATACGTGCCATTTGTGACACCTGAGTTCGTGATAGAGAATACACCAGATGCACTATCGTATGTGAGACCAGTACCACCAACAAAGTGAGCTCTGCTTTCTGTTGCACTTACCCCAATAAAGGTAAATCTACCAGTGTCGGAGTCATATGTAAGTGAACCATCACCTCCGTTCTGTTGAAGACCCAAGGAATTACGAGCCCGAGCTTCTGTGAAGTACAGGTTAGTGTTGCCCTCAGATAGAGCATTTGTAGTCTTTCCACCAAAAGCGGAATCAAATCTTGCGTCCGTGTAATATAGGTTTACACCTTCCGCAACATCAGTTGTTGTTTTAGAAGAAAGTCTGGTATCGAATCTAGCGTCTGTGTAATAAAGGTTCGCTGCACCTTCGCTCAGATGATCTGTTGTGTTGTTGTTAAAATCAGAATCAAATCTGAGTGTGGTATAGTAAAGATTTGTAGAACCTTCCGTGACATTATCCGTAGTCTTAACACCAAGGTCTGAATCAAACCTAGATGTGGTGTAATAGAGGTTGCTACCTTCGGTCAGATTGTCTGTTGTTTTTGTGGAAAGTCGAGCGTCAAAGTCACTATCTACACGGCCTTGCGTGTAGTATAGATTTGTATTTTCGGTTAAGTCTGCTGTGGTAAAAGGCGCAAGCGTAATGTCTGCTGTATAGGTTACCGTGTCAGCAGTAGTGATTGTCAATCTACCATTAATCGGGTCATAACCAAATGAGTCTACAGTAGCGGGAGTAACTGTGGTAACTGAAGTTAATTGCCCTTGGGAATCGACAGTGATAACGGGAACGAGGATAGCACTGCCGTATTGTCCGGGCGTAACACCAGTAGCGGTAATTTCAATAATACCTGTGTTGGTATTGTAGGTAATACCTGTCCCACCAGACACCGCATTCTTAGCATCGGAGTCTGCTCTGGACGATTGGTAATAAAGATTTGTGTTTCCTTCTGCAAAAGCATCGGTACTAAAAGTGTTAGAATCACCAAGCGTAATTGTTTGGCCGTTGATGGTTATTCCAGTATGCTGTAATTTAGCATTAGGAATTGTTGGAAGATTGATCAGGTCAATCTCACCATCAGACCCCGCAAGTTGTGATCTATCGTCTTTTACGAAACCAGATGCCGTCAACAGACTGGACAGATATCTAGCTTTTGATTGTGCCATTAGACGTTCCCTTTAAACTTATTTGAGTTGGTCAGTTCCAACATTCTATTCTATTTATACTAAATGAAATATTGTCCCGTTATATTCAGGCGGCCACTTGAATTAGATGCAAGAGTTACTGCACCATTGTTTCCAGCTCCGTCTTCCGTTTCAACGAGAATCTCGTTAGTGTTTGCCATTAACCTCGCCAGCAAACTATCTCCATCTGTATACGTTAATCCACCATCTGTGGCCACTGAAAATACATAATGTTGACCAGAGGAATCTTCTGAGGTGTAGGGCATACCCGTTACCTTAATGTCCCCCGATCCTGTGTGACTACTCCAAACAAGTTGTAACGTGAACTGAACGGTATCTCCGATTCTTGTGTAACGTCCAACCTGTGTCGAGTATGTCGCTGATCCAGCCGTAGAAGAACCTTCTACCACTGGAGTAAAACTACCCTTCTTAAATTCTTCCATCAAGTAATTGCTTGATGTACCACCAACATAAATGCCTGCATCAACTTTAACGTCTTCATAGAAAGGTCTGGATGTTACTTGTTGGTACGAGTTAATCTGTACCTCATCAGTATCACTCAGTCCAACCGTGAACGTAATACTTGTTCCGTTAACAGCAGTGTAGTCCGTATCAGGACTCATCAACACACCGTTGTTGAATACCTTAATAGAACCGACTGTATATTTTAATGTGTTGCCTTCTGTATCAACTCCAGACAACACAGTCTGTCCTTCACTTGGTGTGAAGAAATATTCACTAAATGTCGAGGAAGCTGTGTCGAATTGGGGGAAGGCGAAGATTTGTAGAAAATCTCCCGCAGTGGCTCCCGCAGTTAAAACAACACTAGTTCCAGTTGTCGCTGTATAGTCTATGTTGGGATCAAGTAATACACCGTTATTGTAAACTTGAATTTTTCCAACAGAATAACTTAATGTTCTGGTATTGTTATCAAGACCAGTAAATGTTGTTTGTAGAGCCGTTGCAGTATAGTTGAATTCAAGGATTTGAATATCATCAGTAATACTAACAATCTGAACTTTATCAGATGAATCGACTCCACTTGTAAGTGTAATAGACGTGCCATCACTATCAACGGAATAGTCTTGATTAGGATCAAGAAGAACACCATTGAGGTACAAATCTATTAAAGCCGGTGTTATCGATAAGGAAACACCGTTATTGTCCGCACCAGTAAATACCGTTTGACCAGAATCACCGTCATAGTAATACTCTATGAGAGATGTTGTGGCCTGAGTTGGGTTAACGGTGACGATGGATTCAGTTCCAGCGACACTCTTCTTGATGAACATCAGTCCATCATATGTGTTAATCGCAACTTCGCCCAGCTCCAGCTGGCCAACTGTCGGTATTTTACCCGCTACGGCACTTCTTTTAAGCCGAAACGTAGTATTTGACATTTGTCATCCTTCAATCCAATATTGGACATGAAACCCTATAGAGGGTCTTTAATATGTACCACCATCTAACTGATAGACCGTTACTGCACCAGACGTGACAGTAAATTGGTCAGAATCAAATGATGCAACGCCAGGGTTAGTAACCGTGGCAAGTTCTGCTGCGATGGTAAGTTCATTTGTACCATCGTTATACGTAAGATCAATACCTTCACCAGCAGTCAGAAGGTTTGCTACTTCACTATCCACCAACTGTTCAAAGGTGACACCATCAATATATAATTGACCAGTGACATCTAAGGGTTTGTTGGTTGTCCACTTATCACCCGCTGCGTTATATGTGATTTCTGCATTAGCACCGGCAATAAGAATTCCGGCCCCGTCAGCAGCACCAGCTGTCTGTGCGCTATCCGCAAGAGTGATCTTAAGATCATTAACAGAAAGTTCTGTTGAATTGATCGTTGTTGTTGTACCCTGAACGGTAAGGTTACCAAGGATATAAACATCCCCAGAGTCACCAACCGGATTAGGATCAAGATACAGAATACCATTTGCGGTAGTTGTGCTAATGGTGTTACCATCGATTTTAACATTATCGACTTCAAGAGAAGTCAGTCCTGTGACATTTGTTATTGTGTCACCGAGGTTTACTGTCGTATCACCAATAACTACAGTAGAGTTGGCGAGTTGGTTGTTGTCAACTCCACCAGCCGCAATAGAAACGTGTCCATTTGAAACTGAGAAATCGTTGTTATCAAAAGAAGCAACACCCTTATTATTGGAGTCAGCATTTTCACCATCAATTGTGATGATCTGACCAGAGTGTGTTACATCGATACCTTCTCCACCGAAAATAGCGAACGAGTGGCTGCTAGGACTGAACGATCCCGTATCGGTTTGAATTGATTTGAGAACCGTGTCTACAAGTGAGACTTCACCAGCATTAACAACAAAGTCAGCTGATACGAATTGTGCAACACCCTTTGCATCAGAATCCGCATTAGCAGCGGTAATCGTTACTGTAGAACCAGCACCAGAAGTAGAAATCCCCTGAGCCGCAGTACCTACAATGTTAAATGTATGACTGGAAGGTGTGATAGAACTTCCATCAGTACCAACAACTTTCGCTACTGCATCGACTAGGTTGATATGACCAGAAGCAGTTGTGAAGTCTGAAGAATCAAAAGACGCCGCACCCTTAACCGTATTAGTGGCATTCTCAAGATTGAACGTAAATGTGTTTGACGCTGAATCAAGTGCAAGAGTGATATTGCCTGTTGCAGCAAGTGTTACATCCGAGTCTAAAATAGAAATCGCATGATCGTTAATTGTAAGGGTGGTCGCAACCGAAACCGTACCAGCGGCAGTAAGTTGACCACGATCATTGACTGTGAATGTCGGAATTTCTGTTGCAGAACCATAACTACCAGCAGTGACACCAGAAGAGTCAATGGTATATGTTACGGTATCATCGGTTACGTTTGAGGTTAACCCAGGCCCACCCGCAAAGGTGAGAACTCCAGACACAGAAGAGAAAACATCCGAGTCTGATTGATCGTCTGCAATACTAAAAGAAACTGAAGAAATTTGTGTGTCAACATATGCTTTAGTTACTGCATCACTATCTGCAAGTGGGGTTGCAAGATTGATAATGCGAGAACCATTAGCATTGATGATGTTGTTAGCGGATACTAAATTTAATCCACCAGATGTTGTAGAAATAATATTGCCATTGATATCAATATTGTCTACAATCAAATGATCCAACTTAGAGTTGGAATCAGCAATCAATGCGGTATTTGCAGTTAATGCACCAAAGGGCGCAACACCCTCACCACCTAATAGGTCAACGTAATATTTACCACCAACCACGGTATGGTTAGCAGCATCACCATTGGTCTCTGTGCCAGTACCAACATATAAACGGTCACCGCCGGCACCATTATAATATGAATACGCTAACTCGCCTTGAGCTAGCGTGCTGGGATTCCCACTAGTCCCAGATCGTTTTATTCTAATAATTGATGCCATCAGTATTGGCCTCCGTTAATTGTTTGTTCCTGTAATAATGTGCTTGCTTCGAAATTCTCTGTTGTCGTATTATAAATTAGAATGCTTCCGTTAATTTTAGTTGAAGTATCTACTCCAGCCAAATCATTAATAGAATTACTCCCACCTAAAGATTGTGCTTTCCACAATCCTTCCGTAGCATTCCAAACAAGCGAATCACCATCTACTTTTCCAGAAGTATCAATTCCACGAATTTCGTCAATATTGACAATCCTTGGATCAATTTTTCTTACGGGTTTACCGACCGTTACTTTTTTAACAACGGTAACATTCTTTGTAGATACATTGTCTACATTGATACTGTTTCTGCTAACCTTTATCGCCATTAATCGTCACCTTGTAACAGACGGTGAAATTTGTATTTTTCCTTGAAGTACTCTTTCAACAATTGTATTATCGCCTGAGTCCTGATAGGAAATTTCTACGTCATAGACGTATCTGCCCCTAGAACTCAGAGCTTCAGTTTGTGTATTTGTAAGGGAAAGGATTAAGACCCCATCTGTGGCAGGGTCAGCTATAGTGGCCGTGAAGTCAATGACCTCAGCACTATCCGTGGAATTATAATTCCGTTTCATTTTTGCGGCCGCAGAATGTCCAGTCAAATCTTTAACGGAACCATCTTGTTCCACGAGATTTAACTCAATCGCAACGTCTGCGCCTTGATCTATGATTAGGTCTTCGTAGTGTGCCATTCCCAGTTTCCAACTTAGTGAATACTATCATGTTTTATTTATATAAACCGGAAACTGGAAAACAATTTATTCGGAGCTAATTTCGTACACTAGGTCTTCTTGAAGGGTTTCCGAACTTTCTCTATGATCCCAAATAAATGAGACTGTCAATCTCCAACAATCACTCTGAGCAGCATGATATAACAGTTTGTCTCTCTCACGATAACCACCAAAATATCCAGCTTTACACTGCCATCCCTTCTCATCATGAAGAGTCACAATTTCCCCATTGTCGGGATTGCGATATTTGAACCAACCATCACCAGTCTCCGACCAAGTGCAGATCAGATTATATGCACAAGCGTTTGCATTATTGTGCCATGATATGTATCCGCCAGGAGGATAAAAACAGAACAAGGCTGAATTTTTTGCACCAAGAAAGTTTACCAGTTTGTGGTTACATTCTGTGATCCTTTTTAACATCTTCAGAGGATATTCTGGATTGTGTTTTCTGGCATATTCCGAAAACGCATTATGTTTCAGTTGATGTGGTTTAAAACTATAACCAACTAAGTGATCGGGAAACCCCTCATGTTGGTCTCCTTCAACATCAACAATATACCTGAGATAGTCTTCAGACATCCATTTGTCACGAGACTCTTTATCAGTTTGATGTTCACAATGAAGATGATTATTTTTAACAAATTCTTCAATGTTATCGGTAAGAATTTTTCTACAATCTTCCAGAAGTTCTAAGAACTCTGGATTCTTGATAGGAATATCTTTCATCTGACTCATAAAATATAACCGTCTTTATTTAATCCACAGGAGTAATGTCGAACAATAACAGGCCCTTCCGGTTTAGTTATTGCCCAGTTCCAAGCATTGTAGTAGTTCCACCGAATGTCATCATCAAAGATTCCAATCTTAAGTTCTTTATACTTGGGTTCTTTTTCGGTCAACCACCAGAGAGAAAACTGATCCCAAGAACGAAGACTTTCACCGTAACCCTCAGGCCACCATTCACGATCCATCTGTTGTCTGGTTAGTTCCCACCAGTCATCCATGAACTGTCGAACAATAGGTTTTGTCATATCATAAAGGCAAACCCCACCGCACAACCAAAACTTATCCTTACCATAGGGAGTATCGAATTCCCATTCAGCGTAGGAGTAACTTCTTTCTTTGGTCAACTCTGTAAAGACCACATCATGATCTTTCATTTCATCCCAGACTTTTGCGATGTCTTCGTGTTCAACTTCCATGTCTGCATCAAGATACATCGTGATGTCATAGGGGGTTTTCGCCATACCCCAAAGTTTTGCACGATAATGGTCGTTACACCAAATTACTTGATCAAACAAATCACGATGAACTTCCTCAAACATCCACTCTTCGCAAAAGAGTGTAATCTTTGCGTCTTCGTAATAGTCTAGAATTGACTCAGCGAGATTGACTGCGTATCGATAAAAGTTAATTTTACGAGAAGCAACAATTACAAAACCCTTACTCTTCTCCGACACTCTCAGTTTCCTCTGTTTTTTTCAATTCATCCATAAGGATCATAATAGCATAGAGGTTGACTTCAACCTTATTCTTCGCTCTACGTAATTTAGATTTTAGAGGCCGATTCTTCGAATCTTTAATTTCAGGAACTTCGAACGCTTCCAGTTTGTAATTAAAGAGTTCTTCTAACTTTCGAGCTTTAGCGTGTTCAAGTTGACGTTGCTTTTCTTCTTCAGATTCTCTCTTCTTACGAGCGTTTCTTTCATCAGTGTTAGCATTAATATTCTCTTCACCTAAAGCTTCTACAACTTCAATGAAGTCCGGATTGTCATTTCCGTCCTTATCAGTCTTACGAAGTTTCATCACTTGTCGAGTGACTCTACCCACGTCATCTTCAATTTCAAGGATGCAGTTCAGCATTTGTTTTTCTCCGGTTTCCCAGAATGCATTGTCCATCCATTTTCTATAACTCATTTCATCATCTCCTGTGTGCGAAATTTATATTATATAGACATTTTATTAGTATACAACATTATACAAAGATTGTCAAGGATCAAGCCGAACGCACATATAATGTATAGGTTTGAATCGTTGACGGATTACTGTCAATTGTCGTACCCGTGTAGTTACCCACAAAGGTTCTAGAATAGTTACCTAAGAAGCCACGAGCATAATCACCAGTAAAGGCTCTAGTGTAGTTACCCGTATAATCCCCAAGGAAGTCCTGAGTCGAAACCCTTGTGGAAACACGAGAATAGGCTGAGTTTCTTGTTCTTGTAAAAGAAGATACTCTGGTTCGTGTCGAATCCCTTGTGGAAACACGAGTATATTCTCCGAGATAATTCCGTGAATAGTTACCCACAAAGTCTCCAGCAAAGTTTGTTACACGATCACGTGAGTAGTTACCTTCAAAACTTCTAGTGTAGTCACCAGTATAGTTACCTAAGTAGTCACCAGCGAAATCACGGGTGTAATTACCAACAAATCCTCTGGAATAATTTCCAATAAAGTTACCCGTAAAATCTTGCAAACTATTTCTAACATACTCACCCACAAAATTACGACTATAGTCACCAAGAAAGTTTTGAGTAGTTGTACGAGTACTAACACGAGTATATGTTGAAACACGTCCTCTGGTATAATTAGATGTTCTTGTACGAGTGTAAGCCGAGTATCTTGTTCTTAAAGAAACTCTGGTGTATTCACCAACGAAGTTACCAGCATAGTCACCCACAAACCCACGAGTGTAATCGCCTACGAAATCTCCAGCAAACCCACGGGTGTAATTACCTGTGTAGTCACCAGCGAATCCACGAGCATAATTCCCTACGAAAGTTCTGGAATAGTTACCCACAAACCCACGAGCATAACTTGAATACCGAGTTCTTGTTGAAAGTCTGGTATAAGCGGATACTCGTGTACGTAGTGATGTACGAGTTGATGTTCTAGTGTAATTTCCAGGCCCGACATAGTTACCGAGATAATCTGTAGTCGTATTGGTATAATCACCAACGAAGTCGCCAGCGTAAGCTACTCCACGAGTATAAGCGGCCGCATAATTTGTCGTTGCATTAGTATAATCACCAACGAAGTCGCCAGCGTAAGATACTCCACGAGTATAGTTCGCTGCATAATTTGTCGTTGCATTAGTATAATCACCGACAAAGTTACCAGCGTAAGCTACTCCACGAGTATAGTCACCAGTATAATACAAGGTACGTGTATAGTTGCCCGTATAGTAGACCGTTCCAACGTAGTTGCCGGTATAGGTAGCAGTATTTGTATAATCTCCGGTATAGTAAACTGTATTTCCATAATCTCCGGTATACGTTACTGTATTTGCATAATCTCCGGTATAGTAAACCGTTGCAGCATAGTCGCCTACGTAATACGCAAGTCTACCATAAACCTCAGTTCTAGTGTAATATGCTTGCGTGGTGAACCAAGAACCATAAGGCGGAGGAGTGCTTCTGAAATAAACGAGCCATCTCATATATCCCGCAGTTCGGCTATAATATTCAAACAGTGCTCTAGTTCTAGTGTATGCAGTTCCCGCAGCTGCTCTATTTCTAGTGTAAGTGACCGGAGCAACTCTATTCCTACTGTAACTGACAGGGGCTGCTCTAGCTCTAGTGTAATAAAGAGTAGAAGAACGAGAACGGGTATAGTCAACGTCCCCCGCTCTGGCTCTTGTATAATCACCTGTCCCTGTCGTAACTCTTGTATAATAAAGAGTGGAGGAACGAGAACGAGTAGAGGTTCTAGTATAGTTACCAGTACCTACGTAATCACCAGTATAATAAAGAGTGGAGGAACGGGATCGTGTTGAAGTTCTAGTATAGTTACCAGTACCTACGTAATCCCCTGTATAATACAAGGTAGAAGAACGAGATCGTGTTGAAGTTCTGGTGTAGTTGCCAGGCCCAACATAGTTTCCTACGTAATCTGTAGTTGTGTTTGTGTAGTCACCGACAAAGTTACCTGCATAATCCCCAACGAAATCACGGGCATAATTACCCGTATAGTCACCAGCAAACCCTCTGGCGTATGATGAGTATCTTGTTCTGGCGTAAGCTGAACCTCTATTTCTTGTATAAGCAGAATAACGAGTACGAGTACTGACACGAGTATACGCAGAAACTCTCGTTCTGGTACTAGTCCGTGTATAGTTTGAAGTTCTAGTTCTCAGAGAAGTTCTGGTTGAAGTTCTTGCATAGTTGCCCGTGTAGTCACCAGCAAACCCTCTGGCATAATTCCCAATGAAACCACGAGCATAGTCACCCGTGAAAGTTCTTGCATAGTTACCCGTGTAATCTCCGGCATAACTGGAGACACGAGTTCTTGTATAGGCAGAATTTCTGGTTCTGGCGTAATTACCAACAAAATCGCCTGTGAAAACGTTGAGACTATCTCTAGTGTATGCTGAGTACCGAGTTCTGGCGTAAGCGGATACTCGTGTACGTGTTGAGACTATTTGGCTGTCTCTAGTGTAATTGGAGACACGAGTCCTAGCATAATTGCCGATAAAATTACCGGCAAAATCGGTTACTCTATTTCTAGTAAATGCTGAAACACGTGTTCTAGAATAGTTGCCGGTATAATCACCAATGTAATTGCCAGCATAGTTACGAGCATAATCGCCAGTAAAATCTCTGGCATAGTTGCCAGTATAATCGCCAGCATAATTAGATGTACGTGTTCTTTGCGAAACACTCGTATAGGCCGAAACACGATTTCTAGTATAATTAGAAGACCTTGTGCGAGAATAGGCTGAGTTTCTGTTACGGGTATAGTTAGTTTCAACAGTTGTCTTTTTGGTGTCGGTGGCTGTACCAACCGCAGTCCATGTTCCGGCATCGGTTGGAGCTCCTTGTGATGCAGAGCGTAATTGATATGAACCGATATTACCGGCCGTTGCTCTTAAGTTACGAACAAATGCACCAATGGTATCGGACATGTCACTATCCGACATTTCTCTAAGATCACCATCGTCCAATCCTACAGGACGAACGGTTGTGGGTGCAGTCATATACAGTCGTTGCCAGATGCTATAATTGACTGTAGTCCCATCTGCCTGAGTATCAGAAAAAACATTGTTGATTTTTAGCAGATAATCGGAACTAGGTTGCGAACTTGCTAACCTATAGATGCCAGGATATTCGGATGTTGCAATACGAGAATTAATTCGTGTCGCCAACGTCTGCATATCGCCATCTGACATTTCATAAAAACTAGGAGTACCTCCTCCATCAGTATTATAACCGATAGGGCGTAAGGCGCCAGCAGAAGGAGATTCAGTTCCAGCCTGTTGATATACTGTTGTCGTTGTGGAACCGGACGAGATTGAAGAAGCGGGGTGAGTACCTACCGCTTGATTATAGAACGTGTCTACGTATGTACCAATAGAGGTGTTACCTGCGGCCGAAAGAGTGATGTCACTAACCCCTGTCGTAGAAGCAAGGTTATCCTTACCAACAACATAGGCAATATAGTTCTCTTCCGAGGCGGTCATCTCTTTGAGATCACCATTCACCCCAGATAATTTTAACGGTGTGTTAGAAGACATAATTTTCTCCAATCCTTTCGAAGTATTTATGCATATCTAACATACAAGGTATACGTTTCAATTGTTTCTATTCCCGATCCAATAGTCGTTCCGACATAATTTCCTACGAACCCACGGTTATAATCTCCTGTGAATCCTCTAGAGTAGTTGCCAATATAATCACCGACAAACTCTCCGACATAAGTTCCTACGTACTCACCAATGTAACTAGACGTTCTTGTTCTAGTATATGTAGACACTCTGTTTCTACTGAAATGGCTCAGTCTAGTGAAATTCGCATTTCCTAATCCAAGATAATCCCCAATATATCCCTGCAAACTATTTCTGGTATATTCCCCGATATAGTTACGAGAATAGTTTCCTACAAAGTCCAGTGAAGATGTACGTGTCGAAGTTCTGGTATAATTAGAGTTCCTGCTTCTAGCGTATGTTGACACTCTATCTCTGGTGAAATTAGAATCTCTTGTTCTACTAAAAGTCCTAGCATAATTACCAGCAAAGTTTCTACTGTAATTGCGTGAGTAGTCACCAGTAAAGTCTCGTGTAAAGTTTCTGCTGTAGTTACCAATAAAGTCTCGTGTAAAATCAGCAGAGACAAATTGACGAGTGTACCCAGAAACCCTAGTTCTCTCAAAGTTTCTGCTGTAGTTACCAGTAAACTCTCCAGCAAAGTTTCGTGCATAATTAGACGTTCTGGTCTGAGTACGCAATCTCTGGTAATTTCTTGCGTAATTTCCCGTGAAAGTGGCTACATAATCTCCCGTGTAATCGGCCGTGTAGTTACCAAGAAATCCTCTAGAATAATTAGACGTTCTGGTTCTATTGAAATTCCTAGAATAATTGGAACTTCTGGTTCTAGTGAAATTTGCAGTGTACCAAGTCGTTACAGGCGAATTTCTGGTACTGGTACGAGTATAATTTATGGCTGATGAACGTACCCGTGGGTAAGGTTCCCCCCATGGCCCGTAGCTTACATAAGCCCAGTTAGTATAGTATGCGGTTCCTATATAATCTCCAGTGTAATAAGTTGTATTGAGATCAGTTCTAGAATACGCCAGAGGAACTTGAGAAGTTCTGGTTCTGGAGTAAAATTCAACAGAAAGATTTCCTTCCCAAGGGAATGGCCCACCATAAATCAACCAACGACTAAACGAAGTAGTATAGTTTTGATCCATGTTGCGATTATAGTCGCCTATAAAATCTCTGGAATAGTTACGAGAATACTCTCCAAGAAAGTCTCTTGAATAAGTTGAAGTTCTGGTTCTATTGAAATTTGAAGTTCTAGTTCTCGTAAAGGCAGAGTTTCTATCATACTCCATCCATCTAGTATAATTGCCGGTGTAGTTACCAGCAAAA
>Ga0099848_1000159_pt1 | contig 28494 bp, 34 predicted proteins | sample CB_VirMetaG_3_FD_78179 | JGI IMG/M metagenome (GOLD analysis project Ga0099848, IMG submission 78179) | Freshwater to marine saline gradient viral communities from Chesapeake Bay - CB_1508_1S Viral MetaG | ecosystem: Environmental > Aquatic > Marine > Coastal | place: USA: Chesapeake Bay...
GTTTAAGGGAACAGACATAAAGGATAATTGGAATTGGTGGAATAGAAACATAAGAAAACCCAATTTTAATGATTTCATAGAAGTATTAAAACAAGTAAGTTCAACTTCTTTTCCAGAGGGAACACCGGGGTTTAATTGGAATCAATTATATCCATATGATTATTGGTCTACAAATATATTAGGAGATCTAATGGAGATCTAATATAAATATATTAGAGGTATATTATGGAAGATAAAAAAAGCATTGATGAAAAATTGGAAGACGTTTTTAATTTGCCGAAATCACTGGGTGATATTGTGGAAATAGAAACCGAAGTCATAATGCCTGAACAAAAAGAAGATGCAGCTTCTACAGATTTTCAAGCAGTAAGATCAAATTTATATGACATCATAGAAAAGGGTACTAGAGCGATTGATGGAATTCTTCATGTTGCATCTGAAGGAGATTCCCCCAGAGCTTATGAAGTAGTATCACAATTGATTAAAAGTGTAGCAGATGCAAATAAAGATTTACTACAATTACATAAACAATTAAAAGAAATAAAACAGGATTCTCCAGCATCAACTCAATCTGCACAAAATATAACCAATCAATCAATTTTTGTTGGTAGCACTACAGAATTACAGAAACTCTTAAGAGGTAAAATGCAGGAGATCAGACAACTTGAGACTGATCAATGATAGGTGATAAAAACTCATATCTTGGTAATCCGAATCTTAAAAGAATAAATGTTCCTGTAAATTTTACACAAGAACAGATTGAAGAATATTTAAAGTGTTCTGAAGATCCTGTTTACTTCATGAAAAACTATATCAAGATTGTAAATCTCGATAAGGGACTTGTAAATTTTGACCTATACCCATTTCAAGAAAAACTAGTAAATCTTATACGAGACAATCGATTTGTTATTGCAAAGATGCCTCGTCAATGTGGTAAGTCTACAACAATCATTTCTGATATTTTACATCATGCTCTATTCAATCCTAATCAGACGATTGCCATCCTAGCCAACAAAGAAAAGTTGGCAAAGGGTCATATGGATCGTTTAAAGGTTGCATATGAGAATTTACCAAAATGGTTACAGCAAGGAGTGAAAGAATGGAATAAACATTCTATAGAACTTGAAAATGGTTCAAGAGTTGTATCCTCTGCAACTTCTGCATCTGCTATTCGTGGTGGTTCTTATAATTACATTCTATTAGATGAGTTCGCACACGTTCCCGAAAATATAGCAAATGATTTTTATAGTTCGGTGTATCCAACCATTACTTCTGGTAATACATCTAAAATGGTTATAATCTCCACACCATATGGATTAAATCTTTATTATAAATTATGGATTGAAGCAATAGAGGGAAGAAACAGTTTTAAATATATTGATGTTCATTGGTCAGATGTTCCCGGTAGAGATGATGCTTGGTATAAGCGAGAAATTCAAAATTTAGGTGAAGATAAGTTTAGAACTGAACATGAATGTGATTTCATAGGAAGTACCAATACTTTAATTTCAGCAGATAAATTGAGAACTATGGTGTATAAAACACCAATTCACACCACAACAGATGGTCTTAAAGTTTATGAAAAACCAGTAATAGATTCCAAAAATCCAGCAAACAATCATACTTATGTTTTAACAGTAGACACTGCAAGAGGCACTGGACAAGATTACCATGCTTTTACAATTATCGATATAACAAAAACCCCCTATAAGGTAGCAGCCACATTTAAAAATAATGAAATATCCCCCCTTGTTTATCCAAATGTAATCTATCCAATAGCAAAACAATACAATGATGCTTATATATTAGTTGAAATAAATGACATAGGGGGACAAGTAGCTGATCTTCTTCATAATGAACTCGAATATGATAATATTTTAATGTCTAGTATTAGAGGTAGAAAAGGACAAACGCTAGACGGTGGGTTTGGAGCGGGAGGACAAGTTCAATTGGGACTCCGTACTACAAAGGCTGTAAAGCGTCTAGGATGCTCTATATTGAAGTCTTTGATAGAATCCAACAAACTACTCATAGCCGACTATGACATCATACAGGAACTTGTATCATTTATTTCAAAAAATAACTCGTTCGAAGCAGATTCTGGTCACAATGATGATTTGGTGATGTGTATGGTTCTTTTCAGTTGGTTAACTACTCAAAATTATTTTAAAGACTTAACTAATTTAGATATCAAAAAAACCATATTTGATGAAAAATTAAAACAATTAGAAGAAGAAATGACACCATTCGGAGTAATTGATGATGGTATTCTATTTCATAATGAAGAAATTGATAGAGATGGAACGGTGTGGTCCGATGTAGAAAATAGAAATAATGGTTTTTATACATAAAGTTAGACCAAAATAGGCGTATAAGGAGAGAAAAATGGCATTCCAATTAAGTCCCGGTGTAGAAATTAGAGAATTTGATCTTACTTCAGTTATTCCTGCCATTGCAACAACCCCTGCTGGCTATGTGGGATTTTTTCAATGGGGTCCTGCAGATCAAAGAGTTTTAATACAAACTGAAAAACAATTAACAGATATATTCGGTAAACCACATTCTGATTCAACTTTAGCAACAAATTGGTTTATCGCTTCAAATTTTCTTTCATATGGTGGTTCTTTACAGGTAGTTAGAGCAGTTGGCTCTGGCGATGATAATGCAACAGATAGTTCAAACACCGATGGTATTCTAATTAAGAGTAGAGAAGATTTTGAAAAACAATTCGCAACCCAAAACACAACATATAGTGGTTATGGATTCAAGTTTGCAGCAAAATACCCCGGAGAATTGGGAAACAGCCTAAAGGTCGTAGTTATAGACAGTGCAGATCCAAACACAAACACAACATCAGACTGGGACACATATGTTGATGTTTATGGTCAACCAGGAACTTCTGATTACGCATCAGCAATTAATGCAAACGCAAACGATGAAATAACTGTTCTAGTAATAGATGAAGATGGTTCATGGACAGGAACAAAGGGAACAGTTCTTGAGCAATTTATAAAGATTTCAAAAGCAACAGACGCAAGATCTGGTGATGGAAACTCAATCTTCTGGAGAAATGTAATAAATAACAGATCCAAGTATGTTTGGGTTGGAAATAAAGAAACAACAGGATATGTTGCAGGTGCAACTTATTCATGGGATCAACAAGTTTCTTCTTCAAGTTCATTTAGAGTGTTAAGTGATGTAAAGGAATACTCATTAGCGGGTGGTTCTTTAACAACTAGCACATCTTTAGATGAAGGAGATATAGTTTCTTCATTCAGATCAGAGTTTTCAAATTCTGAAGATGTAGATGTATCTCTTCTAATTGCTGGTAATTTAACAGCATCAAATGCAAAAGAAATAGTCACAATAGCAGCAAATCGTCAAGATTGCATCGCTTTTGTTTCACCAAAAGCATTGGATGTCTTAAATGCTACATTAGTATCCGACGACGAAGCATTTACTGTAGTAAATAATTATAGAACAATAATTGGTTCTTCATCCTACGGTGTAATGGATGGAAATGCCAAGTATCAATACGATAGATACAATGATAGATTCTTATACATTCCTCTCTGTGGTGATATTGCAGGTTGCTGTGTAAGAACAGATAATACGAGAGAACCTTGGTTCTCACCAGCAGGTTATGATCGTGGTCGTATCAATAACATTGTAAAACTTGTATGGAACCCATCAAAGGTATACAGAGATAAATTATATAAAAATAATATCAATCCTGTAGTTTCTTTCCAAGGTTCTGGAGCAATTCTCTTTGGTGATAAGACTCTACAAAGCAAACCAAGTGCGTTTGATAGAATTAATGTTCGTAGACTCTTCAATGTTCTAGAGAAAACAATTGCTACAGCAGCTAAATTCCAACTCTTTGAATTCAATGATGCATTCACAAGAGCACAATTTAAGCAATTAGTTGAACCTTTCCTTCGTGAAGTACAAGGTAAGCGTGGTGTAAGTTCATATGCAGTAGTTTGCGATGAGTCTAACAATCCAGCAAGTATAATTGATCAAAATCAATTTGTTGCAGATATCTTTGTTGCACCAGCAAGAAGCATCAACTTCATCCGTCTAAACTTCGTTGCTACACCAACAGGCGTAACATTTGCAGAATTCGGTGGCTAAATTTAAAAAAGGGCATAAATAGTAGAGGAAATCAAGGAGCAAATAAATGGCAGACTCATCAATTAATTCATTCATGTCAGCCTTCGACGGCGGTTCAAGACCAAATCTTTATTCTGTAACACTAGCATGTCCAGTTGGTCCGCTACCACAATTACAATTTTTCTGCAAAGCAGCAACATTACCATCATCAATTCTTGGTGAAGTAAATGTTCCATACCTCGGTCGTATTGCAAAATATCCCGGTGATCGTCAATTTGAAGATTGGACAATTGACATTATCAATGATCAGGGCATGTCATTAAGAAATATTTTTGAATATTGGAACGAATTATTTAATTCATATGCAGGAAATACAACAGCATTTCCAAACCCAAGAGCAGTATTTGGATCTGCAACAGTTGCACAACTTTCTAGGAATTACCAAGTAGTTAAATGGTATCAATTCTTTGATCTCTGGCCAGATAACATTGCAGCAGTTCAATTAGGTTATGATCAAAACGATACAGTTTCTGATTTCCAAGTAGTATTCAAATATTCATACTTTGTAACAAGTTCCTCTCCATTCCAAGTCAATGGTGCAGCAGGTATCGGAGCAGTTGGACCAGGTGCGGTTGCTGGTGCTGGTGCGGCTGGATTTGGTGTTCCTGGATTTGGTGGAGTTGGTCTAGGTGGTCTAGGTGGGGTTGGTCTTGGAACAGGGTCAGCCGTAGGGGTTGGTGGTCCAGGAAGTGCAGTTGGAGTTGGAACCACTGGTCAAAACTCATCCGTAGCGTTCGGTATAAATACTGGGTCAACAAGTTTCGGTTTTGGTATTAGCCGATAACTTGTATTGGTCTAGTATTTTAAATAAGGATTTTTATTATGGCATTTGAACTATTTGGATTTACATTTGGTAAAAAAGACAAACAAGAAAACAAGGTAGAATCCTTTGTTCCGAGAGACTTTGAGGACGGTGCATCCGTAGTAGAAGCAGGCGGGTTTCAAGGATTTTACATTGATCTTGATGGTACTTTAAAAGCAGATGTTGATCTAATTAGAAAATATCGTGAAATGAGTATTCATGCTGAACTCGATTTAGCAATTGATGATATTGTAAACGAAGCAATAACTGAAGATGCTAAGGGTACAATAATCGAGTTGGATTTAGACAAAGTTTCTATTCCAAATGAAATAAAACAAATAATGTATGAAGAATTTGAAAAAATTCTTCAATTGTTAAATTTCAACAACAAGGCACAAGAAATTTTTAGAAGGTGGTATATTGATGGTAGATTGTATTATCATCACATTTTACACGACGATCCAACAATGGGCATCAAAGAAGTTAGAGCAATCGATCCTCTTTTAATTAAGAAAATTCGAGAAGTAAAGAAAAACAGTAAACTGGGAAATGTTCCAATAATAGAAGATGTTAGAGAATATTATGTGTTCTCTAATTATGAAAAACTAAATCCCTATGATACCAAGGGGTTGAAAATATCAACAGACTCAATCAATTATGTAAATTCTGGTCTATATGATCATTCAAGTAAGAGAATAATAGGATTTTTACATAAAGCAATTAAACCACTCAATCAATTAAGAATGGTTGAGGATGCTACTGTAATTTATCGTTGGTCTAGAGCACCAGAGCGTCGAGTATTTTATATTGACGTTGGTTCTTTACCAAAGAATAAAGCAGAACAATATATGCGTGATCAAATGAATCGTTTCCGCAATAAACTTGTTTACGATGCAAATACAGGAGAACTCCGTGATGATCGTAAGCACATGAGTATGTTGGAAGATTATTGGCTACCTCGTCGTGAAGGTGGTAGAGGTACAGAGATTTCAACTTTACCTGCTGGACAAAACTTAGGCGAAATGGCAGATGTTTTATATTTCCAAAAGAAATTACTAAAAGCACTTAACATTCCAGAATCTCGCATTGAAGCAAATACTGGTTTTAACATGGGTCGTGCTTCAGAAATTTCAAGAGATGAATTAAAGTTTGCTAAATTTATCAATAGACTTCGTATGAAGTTTAGTGAACTCTTCTTAAACTTTATGAGAACTCAACTTCTATCACGACAAGTTATGAATCAAGAAGATTGGGAACAGATTTATCAAAATATTGGATTTAAATACGCAACCGATTCGTATTTTGCAGAATCAAAACAAGCAGAAATTCTTCGTGACAGAATTGCAATTTTAAGAGATGCTGCTGATTATTCTGGTAAATTTTACTCTGATAGATGGTTGAGAAAGAATCTTCTCCGACAAACAGATTTAGACATACAACAAATAGATGTAGAAATACAAGAAGAACAACAATTACAACTTCAAAAGCAACAAGAAGCACAAGAACAGGCAATGATGGCTGCAACACAAATGCAGGGAGCGCAAGAAACACAAATGCAAGGTGATCAGAGTGGTCAACCACAAGATGCTATAAATACACAAGCATCACCAGAGAGTGCGGGGAGGGTAACATTCGATGCCAGCAGCCTATTATGATATAGTAACAGACGCAGGTGCAACATTTCGTTTAAATTTGAAGTTTATGGATACAAATAAAAAATCCATAAATCTTATAAATCCACCAGCAAAAGTAATAGAAGGGTTTGAAGATCTTTTTCCAAAAGATTCTAATGGAGAAATTTTACCATTCAATGCGTATGTTAGAATGCAAGTAAGAGATAGTGTAGATGGTGATTTGCTTCCTGTTAATTTAAACGATTTGACAAATGGTGAAGATAGTAATCTATTTGGTCAGAGTAATTTAACATATCCAAATATACAAATTAAATTAACTAATGGTGGAGCAAGTGAAAACGAACCAAATATTATAATTACAATTGATGCAAGAGTAATGTCTGCTGTTGATTATGGTAATTATTTGTATGACATTGAGATTGTTTTTTCTCAAGACATAATAGATCATCCAAATGCTATTGTTTATAGAATTTTACAAGGAAGATTCGTAATAACACCAAACATCACGAGATAATAAATGGCATTTTCATTTTTAATAGAACTAGAAAGTTATCCTCCAAAATATATTTCGAGGAAAACGACTGCTAAAAATGAAATTCAAATTTTTGAAAGTTTAGCAGATGAAAGTGTTTTTGTTGGTAGTCACCAAGACACAATTTACAAATCAAAAATAGAAAAATGTCAAGAATTAGATTGTAGTCAATTTTATAGTTCTGGATTTACCAGTGGAGCAGTATCACTTTGTCAAGACTGTGAACCCTTTCAACCAAGAGGACCTGGAGATGGTCCGAGTGGTGGATGCCCAGAATATGGTGCTCTTTCTGCAATAAATTTTACAGCACCGAGTAGTTTATTTGTATATAATCCACCTGAAGGGGGTTATCCTTCAGGAGTAGATCCCCTTGGAGACTATCAAACTTGGGTAGCAAATACACAAAATGCAGCAGTAGCATCCAGTGGATTTTGGTTAGGTCTTAGACCATGTTCTGGTGGAAATTATCAGTGTTTAGTTAGTTGTGCAACGGGAAATGTAGCAGGTTGTTGGAATAGACAATTTGGCTCTGATAATTTTGGTAATGTTTACAGCATTGGTGGTTCATCGTATCAAGTGTACGATCCTCTGCAAATTACGCTTGGTGGTTTAACACCTAACGGTGGTACTCATCGATTTTTAAATTCTAATCCTATTTCAGGATTAACTTTAAGTGGTAGCTCTTGCGATACTATTACTACAAAATTTCCAAGAGGAAGAGGTGCTATTAATTGTTTAGCAAAACCCAATTCTGGAAACATAGGTGGAGAACAATGTAGTGGTGGTTGCCCCGGTCCAGAAACTAATATTGGAGTCGATAATTTTATAACTGGTGATGAAGATGTATATGTAGTTGGTGATTATACAAATAAAGTTTTTTCTTTTTCTGGTGGTTGTGGTTCTACTAGAGAATCGACTACAATAACATCTCCTTTTGCTCTTGGCGGCGGAGGAGGAGTACCAGGTAAAACATCATCATTAAATAATCTAGGAGTGAGTGGCGTTTTTAGTAGTTGCAAAGATTGTTTACAAAGCGGAGCAGACAAAGAGGATTCATATGTTCCATCTTGTTGTGAAGTTTCCTGTGGTATTGTAACTATCGAAGGCGCTCCAAAAATAGAAGGATATGATGCAGAAGGAAATCCTATTTGGTCAAGTGGATCTGGCGCTTGGGATGATTGGGATGATCAAGGAAACCCACATCGAGATAATGAAGATTTGTGGGTTAGTAGTTGCACTCCACAAATTGGAGATTATGCAAATTCGACTGGTTCTATTCCTTGTGTTTCAACACCAGTAACTGCAAATGAAAATTGTCAAAGTGAAAATAGTTTAAGTACAACTGGTGTCTTTATTTATTTTAATTGTGATAATGAAGTGTATGGTGTGCTACCAAAAGTAACCCTTGAAGATTGTAAAGATTGTCAAACACAAACAGAACCAGTTGGTGTTTGGGAAGAATATCGATACTCGCCCTCTGGTCCCGGCTGTAATAATTGTTGTCTTAATGAAAATAAAGAAAAAACAAATGCTTTATTATTAAGAGCATTTCAACATGCTGCTTCTAGAAATCAAATGGCATTATATGCTGTTGCAAGTGGTCAAAATACTTGTCCTTTGTTTTCAGGTGGTTTGCCAAACTTTGGTGTTCTTGTGGGTTACAAACCCGGCGAAGCGGGATATCAACCAGGAGAATGTTGTGCAGGTAATACTTTCGGTATAGTTTATCCAGAAAATGTTCCATCAGTACCACCTTCCATAGGTGATGCCTGCACGACGTTTGTTTATGACCCACCAAGAGCACTACCATAAATATAAAGACTAAAAATTATTTTTAATATATAACATAAAGGGTAAAAATATGAGCGAATTTATTAATAAATTATTAAATGGTGATTTAGAAGCATTTAAACAAGAAGTTTTTGATACACTTTATCAAAAATCAGGTGAATCTTTAGAGCAAAGAAAAACAGAAATTGCAAATAATCTTTATTCATCACCAGAAGAATCGGATGAAATAGAACAAGAAGAGGAAGAATAAATGAAACTAATCACAGAAACTATAGAAGATGTTAAATATTTAACAGAAACCAACGAAAATGGTAAAAAATCATTGTATATTGTTGGACCATACATGGTTGCAGAAGAGAAAAACCGCAATGGTAGAGTATATTCAAGACCAATATTAGAAAATGCTGTTAAAAAGTACATAGAAGGTTATGTAAAAGAAGGAAGAGCATTTGGTGAATTGGGTCATCCAGAAGGACCAACTGTAAATCTTGATAAAGTATCACATTTAATTAAAGATCTTAAGTTCAGCGGTAATGTATGTGAGGGAAGAGCAAAAATATTATCAAATACTCCTATGGGAAATATTGCAAGTAATCTTATAGAAGAGGGAGCAAAATTAGGAGTTTCAAGCCGTGGAATGGGTTCTTTAAGAGAATTTCAGGGTGTAAACCATGTTCAGGAAGATTTTATGCTTGCTGCAGTTGATATTGTTGCAGATCCATCTGCACCTGGAGCATTTGTAAACGGAATAATGGAAGGAAAAGAATGGGTTTGGAATAATGGAATTATGCAAGAAGTTCAAATATCAGAATACAAAAAAGCAATGATGGGTGCTTCTAAAAAAGAATTAGAAAAAACACAATTAAAAATATTTGAACATTTCTTGTCAAAAATCAGAGAATTATAAATAAAAACAGACAAAGATCGACTAAGGAGATTATCAAAATGGATCCAAAGAAACTAGCAGAAGAAATATTGGAAAACCTCTTTTCACAAGAAGAAATTGTTGAAGAACAAGAAATGGATGAAGAAGAGGAAGAAGAAGGTGATGAGGAAATGGAAGAAGAAAATAATGAAGAAGAACCAAAGGGTTCTGCAACTTCAAATGCACAAACTTTGGCTATGAAGTCTGCACCTGCAACAGGTTCTACTTCTGCTGGCAAAAAAGGAGCATTTGATGCTTCCGGTAAAGGAAATGTTTATGCACCAGGCGTTGGCGGCGGCGAACAAGAGTTCGAAGTAACCAATGTTTCTGCAGAAGCAAATCAAGCAACATTAAATATGAAGCCTTCTTTTGCTGGTGTACAAATGCCAGCAATGGACAAAGCAAAAGTTCAAGAAGATGTTAAAACACTCTTTGGTGCTGATGTATCAGAAGAATTTATAGAAAAAGCATCTTCACTTTATGAAGCTTCAATAAACACAAATTTACAAGCAATCACAGAGCAAATGTCAAATCTCTTCGAAGAGAAACTTGCAGAGCAAACTATGATTGTTGCTGAACAATTAGAAAATAAGATTAATGATTACCTCTCATATGTTGTAGAAGAATGGGTGAGAGAAAATCAACTTGCCGTCGATAACGGTCTTCGTACAGAAATTGCAGAAAATTTCATCGAAGGTCTTAAGAATTTGTTTGTTGAATCTTACATCGAGATTCCACAAGACAAGACCAATATTTTTGATGAAATGACAAATGCAATTGAAAATCTAGAAACTCGTGTAAACGAAGAGATGGAAAAGAATGTATCTCTTCGTGAAAAAGTAGCACTTCTAGAAGCAACAGCAGCATTTGAAGAAGAAACGAAGAGTCTAAAAACCATTGATGCAGAAAATCTTAGAAAATTGGCTGAAAATGTAGAATTTTCTAGCACAGAAGATTTCCGCTCAAAGGTAAAGGTTCTTGTAGAGAACTATTCAAAAGCCAAGTCTTCTCCAGTCAAAACTGAAAAAACAACAGAAAACAAGACTGTTGGTGCAGTAATTGACACTTTAATGGAAGAAACTCATTCAAACGAAGAACAACAGTTCGTAAATGAGAGCATTAAGCTATACGCTGATGTTCTTGGAAGAACACTCGAAGGTTAAGTCTAAAAAATTAAAATTATATATAAAATAGAATTTACAAAAAGGAGCTAGAAACAATGGACCCCACTCGTCAATTACTTTCAGAATCAGTAAAGAATAAATGGAAGCCAATCCTTGAACACAAGGCACTTCCAGAAATCAAAGATAATTATAGAAAGCATGTTACCACAGTTCTCCTAGAGAACCAAGAGCAATGCCTTAAGGAAGCTCAAGGTGTTCTAGGTACACAACTAGGTACATCTCTTCCTGGTGCTGGTACAACAACTGGTATCGATTCATTCGATCCAATTCTTATCAGCCTTGTTCGTCGTGCAATGCCAAATCTAATGGCTTACGACATTGCTGGTGTTCAACCAATGACTGGTCCAACCGGACTCATCTTCGCAATGAAGAGTCGTTATGGCACAGCAGATGCAAGCACAGGTCTAAGATCAGGTCCTGAAGCACTCTTCAGTGAAGCTGACTCTGGTTTCAGCAACAGCAGTGGTGCATCTCCAGCATCTGGTGCAAATGCACAAGTAGGAACAATGTCTGATTTGTTTGCTGATGATATCGGCAACACAGACGGTGGTTTCGAGCCAGGTCGTGGTATGGCTACTAATATTGGTGAAAGACTAGGTAACGGCACAACAGCAGCTTTCAATGAAATGTCATTCACAATCGAGAAGACAGCAGTTGAAGCAAAGACTCGTGCTCTAAAGGCTGAGTACACAATTGAAATGGCACAAGACCTCAAGGCAGTTCACGGTCTTGATGCTGAAACCGAACTAGCAAACATTCTCTCAACCGAGATTATGTTTGAAATTAACCGTGAACTAGTAAGACTAGTTTACGATGTTGCTAAACTCGGTGCAAAGCAAGCAGACCTTTCTGCTGTGTCAAGCCCAGTTCTCGGTAGCACAGTTGGTGGTGTCTACGATCTAGAGAAAGACTCAGACGGTCGTTGGAGTGCTGAGAAGTTCCGTGGTCTTCAATTCCAAATTGAACGCGAAGCAAATGTCATTGGTGCAGAGACTCGTAGAGGTCGTGCAAACATGGCAATCGTAAGCCCAGATGTTGCTTCTGCTCTCGCAATGAGCGGTATTCTTGACTTCAGCCCAGCATTCAATGCTGCAATGAACACTGATGTCAATGGTAACACTCTCGCAGGAACCATCTCAGGTGGTAAGATTAAGGTTTACATTGATCCATACTCAATGCCAACACACATTGATACATGGAGTCCAGTAAACTATGTTTGCGTAGGTTATAAGGGTACAAGCCCATATGACGCAGGTATCTTCTACTGCCCATATGTACCGCTACAAATGGTAAGAGCAGTTGATACTGGTACATTCCAACCAAAGATTGGTTTCAAGACTCGTTACGGTATCGTAAGCAACCCATTCGTTCTAGGTTCAGACAACAGCCCAGACGCTCAACGCCTACAACGCAGAAGAAATCAATACTACCGCATCTTCCGCGTAGACAATCTACACGGTAACGATGCAAGTTACGGTGGAACTGCTTGATAAAATCTAGTTTCTAATCGATAGGGGAGGTCGAAAGACCTCCCCTTATCATTTCTATAAATACTTGTATGGAAAACCCAATATATAATTCTGTTTTGTCAAAAGAACCAGAAACACTTAATTCTTTAAGTGCAAATAAATTTCGTGTAGTGTTTCATAAAATTCCTCGTGTAATTTATTTTTGTCAAAATGTAAATTTACCTGGTATTTCTATAAACGAATACATTCAACCAAGTCCATTTGCTACACCAATTCGTAGACCTATGGGTGGATTAACTTATGATAATTTTGATATGTCTTTTCTATTAAGTGAAGATATGTCAAATTGGAAAGAATTACATAATTGGTTAACACGAATACCTCCAACTGTAAATTTTTCAAATAGGTTCGAACAATATCCAGATAATTATTCAGATGCAACATTAGTTATTTTGAACAGTGCATCAAAACCATTTTTATCAATAAGTTTTAAAGATTGTTTTCCTGTTTCAATAGGATCAGTTTCTTTTGAAACAAATGTTTCAGATATATCACCTCTAACATGTCAAGTATCATTTGCTTATACTGGATATTCTATTGAAAATTTGACTGTTTAATTTTTTGTGGTATAATTTTATCATGACTTTAAATGAATTAATACAACAAGCAAAACAAGATATGATATTTGATGATACAGAACTCGATAAGGAGTCTCTGCGCATTCCCCAATTACACAATAAGTATTTGAATTTTTACCATGAAGAGCGTTTACGCTTACAAGGATATAAGACACAATACTCAAAAATGTTTAAATTAAAGTGGGAATATTATACAGGCAAATTAAGTGAAGAACAGTTGAAGGAACTTGGTTGGGAACCTTTTGATCTTAAGATTCTACGACAAGATGTAGACATTTATTTGGAAGCAGATACAGATCTTGTAGAATTAAAAAATAAAATGACAATTCAAGATGAAAAGGTTGAATATTTAAACTCTGTATTAAAAGGCATCATGAATCGTCAATTTCACATTAGAGATGCTATTGCTTGGCGAAAGTTCATGAATGGAAGTTTATAAATAATAATATATGGATTTAGTGATTGAACCCCTAGACTCTGTTTATATAAAGGTGGACTGTGATAGAAGTTTTGCAAAGGAGTTATCTGACTACTTTACCTTCAAAGTCCCAGGACATAAGTTCATGCCTGCCTACAGAAACAGACTGTGGGACGGACAGATCAAGTTATACAACATCTATGCCCAAACTATCTACGCAGGACTTGAAGACTATGTTATCCAGTTTGCCAAAGATAGATCATATTCGGTTGAGAACCGAATTACAAAAAACACAGATAGAGTCACTTTTGAACAAGTTATAGACTTTATAAAGACTCTAAATCCTCATGCAGCAGGAAAGCGTCTGGAAGCCCACCAGCATCAACTGGAAGCGATCCTACACGCTTTAAACGAGCGTAGAACGCTCCTATTGTCTCCTACGGGGTCAGGTAAGAGTCTAATCATATATGTTCTCTGTCGTTATTTGTTAAATCTTCTACCAGAAGATAAAAAAATACTAATAATAGTTCCAACCATATCCTTAGTCACTCAGATGTATTCAGACTTTTTTGAATATTCATCCAAGACTGGTTGGAAGACCAGAGAACATTGTCACAAGGTTCACGGTGGTCAGGATAAAGAATCTGATAAGAGAATTATTATTTCAACTTGGCAAAGCATTTATAAAATGCCGAAGAAATACTTTGACCAGTTTGAAGCGGTGATTGGAGATGAATGTCATTTATTCAAATCCAAATCTTTAAGTACTATTATGTCAAAGTTAACGAATTGTGATTGGCGTATTGGTACAACTGGTACTCTTGATGGAAGCATGACACATAAATTAGTAATTGAAGGATTGTTTGGTAGAGTAAAAAAAGTCACTACTACGAAAGAATTGATGGATAAAGATATTCTTTCTGATCTTTCAATTGATTGTGTTGTTCTTCAATATCCTGATGAAATTAGAAAATCTGTTAAAAAGTTAACTTATAAAGAAGAAATTGATTGGTTGATATCAAATCAAGCAAGAAATGAATTCATTTCAAACCTTGCATTGAATTTAAAAGGAAATACTCTTGTTCTATTCCAATTCGTAGAAAAACACGGCATGGTTCTTCATCAACTCATAGAAAAACTAAATACTAGAAATAAGAAAATTTTCTTTGTTTATGGTGGCACTGATGTTGAAATGCGTGAACAAGTTCGTAAGTTGTGTGAAAAACAAGACAACGCAATCATCATTGCTTCATATGGAACCTTCTCTACTGGCATTTCAATAAGAAGACTACATAATATTGTATTCTCCTCTCCATCGAAGAGTAGAATACGAGTCTTACAAAGTATTGGTAGACAGTTAAGAAAATCTGAACATAAAGATAAGGCTAGACTCTTCGATATTGCAGACGACTTACATTGGAAGTCTTATCAGAATCACACTCTTCGTCATTATAATGAGCGATTAAAAATATATGAATCCGAGAAGTTCTCGCACAAGAAGTTAAACATTAAATTGGAGAGCACATGCAAGACAACGGATACAGAATAATTAAACTAAAAAACGGTGATTCATTAATTACAAAAATATTAGAGTTTAAAAAAACAACACTAACTCTTGAAAGACCTATGCAGTACAAAACTGTAATGCTTATGAATCAAGCAACTATGTCAAATACAGAAGTATTAATATTTAAAAATTGGATAGACTATACAATGGATTTAGAAATAGAAATAAGTGTAGATGGAATTTTAGCAATTAGTATTCCTGATGTAAGATTGTCTAATTGTTACGATTTAGAAAAAGAAAAAGAAGATACTGCTTCACAACAACCCCAATTACCTCTGCATGATGCTACCGATCAAATAATAAATAAAGTTTCAGATCAACAACCAACTTCTAATAATGTAAACATTACATTCAGTGTTCCTCAAGAAATGGCAGAGGAAATAGTTGAAATGATGGCAGAAGCAAAGGCATGGGAAAATTTAGATGAAGACTTTGAAGATGAAGACGAGGATGAAGAAGAAACCCCCACCCCAGTTCCACCGAAAAAGAAAACGAATAAAAAGAAAAATACACAATCAAAACCAAATAAGGGTAAAAAAAATAAACCGAACAATGAGTTCGGTAATGATTGGCAGGATTGGAGTCCGGATCCTAAAGACTATCTTAGTTAATCTAGTATAGAGCATTAGGTGAACCGTGACACACTAAGTGTAACGAGCAAAAAGAAAAAGTCAATACTTTTTCCTTGAAAAATATTTTATGGAGAGTATATTATGCGCAAGATGAAAAAGAAAAAAAAGAAATCTAAAAAAGTTAAAGATATATCTGTTATAGATAAACCAGCAAAAACACCAAAGATAAAATCTCATTATATTGATAACAAAAAATTCTACAATGAAATGGTTGAGTGGAAAAGGCAAGTAAAAGAAGCAAGAGAAGCAGACGACAAGATACCACCTGTTACCGAATACATTGGTCGTTGTTTTCTGGAGATAGCAGAAAATTTATCTAAAAAACCAAACTTCATGAATTATCCGTTTAAGGATGAAATGATTGGCGATGGTATCGAAAATTGTCTCATGTATTGTGAAAATTTTGATCCAGATAAATCAAACAATCCATTTTCATATTTTACACAAATAATATATTTTGCATTTTTAAGAAGAATACAAAAAGAAAAGAAACAGAATTATGTGAAGTACAAATTTTTAGAATCTATGGATCATGATGGTGATTTTACTCAGTATTTAAAGGCAATGGGAATAACAGAAGAAGAACAAGAACTTTATAAAAAACAAGACGAAGAAAAGAAAAAAATAAAGAAGAGAAAGAAAAGAAAAAAGAAAACACTAGAACCTTTTATGGAGGACTAAATGAAAGTTGCTATTATCTGCGACACTCACTTTGGTGTTAGAAACGATTCTCCATTGTTTCTTAATTATTTTTTAGACTTCTTTGAGAATCAATTTTTTCCATATCTCCGTGAACATAATATTAAACAAGTAATACATCTTGGCGATCTGATGGATCGTCGTAAGTTTGTAAATTTTCAAACATTAGCAGAGGTTAAAAAGAGATTCATTTCTTATTTTGATTCTGGAGAGTTTGAACTTTATTGTTTAATAGGCAATCATGATACTTATTATAAGAACACCAATCAAATCAATTCACTTAATCAGTTGTTTGAAAATAATAAAATAAACATTATTGATACTCCTAGGAATATTCAATTTGATAGTTTATCTGTTGCTCTTGTTCCTTGGATCAATAAGGAGAATTATGAAACATCTTTGGAATTCATTAAAACTACGACTTCGCCTTTTATTATGGGTCATTTCGAACTGACAGGATTTGAAGTTCTTCGAGGAGTAAAACACGAAGACGGCATGAGTCCTGCAATTCTTTCAAGATTTGATACAGTTTACTCTGGTCACTTTCATTGCAAGCAAACAGAAAAGAATGTTTCATATCTTGGAACACCATATCAAATTACATTTTCCGATCTGAGAGAAAGGAAAGGGTTTCATATTCTCAATACAGAAACTCACGAACTTGAGTTTGTAGAAAACCCAAATAGAATTTTCCATGCTATTAAATATGATGATGCAGAAAAGGATATGTTGAAGACAAACTTTGCAAAGTATAAGAACTGTTTTGTGAAATTAATTGTAGAAAATAAAACTAAACCTTATATATTTGACAAGTTCTTAGATTCGATGTATGGTAATGCTGTAGCAAGTTTGAACATCATTGAAGAAAATAATGTTGAACTTAGTTCTGAACAAACGGTTGACAACACCAAAGATACTATTACAATTATCAATTCAGAGATTGATGCTATGGAAGAAGTTCAAAACAAAAACAAACTAAAACACATCATTCATGAACTATACATGGAAAGTCTTTCACAATGAACATATTTGTTTTGGATAAAAACCCTATAACAGCAGCACAATATATGTGTGATAAGCACATAGTTAAAATGATTCTTGAAAGTTGTCAATTGCTTTCTACTGCTCACCGTGTATTGGATGGTCAAAAAGTAGAAAGACAAACCAAAAACAATAGACGGTATACTTATTATAAATTGGAAGATGCTAAAGTAGATTCTTATATTTACAAGTCTACTATGATTAATCATCCATGTACTATATGGACTAGGCAATCAACCCGTAACTATGATTGGTTGAGTAAACACACTCTTGGATTGTGTGTAGAGTATACTAAACGATACAATAAAACGCATGTATCAACTGAGTTGGCAAATTGGTTGTTTAAAAACCCTCCAATCAATTTAAAAATAGATGAATTGACCCCATTTGCTCAAGCGATGCCTGACCAATACAAAAACCTAGATGCAATTAGAGCATACCGTGATTATTATATTTTTGAAAAATCTAGATTTGCTAAATGGAAACTTGGGAATACTCCAGATTGGTATATACAAGGACTCAAAGAAAATTCTTTACTAAATAGTAAAGAGGAAATAATAAATGGAGCAACAGTCTGAAACATATACTATAGCCGATTTGATGGAAGGCATTGCCAAGCGAAAGGTTGTAGTTCGTGGAGGCAAAAGAAAAGTATTATTTCGTTGCAAACCCGGTGAGAAGAAAATCGGTAAAAGACAGTGCAGAAGAATACCATCTTCACAGTTGATGAAATTAAAAAGAAAAGCAAAAAGATCTGCAAGAAAAGCAAGAACTAAAAGAATGAGAGCACAGAGAAGGAGAAACATTTCTCTTCGTCGTAGGAGAAACATACCAAAAACTCCAAGGTGATTTAATTATTTGTTATGATTATATTTAAAACAGTGCGATGGAAAAATTTCCTATCAACAGGAAATAATTTCACAGAAATACAACTAGATAGAACCCGAACCACTTTAATTAGTGGTGAAAACGGTGCTGGCAAAACAACTATGTTGGATGCTATTACCTTTGTTTTATTTGGTAAAGCCTATAGAAATATTAATATTCCACAATTAACAAACTCAATCAATGAGAAGGATTGTATGGTTGAGATCGAGTTTATATCTGGTGGTGTAGAGTATAAGATTCGTAGAGGACTTGCACCTAAAATATTTGAAGTCTACAAGGGTGGAAAGATGGTAGATCAGGATGCTAAGTCCAAAGATTATCAAAAGATGTTGGAAGAGACTATTCTCAAAATGAATTATAAGTCATTTTGTCAGGTGGTTATTCTCGGTTCTACTAACTATGTTCCGTTCATGCGACTTCCTGCAGCAGATCGTAGAGGCATAGTAGAAAATCTATTGGATATCAATGTTTTTTCCGTAATGAATTCTTTGTTAAAAGCAAAGATGGCTCAGACAAAAACTGATATAACAGATCTTGAACACAAGATAGAATTACAAAAAGAAAAAACTATTGCACAAAAAAGACACATTGAAACCTTAGCAAGTAAAAATAAGGAAACAATTGATCGCTATCAGAAAGATATTAAAGAATCTGAAAAACATACAGAAGAACTTCAAAAAGAAATAGAAGAGAAAAAAAGAAAGATGGAGGAGTTTGTTAATCTTTCTTCTCAAATAAATGTAGACAAAGATATTGAAAAATTAACTGAATTGGCTAGAAGTATTCAATCTGAAATAAAGAAAGCAGAAAAAGATATTTCTTTCTATTCTATAAATGATCATTGTCCTTCTTGTTCACAAAAGATTAACTGTGAACATAAAGAAAAAGTTCTAACAGATCGAAATACAAGAAAAACAGAACTACAAAAGGGTCTAGAACTTCAACAGAAGCAAATGAAAAAATTAAATGAAAAGGTTTTAGAAAAGAATTCTTTAACAAATAAAATATTGTTAGAACAAAAAATTATTCATGAAATTGAAGGTCAAATTAACGCCAGTAATAAGTACACCAAAAAATTAAAATTAGACATAGAAAGTATTCAATCTGATACAAAGAATATTGATGAAGAGCAAGCAAAGTTAAAAGAGATGGGTCAAACAGGAAAAGAACTTGTTGAAAATAAATTGAAACTGAATGATGATATGCATTATTATTCTCTTGCATCTTTCTTGATGAAGGATACAGGAATTAAAAGCAAGATTATTAAATATTATCTTCCAATTATGAATAAGATAATTAATAAATATCTTGCACAAATGGATTTCTTTGTTCAATTTGAATTGAATGATTCATTTGAAGAAACCATCAAGAGCCGTCACCGTGATATTTTCACATATGATAGTTTTAGCGAAGGTGAAAAGCGAAAGATTGATTTGTCTCTTTTGTTTGCATGGCGAGCAGTTGCTCAATTAAAGAATTCTCTTAATTGTAATTTGTTAATATTTGATGAAGTATTAGATGGTAGTTTGGACGATGTTGCTACTGAATCTTTTCTTTCTATTCTAAAAGGACTTGACAAAGGCACTAACATCTTTGTAATATCACATAAGTCGAAGGAACTATTACAAGATAAGTTCCAAGATCATATTACATTCATTAAACGAAACAATTTTAGCAAGATAGATCAATGAAAAAGAAAAAGAAAAAGTCCCGCCGTATTGGTCGTGGTGATTCTGTAGATTCTTTAATCATGGGCAGCGAACCTGTGTGGAAGGATTCAGATAAACTAACACCAGAGGAATTGGATAGTAAAATTCTAAAAGCAATTAATTGGTATAGTTATTCGTGTGATAATAATATGTGCAAACCTTGGGTTGTTGATTGGATGACAAAAAATAATTATTCTAAAAAGGATATTAGATCCGCCATGGCATGTGATTTAAACGCTATGGAATTCATTTATATTGGAAGTAGATGTCGTATAATGAATATGGGTGGTAAATTAAGACCAGAAACTCTTGAAATGATTAAGAGAAATATTTCTTCAATTATTCATTTGGGAAATACAAAACCTATGAAAGTTGAAGATCCAAATAAAGAAAAGATTAATATTCAAGAAAGAATTCAAAAGAAAACTATAGAATATATGTCAATCATTGAACAAAGAGTGGATGAAATTATTGACTTTGCTGAAAAAGATGCTATAAAGAATATAAACCATTCTGAATGGTTGCGTATGCAAGGTATTAAATCTGTACATCATAAAAAACTTGCAAAGGTTCTTGATCCACATATTAAAGAATTAAAGCAAGCATATAAAGGTGATCCCGATCTTAAGGAGGGGTTCTCTTTCCTTGGTAAGCGTAAAATCAGGGTTGTAATTGATGCGTTGGAAGACCTTAAGGATATTTTGAGCACAAAATGATTCTAATAGATAACACACAAATTATTCTCGGTACAATTTTTGCACAATACGATAGCCCAGAAGAAGTAACATTGGATTTAGCAAGACATGTTACTCTCTCTACTTATAGAATGTATCGTAATATGTTTTATAAAGAATATGGTGAATTGATTTTGTGTCAAGATGCTGGTAATTATTGGCGCAGAGATATTTTTCCTCATTATAAAATAAATAGAAAAAAGACAAGAGCATTAGATGATTATAATTGGACTCGAATTTTTGAAATTCTTGATACAATTAGAGATGAAGTAAAAGAAAACTTTCCATACAAATCTATAAAAGTTGATAGGTGTGAAGCCGATGATATTATTGCTACATTAGCAAAACATTATCATGCTAAAGAAAAAATCATGATTGTGTCGAGCGATAAAGATTTTCAGCAATTATTTCGTTATTCGAATGTAAAACAATACAGTCCAATTAAAAAGAGTCTTGTTACTTGTACTGAACCGGATCGTTATCTTTTTGAACATATTATTAAAGGTGATGCTACAGATGGTATTCCAAATATTTTGTCAGCAGATGATACATTTGCTGTAGATGGAAAGCGACAAAAACCACTTGCTGCAAAAAAACTTGCACAGTGGAAAACCTTTAGTGATGTGCCACAAGAGTATCAAACTAATATTAATAGAAATCAAATGTTAGTTGATCACACATATATACCTATAGAATATGAAAATGTTATTCTGGAAAAGTTCAATGAACCTCCGGAGGGTGATAGATCTAAACTGTTTGATTATTTTGTTGAAAAGCGATTGAAAAATTTAATGGATGTAATACAGGATTTTTAAATATGACTAAACTTATATCTGAAGTAATATATGATGTTAGAGATGCAAAAACAGAAGAACAAAAAATAAAAATTCTTCAAACACACAGATCAGTTGGATTAATCCAATTATTAAAATATGCATTTCTCGACAAATATCCTAAAATAGAAAACATACCCGAATACACACCAGATGATTCTCCAATTGGGTTTAGTTATTCTAAACTCTTTAGGGAGTATAGAGTAATTCCTTATTTCTTTGAAAAAAGAGAAGGATTACAATACAAAAAACAACAAGAAAAACTTAGACTTTTATTGGAATCATTACATTGGACAGAAGCAGCACTTCTTGAAAACATTTTAACTAAAAACACCTCTTCGTTTGGACTTACAATAGACACTTTAAAAAGAGCATTTGCTGGAGAATTTGAATAATTATGTTAGACGAAAGAAGTTACGAAAATGATGATAGAAAACTTGCAAAGAAAGTGCAAAAGAAATCATCAAAAAATAAAAGAAGAGAAAACAAAATACAGATTGATAATTTAAAATATATGAATGAAGATGAGATGTTCGATATACTAGATGAAATGGAAGATTAATCATGACAAACAATGATGAAAATAAAACCAGTGATGAAAAAGTAGAAGTAAAAAAAGCAGGGTTTTTAAAAAAAGCAGCAACATTCACTCAGTCTGTTGCTTCTAGAGGATTGAACAATAGAAAAGCAGAAGGTGCTACTATACATTTAAGGCAACTAAGTTGTCATGGTGATCCCTCTAAAAAATTAACTCCTTGCTCAGAAAGAAAAGATAGTGAAAAATTTCCCGGTTCGTATTATTGTGGTGCTTGTGGCTGTGGAGACAAAGAATTAACACAATTGGTAACTAGAAAATTGGATAATGGTGAAAATTCTTATTATAAATTGGAATTCCCAAAAGTACATTGTCCATTGATGATGCCGGGATTTACAAATTATGTTCCAACAACTCCTGGGGTTTCGGAAAATCCTCGGAAGAAATATATTGAATTTACTAATGATATAGAGTATATTAGAGAGAACTCTAAGTGATTAAGGAGAATGTGATGACATCTACAACTATGAAAATTTCCAAGCGTACATTAGACATCTTAAAGAATTATGCGTCGATCAATTCAAATCTGCTGGTAAAGCCCGGCAATACACTTTCAACAATTTCTCCAGTAAAGAATATTCTTTCTGAAGTAGAAGTTGCTGAAAATTTTGAAGTTGAGTTTGGTATTTGGGATCTGAATAAGTTCCTTGGTACAATTTCTTTGTTCAATGATCCAGAATTTGAATTTGATGATAAGTCTGTAACAATCAGCGGATCAAACAACTCATCTGTTGTTTATCGTTATTGTGAACCAAAGTTACTAACTGTTCCGACCAAGAAGGTACAGATGCCAAAGGTAGCAGTTTCTTTTGAACTCACTCAAAAGGCATTCTCTGAACTTCTGAAGGCAGCAGCAGTACTACAACTTCCTGACATTGGTATTCGTTATAATATCGATGACTGCAAGGAAGGTAAGATTGAAATGTTTGCAACTGACAAGTCTGATCCAAGTTCAAACTTCTATTCATTCCCAGTTGGTGATCATGATGGTGAGGAATCATTCAAGATGTTCTTCAAGACCGAGGATCTTAAGTTGTTCCCCGGTGATTATGAAGTAGAACTCTGCAAACAGATTGTTAGTAAGTTCAGTCACAAAGAAATGGATCTTTGTTACTGGATTGCACTTCAAGCAGATTCAACATTTAAGGATTGAGTATGCAAACAAATGATGATATGTTTATCTGGGTCGAAAAATATCGACCACAGAAAGTGGCAGATTGTATTCTTCCTAATCGATTGAAGAGTTTTTTCTCCGAGATTGTTAAGGGTGAATGGAAGGACATGCCGAACATGCTTCTTTCTGGTGGTGCAGGGTGTGGCAAAACAAGTGTAGCCAAAGCACTCTGTATGGAGATGAATCTTGACTATATCATAGTCAATTGCTCAGAAGATGGTAATATTGATACACTACGGGTAAAGATTCGAAACTTTGCCAGTAGTATATCTCTTTCTGGTAATGGTAAGGTTGTAATTCTAGATGAGTTTGATTATGCGAATCCATCTAGTATGCAACCTGCTCTTCGTGGATTCATGGAAGAATTTGCAAAGAGTTGTCGATTTGTCCTTACTTGTAATTTTAAGAACAAGGTAATTGAACCTCTTCATTCAAGATGCACATGTCTTGATTTTCGATATGATGGTAAGGAGAAGAAGGAACTATCCTCACAGTTCTTTGAGAGAACCAAATTTATTCTCGAAAATGAAAAGGTCAAGTATGATGACAAAGTTTTGGCAAAACTAGTAATCAAGCATAGTCCAGACTTTCGTAGACTCATCAATGAACTCCAGAGATATTCTACAAGTGGAGATATTGATTCTGGTATTCTTGCAGAAGCAGGTGATATTGACATTGAGAATCTTATTGCTCATATGAAGACTAAGAATATTACCAACATTCGTTCTTGGGTATTCTCCAATCTTGATAATGATCAATCAATGATCTTCCGTAAGTTGTATGATATTTTATCCAAGAAACTATCACCAGCATCCATTGCTACTGCAATTCTTATCATTGCAGATTATCAATACAAGTCGGCATTCGTAGCAGATCAAGAAATCAATCTTGTTGCTTGTATTGTTCAACTCGCAATGGAATGTGAGTTTGAAAAATGATAACACTTACTGAGCAAATTTGTAGAGTTTGTAATATTTTAAAACCTATACATTTGTTTCATAAACACTCTAGAAACAAAACAGGTTATAGTTCTGAATGTAAAAATTGTAAAAATAAAAATAGAACTTTATTGAGACAATTGAGAAAAGTTGCACCAAAGATGCCAGAAGCATGTGAATGTTGTGGTGCAAAAAATAAAGCAATACAATTAGACCATGATCATTCTAACAATACTTTTAGGGGTTGGCTTTGCTCAAATTGCAATAGAGCATTAGGTCATTTGGGGGATAATATTGCTTCAGTTGAAAGAGCATTGAATTACTTAAAAATTGCAGAAGAGAGAAAACATGAACATTTGGGATATCGTCAACTCGATCAACTTGACTAAAAAAGATCTATACGAATCTGGAGATATGACAGATAAGGAATATTTCCCATTTATTGTAAATAAAAGTTTATCATATTTTAATGATACTCTTTTTCATGCAAATGAAATGAATGTCAGGTTTCATTTGCCAAAACAAATGCAATATGATTATTTAAGACTTCAGATTCGTCCCCGGAAGAGATTCTCGAAGTGGCTGAAAAAGACAGAAGATAGGGATATAGAGTATATCATGGCTTATTATAATATTTCCAATAAAAGAGCCACAGAATACAAAAAATTACTCAATAAAGCCCAATTACAAAAAATAAGGGATATAATGGCTGCTCAGGACTAATGATTATTTTTTATACATATAAATGATATTATTGTCATTTTTTGTAGAAAGAATAATTATGGAAAATAACTCATTTGATGTGGGTTCATTATTAGAAGTAACCCTAAAAAACGAAGATGATTTCTTAAAAGTTAAAGAAACATTAACTAGAATAGGAGTTTCTTCTAAGAAAGATAAAAAATTATACCAATCTTGTCATATTTTACATAAAAGAGGTAAATATTACATAGTACACTTTAAAGAATTGTTTTCTCTTGATGGATTACCATCTGATATAGATGAATCTGATTTGGGTAGAAGAAACATGATTGCTAAATTATTGGAAGAATGGGGATTGGTTGTTGTGGTTGATAAAGAAAAAATGAACAGCATATTGACTCCGATAAATCAAATTAAAATCATACCACATAAAGAAAAGGGAGAATGGGAACTTTGTCCAAAGTACCATATAGGTAAAAAGAGATGATAGGCGGAACATACGATATTTTAGCAGAAGAAGGATCAACATTAGAGATACAATTTGAGTATCTTGATGAAAATGAAGCAGCAGTAAATATTACATCTGCATCAAATATTATTGAATTTCTTTTGAAGAAAACTTCCATCAAAACTGATTTATTTTTGTTTATGATTGATTCTGATGGTAATCAAACCGAAGGAACACTAGAGTATCCGGATACAAATACCTTTTTCGGATCTATAACTAAAACTGGTTCTAATAGTGGATCATTTAAATTAACTATAAATGCAGATACTATGGGATTACTAACACCTGGTACATATTTTCATTATCTTAGATTAAAAAACGGAGAAACAATAACTCCTCTCTGTAAGGGAAGATTTACTGTGGAGTCTAAAGTAAAATGAAAAAAATAAAAGCAACTTCAAAAGAAGCGAATAAAATTCAACCAGATTACAATTCCAATAAAGTAAAAATTATAAAAGTAAAAAACACAACAGTAGTAATAAAGTAACATGCCAAGAAGATTACTTAAAAATCCAGCATTAACAATTTATTCTGTTGATGGTGAACAGGAAACTCCTATATTAAATCAAAATATTGTAAATCAAGAATATAATAGTATAGGTCTTGGAGAAGCAATATTAAATTACAAATCTAAAAGGTTTTGGATAGGCACAGGTCTTTCTAGAAGACCAATTGAAGTTCCAAATGTTATCATATTGAATAATTCTGGAGAAACACCCGATTCAACTGTTACATATAACGCAGGAACCCTAATAGTAAATTCTGAAGATAATAATGTTTGGATTGGAACAGGAAATACTGGAACAGGAAATAGTTTTATTCCATTAAATTCTAGTCAGAGTGTTCCGGTATATGTTACTGGTATAAATTTAAATACTGCTGGTGAACTTTTAATTACATATTCAAATGGTACAACATCTAATTTAGGTGATGTAATAGAACTCAATGATCCACTATATCCTGTTGATGGTGGAGAATTTTAAAAAAAGGAGATTAATATGTCAGAAGTGAATTATCATGAAACCGTTATTGTTCCTCTTCTTCAAAAGAAATATCAAGAATTAGTCAATTCAAACTTAGTTTTAGAAGTGAATCTTTTGGTAGAGAGAGAAAAAAACAAAAAAATTTCATCAGAATTAGAAGAATTGAAAAATAAATTAGAAAAACAAGGAAAACGAACTAAAAAGAGTGTTATTACTGAAGATGGCGGAAGTTATTAAACTCATAATTATAAGGTACTTATTAAAAATAGGAAAGTAACATGGCAGTAATTAAGCTTAAAAGAGGAACTACAACTCCCACAACTTTAGCTGAAGGTGAGCCAGCACTAAAGAAAGATTCAGCACAGTTGTATATTGCCACAGATACTTCAAATACAATTAAATGGATAGGTGCGGAAATTGAAAATTCTCCTACTTGGGCATCTGCCTCCGCTACTAAACTTGCAACTCAAAGTGCAATTAATACTCAATTCATGCCAAAATCTGGTGGTACTTTTACAGATGTTGTTAGTTTTGGTCAAGGCTCCGCCTCTTCCGGTGAAATTCGTCTATTAGAAGATTCTGATAACGGCACAAATTATATTGCTATAAAAGCACCTGCTGCTGTTACCGCCAACGTTACTCTTACACTTCCTGACGGCGACGGAGATGCAGGTCAAGTTTTAACTACAGACGGAAGCGGTATTCTAACTTGGGCATTTGCTGGTGCTGCCACAACTGCAACGAATATAGCTGGAGGTGCAGCAGGTTCACTTCCGTATCAGAGCGCAGCTTCTACAACAACATTCTTAGCCGATCCTGATCTTGTAGGACCAATTTTAACCTATAACAACTCCACAAACGCACCAGAATGGAAGGCAGGAACAGGTACAGGCGATCCTGTAAGAGCCACATCTCCAACATTAACTACACCAACACTAGGTGTCGCAACAGCAACCAGTGTAAATAAAGTTGCTATTACAGCACCAGCCACATCCGCAACACTAACCATTGCAGACGGCAAAACATTAACAGCAAGCAACACGCTAACCTTTACAGGCACAGATACTTCTTCTGTTGCTTTTGGTACAGGTGGTACAGTTGCTTATACATCAAACAATTTAGGTGCTTTTGCTTCAACAACATCTTCACAACTAGCAGGTGTGCTTTCTGATGAAACAGGAACCGATAAAGTAGTATTTAACACATCTCCAACATTTGTTACCTCTGTGGCAACAACCAGCACCACTTTTGGTGTGTTTGATGGTACAGCAACAACCGTTAATGCTTTCGGTGCAGCAACCACTCTTAATCTAGGTGAAGACGGATCAGGTACTGCTACAACTAATTTGAATGTTTCTAACTCTGGTACAAAAACTGTAAATGTTGCCACAGGAACAGGGGGAAACAGAACAGTTAATATTGGTACAGGATCTTCTGGTGCCACAACACGAGCAGTTAACATTTTAAATACTGCTGCTGGAGTGAACACCGTTTCTCTGCCTTTAGGGTCTGCATTTAATTATGATGCATCCGGACTTCCTGCTACAGGTTATGTTCGTTTAGGATACGGATTAAACACCGGAACAAGCCCAATCGAATCAACATACGAAGTTTCTATTGGAACAAATGCAACCGGAGATGGTATTGTTAATATAGGCATTGGTACAACCGGTTTAGGCACCACAACCGTTAATAACAACTTGATTGTTTCTGGCAATCTAACAGTTAACGGAACTACTACAAATATTAATACAACTAATTTAGTAGTAGAAGATAAAAACATTATTATTGGAGATACCACAACACCAACTGATGTTACTGCTGATGGTGGTGGTATCACTCTAAAGGGTACTTCAGATAAAACACTTAACTGGGTTGATTCAACAGACGCATGGACATCTTCAGAACACTTTAATCTAGCATCA
>Ga0099848_1000160_pt1 | contig 28485 bp, 35 predicted proteins | sample CB_VirMetaG_3_FD_78179 | JGI IMG/M metagenome (GOLD analysis project Ga0099848, IMG submission 78179) | Freshwater to marine saline gradient viral communities from Chesapeake Bay - CB_1508_1S Viral MetaG | ecosystem: Environmental > Aquatic > Marine > Coastal | place: USA: Chesapeake Bay...
GAAAATTTGAGTTTTTATATATAAAAATGAGTTATTCAGATAATTTACATGATGAAATTCAAAAATTGGAGGGAGAAATCTTTGAATTGAAATCTCAGTTAAGAGATAAGACCGATAAGATGTTATTGTATCAGGGGATGTTGTCCGAGATTAATAACTCCATCATTGATTTATTTCGGAGGGAAGAAGAAAACATTAGATTTAGATTTGATGATAAGATTGATTACCGTGAATGTATTCTTAATCTGAAAAAGAGTTTGGACGAATATAAAAGAATATACAAAACAATTAATTTCTAAAACTTGACCCCCCTTTTGATTTAATGTTCATTTTTTGAAAATAAATTCCGGAAAAAAAATTTCTCGTATTTTGGGTTATATTTATGGAATAATGGATGATAGAAAAAAATATATAAAAAACTTTTTTAAAAAAAATTTGGAATAAGAGATAAATTGACTTATCTTTGTCCTGTTGAATTTATGAGGAGCAAAATCTCAGTTGAAAAAGACAGCGTTCTGATGAAATATACAGAATCCCGAATACACCGAAAGGTGGTAACTGAGTGGGTAAGTTGGTCACACCCTACCAACCGTAGAAACAAAGATACAACACGATAGGATTTGTATCTATAACCCTCACGAAAGTGGGGGTTATTTATTTAAGTAAAATCCCTTTTGATATTTTTTGCCAAAGAATCTTTCACCTTTTATCTGTGTAATTAATATTAGATTAAACACAATATCTGACAAAGACCTCGGTTCAAACTTGACAATCATGTGATAATTGGATCCATCTTTAGTAGAGAACTCAACAACATCACCATCTTGTATTCTCTTAGTAATGATTAGTTTAGCTAATTCGTCAGCGTTTTTAACCAACAACTCAATTCCTTCAAATATTTCAGGGTTCTTGATATTAGGACTGAAATATTTTCCACCAGGTTTGTAATCAACATCAGATAATCTTAAAGTCCTATAAATGTAGTGGTTTTTAGGGATTATGTTAAACTCCACCTCAATATCTTTATTTATTCTTTTATCAAAATAAGAACCAAAAAAAGGATTTATAACCTTGATTTTTTCACGAACAATCGACCGTAACTTATTTTTGTCTTCTTGACTTAATTCTTCATTTAGAAACTTATCCGCTTTACCAATAATTCTAAAACTGACAACATTATCAGAATCAAATTCTTTTAGTATTTTTTTGATTAAATCACGCATATAATATAAATATAAATATAAATATAAATATATTGAAAAAAATTTGGCAACAAAAAAAAATTGTCATATATTTGTGTCCTGATTGAAACAATAACCCCATAAAACACAAAACAATGAAAAAGCTTCAGACCATAGAAATCACAATTCAGGAAATTTGGATGTCAACCCGTCCATCAGTACAGAAAAGTAAAAAAGCTTACACTCGTAAGACGAAACATAAGAACCTAAAGTTCTAATCGAAATAAAAAACCCGACTTAGTGTCGGGTTTTTTATTTTAGTTAACTTTGAAACGGTAGTTGTAAATCTTACAAGATGGGTTAAGGTCCCTAAAATTAGGAAACATTACATCACCTATTGAATCATCATCAATGTGAGAAACGTGAAGTTCGGTGAATAAATGACAATACTTTTCGTATGTTTTTTACCACCAACCCACATTTATAAATTCATTCCTACCATCAACAACAATAATCATATTTTTCAGTGAAGGTAATTCCAACTAAGTATTGTGACTTACAATTAATTTCTAAAACTTGACCCCCCTTTTGATTTAATGTTCATTTTTTGAAAATAAATTCCGGAAAAAATTTCTCATATTTTGGGTTATATTTATGGAATAATGGATGATGGAAGAAAAAAATTAATTGGGTTGGTTGAAAGGTTGGGTCTATTTGAAACCCTTAAACTAACTGATATGCCTTATGTCAAGTTATGGTCATTAATTGGTGATTCTTGGTTAACTACTGATATAATTATCAATTTCATAAAAGATTTGTTGTCCGCGTATAACCCAGGTGGGTTAACCATTAATGATATTTCGGATAATACCATAACTTATTCGGAAACCAGTGATGGAGTAATGGAGATTGATTACCTGACCCCGACCGTTGTTTATGTGGTAGAATTCAATATAATCGGGAATATTTTGGGGCATATCAAAAAGACATATGAGGAATTAAGTCAAGATGTGTTGTTTGAGATTTTTGATTTGTTGACCACATATCATGATGATAGAAGAAATATTAAACTACAAGAACAAATAAGAAAAGTATTAAGGGAAGAAATTAATGAGTCTAATTTTTTGTATAAAGCAAAAGATTTGATCGGAAGATTATTATTAAAAGATAAGTATAATGCCAAACCAAGTTTATCTTTTGATAGAGAGTTTGGGACAGAAATTTCTCAAAAATACAACTACCCTTTTGGATTAAGTGAAAATAAAATATGGAGAGTTATTGATAATTGTAGTGATGGTAGTGAAAAAAATTGTATTTTGGTAAAAAAAATAGTGGATAAACTTGGGGATTATTTTCCTTATCCTGATTACAGCAACTTACCGTTTAGAAAAAAAGTGGATATTTTACAAGGTATGGTTAGTAATTTTAATTACGATGACATTGTTTCATTTTCAATAGAAGGAAAAACAGGGGAAAACAACGAATTAGAGGATGAGGTAGATAAACTACAAAATAAATTAAATTATATTTTTAGATGGGTCCCTTCAAAACAAACAATAGATAAGATAAAAAAAAGTATGAACCTACAAGAACAAATATCAAGAATACAATCAATGATGGGGGTTATTAATGAAAACATCCCACAGCCAGGTGAATCAAGTGGTTCCCCACTATCTGATGAAGAAAGACAAGGTATGGAATCACGAACAGAAGAACTAACGGTAAACGAATTGATTGATATGTTAGATTATGTTCCATATTACAAAGAGGTGTTACAAGATGTGCAAAACGATGATTATAGTTGGGGTGTAACAGAAAAGGTTATGGAATATGCAAAGTATTTAAAACAAAATCCTGATTCCGTATATAATTTACCACCGATTATTATTGTTAATGGAAAACTACAAGACGGAGCACACAGGATATCAGCATTATATTTGTTACAGAATAATTTAGATATGGATAATCCATTATGGAGTGAAGTAAAATTAAACGTAGAATTTTATAGTTAATGAACCTACAAGAACAAATATCAAGAATACAATCAATGATGGGGACCATTAATGAGGAAAATAGATTTCAAAAAATGGGGAAAGATAAATATAAATCTTGTTCTATGTCCGATATTACAAGAATGGAGATTATTGATATATTTTTTAGTAAAGTAAAAGAAAATCCTGATTACCATAAAGAAACCCCTGATTTTGATTTACTAACAGATGATTGGGATGGGTATGATGACCAGGTGTATATTCAAAATAAACTAAATGATGATACTATTATTTTTTATGAAGGATGGGTTGATAGTTGTTGGGATGCAGTTTACAACAAACAACAATACCAAGGGATGGATGAAGAACAAGTTATTGATGATATTATTAGAAATAGATTCCCAAGAATAGGTGATGAGTTTAATATGATAATCAACGATTACGGATATTTTTATCATAATGGATACATTATGTATGTGTCATTCACGAAAAAATTAATATGAACCTACAAGAACAAATATCAAGAATACAATCAATGATGGACTTAAAATAATCTGAGACATATATTTAAAATACATATAAAAAAATGAATAGATTAGTGAATGAAGAGTTAAAGAGGTTTAAACAAATTATTAGTTACGACCCTAAAAACCCTAATTTAATGGAATCTTTGGATCGGGAAAATATTGTAGTAGATAAAATAATTAATAAAATTAAACCTTATTTACCTATCTCTAAAAAAGAAAATAAATTTTTAGGTTCTTCGTTATTACAGACAATTTTAGTAGATTCAGGTTACTGTGTTTATGGTGGTAACTGTGGGTATATTGATGGTGATTTTGGAACAACTACAGAAGAAAGTTTAAAAGAATTTTTAGGTAAAAATGAAATAACAATTAATGATATTGAAACTTTAAAAACTAATATGTTAGATCCGAATAAAAAGGGTCCACTACTAGACAAAGAAAAAACATACAACGCCACTATAGAAAAATTTGAAAAGAAAGTAGAAGAAAGAAAAAAAACACTACAAAATAAAGGAATTGATTTAAGTGGTTTATCAGATGAATTTAAAGATTACTTCATGAATTGGTGGAAACACGATAAAAAATTAAGTGTAAGTGGTGATGACATTAAAAATGATATTTTAAAATATATAATTAAAAAAGAAGGGGGTATAACAGATACTACTACAGATACCGCGAGTAAAGGTGATAAATACATGCCACATAAGTATGATACTAAAACTAATATTTTGACGTATGATGGTAAAGAATATACGTTAAGTGGTGAAAATTTACCTAAACCCACAAAAAGTAAAATTTATAAAGATTCTTTCGCGTCTGATAAATGGCACACAAATAGAGGTGCTATATGGAAGTATTATATGAATAAAAATGGTGGTGATACTTTAGAGAACGCTAAAAATTGGTTGAATTTTTCTGATGAGGATGTTTATCAATATTATATGGATAATTACTATACGGATGAATATTCATCTAACGATTTAGTTAACCACTTCTTAGGTTTAGTCACTTGGGGTAGTGGTAGTGGAGGTAGACAAAAATTACTTGATAAAGTTAAAAATTTATTTAAAGAATATGATGGGGATATTGATAAAGCGATTAAATCTTTAGGTTTACCAGTGGTTTTTGATGCTTTAATCTCATTAAGATTAGAACAATTTATAGGGTATAATCAACCCGAAAACGCAAGAGGGTGGGTTAACAGTTTATTAAACTTTTATTTCTACTTTAAACAAAAGTACATTGACACAATCACAGATAAAGTATCTGATGATGTGTCCGCACAATTAATCAATACAAATCCACGATTAATTGAAAAATTAAAATAATTTAAAGTTCACTATATATGATTATATGAAAGACAAATATGGTGAAAAAATAAAAGAATATTACCACATTAATTGCGGAAACTAACATGAATGAAAGATTAAAAAACGCAGTCAAACAACACATTAAAGATTTTGGATATTATAATACTAAAAAAATTTTAGGGTTATCATTCACTGAACTTGCAAGAATTGTGGGAGTAATTATTACTTCAGAACTTGCAAATGATATTTTAGCTGAAAATATCAATAATAAAAATCTACCCACAAGTTACAAAGGGTTTAATATTTATACTGGTTTTGATGGAATTGTATATTGGGGGATAAAAATTCAAACAGGTCGTTTTTTACCTGATATTATTGAACATATTGATGTAGTAGCAACACCGTTTTGGGATGGAAATAAATGGACACCGGTTGAACTTGATTGGTATGAATTAATTAACAAAGACACAGGGAAATCAATAATTAATTTTAGCAGTGATGGGAGTTATTTTAGAGCGATTGAAGATAGAACGTCATTTGAAACTGTTGATGATTTATTTCAATGGTATAAAGAATTCTATTTACCAACAGTATATGAGATGATAATGACTGACTTCTTACCAAATATCCAACAAGTTGCTGAAGATGAGTTAGACGAAAAGTTTGGACCAAGTGGTTTGAAAGAACAGATAAGAAAAATATTAGAAGAATATTTAACTGAAACTGAATTAACTGAAAAATGTTGGAAAGGATATACTCAAAAAGGAATAAAAACTATGTTTGGTAAAAGATATCCAAATTGTGTCAAAAAGAAAAAGAAATGAATCTACAAGAAACAATAAGAAAAGTATTAAGAGAAGAATTATATTCTCCATCAGGTAAGGAGTATAAACCTGGCAAATTTGTTGTTCACAAATCAAATCCTGTATGGAGAGAGAACATAGAACTTACAGGATTGCAAACGTCAGTCGGGGAATGTTATCAACAGCATGTGGGGGGAGATACGGAATGTAAACCATCCATATTTGCAACGGATTCATTAAAAAAGAAACATATGTTTGATTCCACATATGATGATGATATATGGGTTATTGATACGGAATGTGCGGGGGTTACTTGGTACAAAGATAGACATTTTGAGGGTAGTGATTATAAACACCATATAGTTACATTTGATGACATATCACCTGATTGTTTAAGATTAATACATAAAGGAACAGGGAAAAGTAATTAATATGACTCTACAAGAACAAATATCAAGAATGAAATCAATGATGGGTGTTATATCTGAAAAGTTAGAAGATATACAAGGAACACCATTATATCATAAGACCTCAACAAGTAGAGGTATTGATATTATTAATACTGATTCATTAAGGGGGGTTTTACCATCAGGTGATTATTTAGGTAACGACAAAAGATTAGCAAACACCAAAACACAAACTGCAATATCATTCACAAGAGATAAAAATTGGCAACCAAATAATACAATTGGTGTAGGACTTGATTCACCATTGGAAGATACGGGAATGACATTTGTGGTGGATAAAGATAAGTTAAAAACAAAGTATAAGATAGAACCATTCAATTATCACGGATTAGACCCTGATTCAGAATATACAGAAAAGTTTAACGAATTAGAAGAACGAGTAATGACAAATGAAATATACCCACTACACAAATATATTATTGATATAATATATACAGGTGGAGACACTAAAGTTCAAGAAATTATAAATAGTTATTTAAATAGATGAACCTACAAGAACAAATATCAAGAATACAATCAATGATGGGGGTTATTAAGGAAGATTTTAATAATCATCTTATTGGGGGTAGGTATTTGTATCATTATACACTAACAGATAATTTAAATTCCATTTTAGAGGAGGGTATAATTCCCCGTAAAAACCCAAATTCTTTTTATAAAGAAGGTATTGAAGGTGTTTTTCTAACCAACAAATCAAGTTTATATAATGTTAATTTACCACAAACTTTAATGGATGTGATGGACGATTATTATAATAATGAAGATATGTATGACGAAAAACCAATTGTAAGGTTAACTATTGATGTTTCATCTTTAGATATCAAATTATTTGATGTTGACGATGATTATAAACTTAATTTATATAAGTGGAACAAATCAGAAAATCATGAAGATAAACTAACTGAAAGTTTAGATTTATGGGGTAGTGTTAGTTATAAGGGGCAAATCCCTGTTCATTTAATAAAAAATATTGATTTTAATTACGGGGCATAATGAATTTACAAGAACAAATATCAAGAATACAATCAATGATGGGGATTATTAAGGAAGATTTGGACATTATGGGTAGAAGAATTTCCATTAATGATGATGGGACTTTGAAAGTTCCCACAGTTAAAAATGATTTCGTTAACGTTCGATTAACCACCACGTTGGGTGATATAAACGTTTCTAAAATGACCATTGAAAACGATAAAATTTGTATTACGGGAAAAAAGAGTGGGAGAACGGAATGTGTTGATAAAAACATTGTTAAAGACATATTTAATTTTGTCGATACCGGATCACCCAAAGAAATTGATAGTGGGAGTTGGTCGAAACCAAATATTAAACTATTGAAAGTTTAATTTGTGGTTAAAAAATTATGAAGATTTTTTGTCAGATCCAGGATCCAGAAAAAATTTTCTTCGATTTTGAAATATATATATATAAAAAGAATTTATATGAAAATTATCTCTTTGCTTTCTGACTTAATTGTTGAAAGTTCTCGATTTGAAGTTTTATTTGATAAGTACGTTAAACCTAAAGAAGGAAACAGAACAGGTTTAATGGATTTTAATACCTTATTAACATTAATTATCGCTGACCCCGATACGAAGGTTCCACAAAATATGAATGTCGAAGAGATTCGACCACAAGATATGGATAAAATTAAAATTGGGAAATATTCTCAGTGGTTAATTAAAAATTTTGCTTTCCCTAAGTTGGAACAGAATCATCCATTAATGGTTTTAGACCCTGAATCTGGTCAGTATCGATCAGCGAAAAAAGAATACGAAGAATTGTTTTTTGAAGACCTTTATAAGGTCACTAACGATTTGATCAAATTTGAAAGATTTAAAAACAGACTTCCCGAGGAATTTCGTGATATTAACAAATTGACCCCAGAACTCCTTTATGATTTGGTTAGTGATTTTAGTTTGGAAAAAACTAAAGCGACCAAAGAGGAAAAAACTAAAGCAGCGGCAACGTATGAACACCCTGGTTCTGAAATTGTTTTCCGTGGAAATAATTGGACGGTCGCGAAAATTTCTGACAATACCCAATTAGGTAAGGACGCTGCTTGTTTCTATGGTGGTTACCATCTAGAACCACCAAAAGGTGAAACAAAATGGTGCACATCATCACCTGGTTTATCATATTTTGACACTTATATTAAACAAGGTCCTTTATATGTTATAATACCGAATAAAGGTATGAAATTCACACATGATTTGGAGTACGGGGAAAAATCTCGACTTCCAGCTCTTCGTTATCAATTCCATTTTCCTAGCAACCAATTTATGGACCCTAAGGATCATCGGGTTGATGTGGTTAAATTGTTAAATGGTGAGTTGTCAGAATTGAAAGAATTTTTCAAACCAATGTTTTTGGGGGGTGGATTAGAAGGATCTTTTGGTGATAAAGTTCAATTAACTTATTCAGGACCCAATAATCGAGATATGTTATCGATGTTTGTCGCGGTGTACGGATTGGATGAAATATTCAACGCTTTGCCGAAAACAGTGGCCGCGTTGTCAATTGAAAACACAACGGGTGAAAGTATCGCGATTGACGTTCCATCAACATTGGGTTCATTTACAGAACTAAGGTCAATTTATTTTAAAAATATGATAAAATCATTGCCTGATGAAATCGGTAATTTAAGTAAATTAAACACAATCTCATTATTGTCAAATCCAAAGTTAACTAAACTACCAGAGTCTATGGGTAACTTGGAAGAACTAAGTGTTTTAGTATTGAAAGGTAGCCCAGTGGGGATCCCCAAATCACTTGAAGAAAGGGTGATGACAGCGGGTGATGGAATTTATTTTTTAGATTAATGGTATGGAGTTAAAGTCAATTATTCTTGAAGCGTTAAATGATTTAAAGAATTCAAATCCTTTGAATGATAAAGAAATCATGTTATTTAAATACGTTAACCGTAGACGAGAACAACAACAACTTTCCGCGTCTGAGTTAATTAAGTTATTTTCAATAATGTTGACGACTTTGGGGATGGACGAAAGTCAAAGCAAATATTATTACAATCTTTACATTTTAAATTACAGACCCAAAGGTGATTATGAAAATATAACTCAAGATGATTTTGTCGATCCTCGTACAAGCAAACCAAAAAGAGTATCAAATATTAATTCCCGAGAATATGTAACGAACAGAATTCCGTTTAAAGGATCTAATCTTGAGGGGTATTGGGATATTAACCCCAAAAATCAAAAATATTACGTGGTTAAATCATACGGTTGGTACCCGATTTATTTGTTTATAAATGATAAATGGTACGGTGTTAGTGATAGGTACTCATCATCAACTTCAAAACAAATGTCACACTCTAGACCGTCCGTATATGACCCAAATGTAGGTAGTCAAATACAGTATGTGACACGGAATGAAATAGCTGACCTAATTGAGGGTAAAACGATGGAAGAAATAGAAAAAGAAAGGGTCACTAATTTTGTTGAACGTTTTAAGTCTATTTACTCAAACATGAAAAAAACTTTAACTGTGGGTTCTTGGGGTGATAGAATAAAAGTCACATTTAATATTGACCGTGTTTCTAAGTTTAGAGGTAAGATTAAATTTGTTATCTCCGTACTTAAAGCTGGTAGTGTTGTGAATAATAGAATGGTTTTAGACCCTGAAGGTTATACCACAAATGATGATTTTGTTAAAAAATTAGAGGAGGGTATTAAAAATAGAATAATAAGTGACAACTCTGATTACTTATCGGAAGATAATACCGTATTCGAATTTAAACACACGGAAGTGTGAATTAAATTTCACTAACTGAATTCTCATCAAACCTGAGATCATTGTTCTCAGTTTCTAGGTGGTCAACATCAATTTCTACCCCTTCCCAATAATCTAAATTACCATTCCATTCATCCAACTTCGCGTTAGGTATGACTAAATTTTCATCGTAAGAATAAATAGAGTGTTGATAAGTTCTTCGAATAACTTCAGTAGCGATAATGTCAATTTCGTATTCGAATTCTTTTATTGATGGTCTTATTAATTCGTAATCTTCACCCGAAATTATGTCTGAGTAATTTAGTTCATACGTCGACACAATGTAGTTGAAATCTAAACTGTCAATAGTGATATCAAATACTTTTATCATATCCCCAACAATATTCATTGTACTATCATTGAAATCATTATGTAAATTAATTACACCAATTTCATCACTCATTTTATTTAAAATGAACTTTAATACTTTATCACTTAAATTTTCTAATACTGATTTCATAGTCTAATTTACAATATAAATATTTGAATTTTTATTAAAATTTATTATTGGTAATTTTTAATCTAACGTAATAATATTTATCGTTATGGGAATAAAAATTAAATTAACTGAATCACAATTAATTTCAGTCATACGTAGGGTCCTGAATGAAACAGCGGAAATTGACGCTATTTTGGACAAAATAAATAAGAGTGGTATGGAATCATTAAACAAATTTGACAGATATGTTTTAGATAACAGTGACGTTGATTATGAGAAACTTGAAAAAAATTTTAAAGGTGACTTGATTAAAAAAATCAAGGACAAGTTAAGGGTGTGTCAGGTTATTATTATACCTGAATTACAATTGGATTCTCACATTATTTATGGTTCAGATGAAGAAGAAGGTAACATATACACTGTAGAAGTTTTAGAAGATGATAAAGTCACTATTATCGCGAGAGATGAGAATGGTCAACCATTTGATTATTTTGATGAACTTTACGAATCTTTAGATGTACCTCTTTTAAATGAAATATGGGAGTCTATTGAGGGTTATGACTGTGAATCTGATGTTAATGACACTATAATGGAATATTACGATAGAGATAAACTTTACCTTAAAGAACCCTTAATTAGGAAATTAACTATGAAAGACGGTAAAGGTAGATTTTTAACACCAAAAAGTATTCGTGACCATATAAATAATTTACCAGACATTGAAGTTGAGGATTCTTTTGGTAATGTCAGGGTGTACACTAAAGTACCCGAAGTAATTCAAGTATATCTTTCGGGAAGATACTGATATTTATTGTTAAATGTAAAAGTTATGGCTAAGAAAAAAATTATTAGATTAACAGAATCAGAATTGGTTCGTTTGGTGGAAAAAGTCGTAAAGGAATCGAACCTGTACGGTGGTTTCCCAAGAAAGGGTAAAGTAGACTATTGGGTTGACTTGGAAACTGATACTTATATCGGTGATGATGAAGTAATTCGTGATATTGAAGATGATGAATTGTTTGACACTGAAGAATTTGACACTTTAGACGCACTTTACGCTAAACACCCAAACATGAGATCGTTTGATTTGGGGTATAAGACTGGTGATGGGAAGGATCCAAAACTGTTTGACAGTTATAGACGACAGTACGGTGATGGTGAAGGTGGAAAGTTCAGGGCCAGAACAAGAAGACCTAGACCTTAACCTTACAAAACATTTAAATTTAAACCCACATGAATGTGGGTTTTTTATTTTAACTATTTTTAAATATATTTATCCATATAGTAGTGATTTATGAAACTTAACGAAGAGATAGATAGAATTAAACAAATAATGGGTGTCATTATATTGGAAGCGTCCAAGGTTGATTCTTTGGTTAGTAAATTGGGGTTAACTCAAGAAAACGCTGAAAAAATGGAGAGGATTTGCGGAAAATTATCGATAATAATGACAAACAAATTAAAAAATCATATAAATGACATTCTTGAAGAATTGGGTGAGACAAACATTACAGATGAATCGATTACCACAACACTTAATAATCAGTTAAATCGAAATCAATTTTGGTCTTCATTAACATCAATTATGGACTATATTCGTGTTGGATTGAATGGTGATATGTCCACATTAAAAGATTTTACTTTTAGGGGGATGTATACTAAGTCCCAAGAGTGGCACGATTCTTTAGAGGTGGGTCAAGGTAAGATAAACTATGTTGAGGAATCCCCTATTATATTAGATTTTAGAGATGAAAATGGAAACGGATTTTATTGGGTAAATTTGGAAACAAACTACTCGGAAGAGGAATGTGAAAGAATGGGTCACTGTGGAAGAACAGGTTCGAATAATACGTTATATTCATTAAGAGAATATAAGACACTACCAGGTGGTAAATATACATTAAATAAGAGTCATTTGACTGCCTCGATTGGTTCTGATGGTACTTTATACCAGTTAAAGGGACCTAAAAACTCAAAACCAAAAGAAGATTACCACGATTTAATTTTGGAACTGTTTTACCTACAAGATGACTATGGTGATTATCTGATTCAAGATTTTGGTAGTGAATACGCTGGGCAGTTGGACTTTAAACTAAGTGATCTGAGTGAAAATACTATTAAATTATTATACCTTGATAGACCTGAATTATTTAATAGTCGAGGATTACAAAGAAAACTAATTGAATTGGGTATAATTGAGAAACCTGAAGTTGATTATAATATTACATTAGAAATTCCATCTGATAGTGTTGGTGACATTGTTGATGGTGATTGGGTTATTAGAAAATATAAAAGAAAAATAACTACACCAGCTGGTCGTGAATATGAAAGAACTGAGCAAGTAACAATGATAGAAACGATATTAAGTGGTGATATTTGGGATTTATGGGAAAGTTACGATATTGATTGGGAATCTTCTTTAAATTATTATGTTGACAGTAAGAATGAAAATGAAATAGAGACGTTAATTAGAAGAATCGCGTTCGAATCAGATCCAGAGTTACTAGAAACCGATTTTAATGATTTAACATTAGAGGAAAAAATAAAAGAATATGACGACAATTATGAAATTAGGTCAGCAATTTCAAACGCGACTGATAATGCGGAAGCAGATAGTTACTATAACTACCTGTACGATACGTTAAAATCGTGTTTGGAAGAATACGGTGAAGTCAAGAAGATGGACGACACTGGGGTTATTATTAATATTAATGTTGAACCTTATTTAAACTCAGTTGATGATTCAGACATTGATGGGTATATGGATGATTGTGATGATGATATTGCTTGTGTGTTTAAAGAAATGTTATCTTATGGTCATATTGACAAACCAAATTTTTCACTTGACGACCGTTGGTCTCCTGATGTTAATGAACAATATTTTAATGACATATTATCTGATAGGTTATCTGAAATTTAATGGAAAGGCAATTATTAAGGATAATGGAAATTATGGGTTTAAATACCCACAATTTTGATAATTGGGTGGTACCACCTTTAGATAAGTTAAAGTTAGAGTATCACATTGAACACCAACTCAAAGGACATCAATTTTTTGAGTCAGAACGTGATTTTTTAAAATCTGTAAAACAGGGGGTGATTATTGACGTGACACCCGAAATTGATTTTAAAATAAATTACAGAAGTCGTACAAATACTTACGATGAGTTAATCAATTTAATTAGGTCTTACAGATCTTACCCTAAATTTAGGAATGAAAAAACGGTAGATAAAATATATGATGGGTTCAAAAATGATTCAAAAATGGAATTACCCATTATAATTGAATTTCCAGATGGTTCTATGAGAATATTTTCTGGTAACACTAGATTGGATATCGCGTTTCAGTTGGGTATTACCCCAAAAGCTTTACTAATTCAGTCTAATAATTTTTTGTGATACCTTAACTTTTTACATTAAACACAATAGAAAGTCTATCATACCCTTTCCATACGTTTTTCTTTATCACCCACTCAAAATTTATATTTTCAGACGGCACAAAACCATCTATGAAGTGAATACCTCTGTTTGACTTGGTGATGTTATATAATATTTCTTCACCTATATTTTCACGTAACTCACATATGAAATCATTATAATTTCTAACAGAAGTTTCATAATCACCGTCACCCAAAAACTTTATAGCTTTTTCCAAAGAGGGTTTGTGACAGATTTTCACTATTGGTTCTGAGTATAATTTTGGTTTAACACACTCCCCTACCCTATACTTTTTTATTTCAAATTTTTCACCATATTGGTTAACAGCGTCCCATTTACCGAAAAAAGACTTTTCATTGATTGGGTAAAATTCTTTTGGATTTAAACCTAATGAATGTATTTTCTCTAAGTTGGATTTACCGTTACCGTTCCAATAAATTTTAGGACTGACATTAACACGTGTTAACCCCAATCTATCACATAACACTTTCTCAAAACTCACACCAGATTTAGATCTTTTCTGCATTACATAACATATAACGCATTTTTTTTAACTTGTGAATAGTTATGTGATATTTATATAAAAACTGAATTATTATGAAACAAGGTGGTGGATGTGGTTGTGGGAAAAAATAACACAACCATAATTTAAAAAAACAAAAATCCCCGATTGGGGATTTTTTAATTACTAAAATATATATTTATACTACATGAGAATAATAATTAACGAGAGTCAAATGTATAACGCTGCTAAAACTCTGTTTGATATTATTTTTGAAGATTCTTTTGATATATCTAAAATAATAAATTCAAGTGATAAACTCACTTTGTATTCACCATCTAAAGGTACTACGTTACTATATTGGAGATTAGCTGGTTTTCATGTCGGAATATCTACCGAAATTTCTAAATATATGATAGATTTTTTAAAAATCACAGATCCATTAACTTTTTTTGAATTTTTTGGTAAATGGTTATATGAAACATATGGAATACCAAATAGTCAGAACGTATATTTTGACGATTACCATTTAAAAACTCGTACAATCGCTTATTTAAATTTAATTGAAAATGAAGGTAATATTGAGTGATGATCAACTAAAACGGATATCTACTGATATATTTGACACCTTATTTAATGACTTAGAAATGGTGGACACATATTCAAGGGTACCTAATTTCGATGTGATTGAACCATCAGTCCGTTTTATAACACCATACGCGTTTATCAGACCAAATAATGATGTTATTATGATTGTACAAGGTAATGAATCAAGTACAGAATTATACGTTAGACGTGAAGTAATTCGTGAAATGAGACCATTTTTACCTATTTTGGAGTATGAAAACAAAGTGTCATTGAGGTTAATAGGTAATTATATTAAAGATAAATTCAATGTCGACTTTGATGATGTCAAAATAAATGATATGTTAATTGACCACGTTGAGGACTTCCTAAATGATTCTGAACAATATTTATAATATATGTCACCAAAGAGTATAGTAATAGATACTTTGTTTAGAAGTTTTTTGGGTGAACTGACACATAAAGACGCTGGTGAAGGTTACCACCTTTTTTATAGTGACAAAGATAGTGAATACGCAGCTTTCTCAAAAAACGTGTGGGGTAGATTGTGGATTGATAATGATGAAAAACATGTGATACAAGTTATATGTCTTTTACGTGAGAATGGTTTTGATGAGATAGACATTATTAACTACTTTTTAGAAAAGTATGGTATAGAAATAAAAGATGTGAAATTTTTAGGTGGTGATTCTTACGACTCTACTTGGTATTGTCGTTGAAGTCACGATATAAGTGAATCTATTTTACTGACACCACCAAAAGAAAACGGACTTAGGACCGTTATAGCTTCGGCTATTAAACCCCAGGTACCCCGCTATCAACCTGGGGTTTTACTTTTATATGAAAATTTTGTCCCTACCCTAAATTCAACATCTTTCAGTACTAAATTATCGGTATGGGCAACAACTTTGTTTTTGTGTTTTACTGAAAAAGTTTTTTTGTGTAGGTTATAGTAAACCATAACTTTTTCACCTATAATGTCAATCATAATTGGGGGATTAATTTAGATGTGAATCATCTTAAATTTACGCTGAGAATACACGTTTTAATGAGAACCTTTGATGGGATTATTTTTTCCCCACTTTTCCACCATCTTTTGAATGGTATTTCTCAGTGACGGTTGGTTAGACCAACCACTTCTTGAGTTACTGATTACTCTTTCATTACTCCACTCTCTTCGAGGATGCCTCCCCGACTAGCCCTTGCGAGGTTAGAGGTGTTTAGTGAAAATCATCTCAGACTTGCGGTCTTTAATGGCTGTGGACATCCCACAACTATGTAGTCACCTTTCACCAGTAACTGATGAACACTTTTGCTTTACATATTTGATTTATTGATTTGGTTTCAACAGTCCAAAAAATAAAGTTTGTGTTGTGGACGTGTGAAAGTAGTGGTTCATCTATAGCTTTGTAACCTTTTGAGTCACAAAATACTAAACTACTCTCTGAGATGTCCCCATCTCCATATTTTGAGATAACTTCGAACTAAAACCTTGGTAGGTATTTAGTAAGGATAGTAGCGACACCACTCGTTCTCTATCTTACCTTTCGGTTTTAAGTTTCCTCTAATATTGGTACCCGCAATAATACAGTTGGATAAACTATATTTCTCACATGATACCTATGGGTTATTCTTATTGGTGTTCCCACCTCAACCTGAGAATCCACTTTCCCAGGTCACCTAACACATTTTCTCTACAGTGTTACCCTCGATACTAAAGGTTAAGTGATATCCCACTTGTGTACTCAAACTCCTTTCGAAGTCGCAAAACCCTTAACACTGGGGGTTTCACTTTATCCTAGTTTCCTAGTTTATTTTGTGGACTATACACAGCCCAATATCTTTATCAGTTATCATCACCCCAAAGGGATTACTTTCACTGAATGGATATTCTATCTTTCAAAGAACGTTTCGGACATTTCCGAATTGTGATACAAAGTTAAGAATAATTTTTCAATCTGTCAAATTTTTTCATAACTTTTTTTGAAAAAAAAATTGGGTTATATAACTGTTGCGGTAACATGTTCCATTTACACTTTAAATGTGAAGGAATCCCGTAGTCACTTTCCTCACATACAACAGTAGCCCTACGGACCTAGACTGTTTCTTAACCCATATTTTCAAAGAACTTTTCGGACATTTCCGAATTGTGGTACAAAGTTAAGACATTTTTTGTTACGTGTCAAGTACTTTGTGATTTTTTTTACTCTTCACCATAAATTTGTGAACGAACTTGAGCGAATTCCAAATTAGATGTATGGAGTTTAACACCATTTACGTAGTAAAAATAAATTGGTTCTTTTTCTTCAACGTTTTCCATTTTTTTATTTTTTGTGTTTAACTATTTGTTTCAGGTGTAAAATTAGTGATTTAGATAATACGAGTCAAGTTTTTAAAGAAAAAAATATACTTATAGTAAGTATGAGTGAAAATTTAAAATACGGTTACGATGTAAATGACTTGGGATTGGTTAGTAATTTAGACGCGTTCTACAAGTTAGTTAGTAGGGAATTAAGTGAGACTGGTGATATCACATTCGAACTGGATAATTCACGTGATATATATTCCACTGAAGAAGTGTTCACCAAATTAGTTGAGGGTGATTCAAAACGTTACGATGTAAAGGTACCTAAACTTATAATTAACAACCCCAAAGATTTACCTTATAGTAAAAATGTGATAATGGATGTATTATATGACGCTGGTGAGTTTTACGTAAAACCATTAGGTTTGGACTCATTTTTTTTATTTGGTTACTACGGTTGGGGTTATTTACCCAATTACTACTTACCAAGTAACTATGAAAGTAAAATAAATACATATTTTTCTCGTAAAATTACTAGTGTGTCCACAAAAAACATCGATTTATATGGGAGTGTAACATCATTCGACGTGAGTCTTACAAATGACATAATGTATTTCACAATAAAATTTAATATAAAACAAATGTTTTTCAATCTTACCCAAGTATCTAGTGAAAGATACCAAGATTATTTATATAATTTTTATCATGACTTCGGTGCGAGCAAGTCTTATAGACATATAAACGGTCAAAGTGCGGATTATGTTATTAAAAGTTTTTTTGACGAACACAAGAGTGATTTCAAGTATTTCCATAGTAATGACTTTTTTTACAGGTTTGACTTCGAATTCGATTATTAATTTTTGGCCATTAACAATATTTTCGTATATTTGTTGAAAATTTCTTCAAATAATGAATATATTTGTTTTAGACTTAGACCCTAAGAAATGTGCTCAGTACCATGTGGACAAACATTCAACAAAAATGTGTGTCGAGTACGCACAATTGCTTTGTGGTGTTCACTGGGTAAGTCAAAGTAGTTTTGAAATTCCTTATAAACTATCACACAAAAATCACCCATGTGCTATATGGGCTAGAGAATGTATGGAAAACTATGTTTGGTTGTGTGACTTAGGTCTTGAACTCTGTAAAGAATACACATACCGATATGGTAAACGTCATAAATCACAAGATGTTATTGAGTGGTGTATGACTAACAGTCCCAACATTAAAACCAACGGTGATTTAACACCCTTTGCTATGGCAATGCCAGATGAATGCAAAATCGGGTCTCCAGTGACTTCATATAGGCAATATTACATGGTTGAAAAGCGTGGAATCGCTAAATGGAAAAACCGTGAAATACCTACATGGTTTAAGTAACATAAATTTTAGTGAACTATTCACTTATAGTTACTATTTAAGTATTTATTGTTGAATGTTTGTTAATGGGAGTAAATTTAAAAAATTGTTAAGTGAATTAACATTTATCGCTATAGAAAATGGTTGGGACTCGGATGATTTCATCATTTACGGTTCAGCACCACTACATATTATAGGTAAAATAGGTGATGTTAGTGATATTGATGTGGTTTTACGTAAAGATAAGTGGCCAAAAAATTGGAAACCTAACCACCACGTAATCGGTGACATTGAATTTTTTGATAGATGGTGCCCTAAATTGTATGGTAACGAACAGACAGCTGAAAAATTAATAAATGACCATAGTTTCTTGTATGATGGTGTGTATTTTGTTAACCCTAAAAATGTGATGGACTATAAAATTAAATTGAATAGAAAAAAAGACCAAAACATTTTGAATAAACCATTTTAATCACTATCTTTACAAAAAATAAACTACATGCCTAAATTAATCTACAATTTTGAAACTCACCATGTTTTGGAGGTTTGTTCACCAAACACTGGTGTTTGGCATCGGGTCACTTGTGACACTTTTAGGTCTTGGGATGGTCAACGTAGAATTACCAAAGGTAACCCAAATCCGTGGATTACTCAGGTTTTTGAACCACAAGTGTATGAAGGACCTTTATACTATTTCCAAACAAATAAACTTTGTGAGTTTAAAAACACTGGTAAAATAGTGTACCCATAATGGAAATTCGTTTATTCTGTAGTATTTATAGAGTAAACGAATTTTATGTTAAGAAGAGGATCTAAAGGTGAGGAGGTTAAAGAGTTACAAAAATTTTTGGGTATACCAGCAGATGGTATTTTTGGTCCAAGAACTGAAAAATCTGTTAAAGAATGGCAATCGAAAAACGGTTTGGTTGTTGATGGTATTGTGGGTCCTTCCACTAGGAACCGTATGGGTTTTATTAGTACTGACTCTAATGAGACGGTTCAAAAGACAAAAAATGGTTTAGTCGTACACAAACACTACTTACCACCACACGAATACTTTAAAGGTCCGACCAAAAAAGAATATATATTTCTTCACCACACCGCTGGGTGGAATAACCCATACAATACCATAAATAATTGGGGTAGAGACAATAGGGGTCGAATAGCTACCGAATATGTTATAGGTGGTCAATCTATTCGTGGGAATGACGATAAGTTCGACGGAGAAGTAGTCAAAGCGTTCCCCATTGGTGGTTATGCTTGGCATTTAGGTGGGAATGGTTCACATTACATGCATACACATTCAATAGGTATTGAAATATGTAATTTTGGTCAATTAACTGATGGTAAAACCTATGTCGGTACATTAGCTGATAAGAGTCAAATTGTTAAACTCAAAAAACCTTTTAGGGGTTTTTCTGAATGGCATAGGTATTCAGACAACCAAATAGAATCGACCAGAAAACTACTTTTACATTTAGCTGATAGGGATAATATTGACATTAGGGAAGGTTTACCCAAATTAATAAAAGAAGTTGGTGTTAAAGCTTTTGATTTTAACCAAGATATGTATGAAGGTAAAATTAAAGGTGTTATTTCACATACCAATACTAGAAGAGATAAGTTTGATATATTTCCACAACAGGAAATGTTAGACATGTTAACATCATTATAATATGAAAATAATAATTAGAGAAAAACAATTAGAATCACTTAAACAACATTTGTTGGAAGCGGTTGGTGTACCCGATAATTTAACTAACGTAGCGTCAAAATTATACGGTGAAATAATTAAAAGAATACCGATTAATCAAGATTTTGATGAGTTAAACGACCTATCAATGACGATACCAATATCAGATAATATATCTGATATGCCAATAGATGAAGTAATGGTAACCCTACTATTGATAGAACATAGTAAAATAGAGTTAGTTAGTCTCGGTGTTGGACAAACAAGTAAATTTACCACTGATTTAAGGATGGAAAACTTACCATACACTGGGATTATTAGAATAAGTATAACTTTAGGTACACCAAAAGAAGTTAATGGTGGTGAGATTGTTGAATTTTTTAAGGACAACCAAATAAAAATCCAATCCTCTTTAAGTCATGAATTGAAACATTCTTACGATAATTTTAAAAAAACCACAACAAATCCCTCACAAATGGCTGAATACCAAACCTATGCTGGATTTAGATTTGGTATTGAACCCATAGATAAGTTTGTTCACGATTTGTATTTTATACACTTTTTTGAGAACTTGGTAAGACCTTCTGAAATCATGTCAAGAATGGAACAGTTAGGTGTTACAGAGGAAGAGTTTTATGATTTTATAACAAACGATGATGTTTATAAAAACTTAAAACAATTACGGGATTTTACTTTAACAGACTTTAAAGACACTTTAAGATCATACGTTAGTGACATTAAGATTTTTTTCGATAGAATAGGTATGGAATATGATGTTAACGCGAGTGATGATGAAATAATCGACACTATGTTGGAGTTGGTATTTATCAACTTGACAAATAACAAAGTAGAGAATTTAGTTGGTGCGGTGACGACTCACCCACTGGAACAACTATTTGGGTTTAGTGAGGAAAAAAGTAATTTTTTAAGTAGTTACCAAAAAAAATTGTTAAAATATCAAAATAATGTGAAAGGTTTCTTTGAAAATGAAATAAAAATGTTTAATTTTGTGTCAGATAAAGTCATAAAAAAACTTTCAAAATTATTTAGTATGATAAACAAAAAAGAAAGAACCAACGAATCAATTCACAATTTTGAACTTTGGCAACGAAGTAAGGGTATTAAACCCAAAATTCACACAGAATTAAAAAAAATTAGATAAAAATTAAAAATGGGTTTTGAGAACCCATTTTTTTTTCATACCTTTGTTTTGGATATGAATCCATAATTAATTTATACTATCATGTTTGTAAGTGTGGGTCTTACACCACAGGAACGAGCTAAATTCGAGAAAGAGACAACTATTGGTGTAGCAGCGGAGCTCACTAAATTAAAACTACCTGAAGTGTATACGGGTGGTGGTGGTGACTCCCAAAGTGGTTTGTTAGAGTCACTAATCGGAGCTGATATCGTTAAACAAATGTGAACTGGGAGTAAATAACATTTAGTTCAACAAAAAAAAGAGGACCTAAGTCCTCTTTTTTTTTGTTTTATTGGAAAAATATTTGTAAATTTGTTCTATGGATAATGCACTTAAAAATTACTTACTAAAACAAATGGAGACTGAAGGATGGTCAGTTCTTAGTCGACTACAATTTTTTGATTTGGTAGAATCTGTGGACATACTCGATACTATGTTTATGTTGGAGGAAGAGAGTGGTATTAAACTACCTATGCGTTTGATAGAAAATACTAGGTATCCAAGGGGTGGTTGGGGTAACGGATATGTTAAACTACCCAAAAATCATAAATACTATGGTGTGGACTACGATAATATACCAGTTGACGCACCTGGGGGTTTAACTTACTCTGAACAGGATGGTGATGAGTGGGTTGTTGGGTTTGACACTATGCACTCTTGGAATAATCGAGTCGAACACGATAAGAATTATGTTTTGACTGAAACTATGTTGTTACTTTATGAACTTTACAAGGTATGAAAAAAATAGAAGATAATAAAAACTACAGTGGCCTTTATTTTTTGGGGGACACTCACGGTTATACCCGCATACCTAAACTCATAAATAAACGTATGGGTGGTGGTGTAATATTCCACGTTGGGGACTTTGGTATTGGTTTCACTAACCATGTTAATGAACTTAGGAACCTAAAAACGTTAAATGGTAAATTGGGTAACTTAGACATCAAACTTTATGTCATTAGAGGCAATCATGATGATCCTAAATACTTTAAAGAAAGTAACAAAAGACAGGATGTTGAGGACCTAAATTTGGATAACGTTGTCCTTTTAAGTGATCACACAATGGTGACAGTAACCATTAACGATGTTAATAAAAACATTTACTGTAATGGTGGTGCGGTAAGTATTGACCGTATGGGTCGTGTGTTCGATGTTAGTTATTGGTCTGATGAAAAATTTATTTGTCCAGATGATGAGGAACTAGAAAAAATCGTGGAGGTGGATATTATTGTTACCCACACACGACCAAACGGTGTTTGGCCTTACACCTATAATAGTTTGGTCGAACATTTTTTAATGGAGGATAGTAATTTAGATTACGATTTAAAACGTGAATCTAAAAGAATGTTTGACATGTTTGAGATTATTCGTAAGAATAACACTCATGATATTACACATTACTATGGTCACTTCCACAACAGCTTTACTGACTTTGTCGATAACATCAAACACGTTTGTTTGGATATTGGTGAAATTAAAGAACACATAATTTAATAAAATGGCGGATTTTTCAATAGAATATAGTGAAACCACGGGCATTGTTGGTGTCAGTAGTTTTTCGATTAAAGACACCTTTGAGTCACTTGAAGATGGTTACATGGTGTCACAAATTTGTGAAGGTTTTGGATTTTTAGCGATATCCAATATCAATGGTGAATGTAATGTTTTAGTTTATGACGGAGATGTTACAGTTTGGAAAGTTTTTGATTTTTCCACAAATACCATAACTCAATAAAAAAACCACAATTGTGGTTTTTTTTATCTATTCGAAATCGATATCGTAATCTATGATACTTGTGAATATCGGAACATCTAATCTTTCATGTACATATTCCCAAAAATAGTCCATAGTATCAGTGGGAATATCATCTAAGTAATGTACTGTTTCAGAATGATTTAAAGTACCACAATCTTCTATCTGAGCGTGGTTTAATTTAAGGTATACGGTACCTTCGTATGGTTTTAGTTCTGAAAGTAAACCCTCCGATTTCCAAAATTTTGTTTTATCGGATATTTCGAAAATGATAGTTAGAATGTGACAATCATATTCATCCCATGGATCACCACCTTCACCCACAAATTTAAATTCAGTGCCTTTAAAATAGTCTATAAAATTTTTTTTAAGTATATCGGTAAACATCTTAATATAAATATCTAACCATACTTAAAAACTAAACACAAGTTATGTGGTATTTATAAATAAAAAACATGTCTTGTGGATGTAAAAATAAAAATTTAAAAGAAGCTACGTCAACTAGTAGTTCTGGTGAATACATAACACCTAAATCTTGGTCAATTAATGGTGATTTAACCGATAAACCAACTGGTCTGATTTCGACCGAACTTTACATTGATTTACCCGATGAGGTGATTGATTTTGAAGATGATATCCAAATATTAAATTTATCGGATATACTAATCCCAACTGAAGAAGACACAATATATGATGAAATGTCTGATTATGACGAATTTGAGTTGGAGGATTATGATTATGGTTCAGATTTCATGTTAGACGAGGAAATTAAAAGGATAAAAAGCTTATTATAAATTCAGTGGTAGTTAACCACTGAATTTATTCACTATATTGTCAGCAGCTTTTGACGCTACTACCTCGTCTGGTTTAGTAAAAACTGGTACGCCCAAACTTTCACCCCATCCCTTACCTATTGAATGTAGTTTATTTGAGTAATACTTTTCGTCTTGATTAAGATCAAGGTCAATAGCGTGTACTCTCAATGGTGTATTATCCATAAACCACTGACCAAAATTTATCACCAATTCGATTTCGGTTAACAATCTGTCCCATTTTGTTTTAGGTGTTGGTCTGATTTCTTTATGGTAAACATAATGAACTCCCCTATTACCAAAACGAAAAGCGACAACGATAGCGTAACAAGTTTTTTTGTTAACTCTTTTACTGTCACCACCGATATAAATTTTAACGTCTGGATTTTCTTTGACCACATTTAGACTGTAATCGACAATATCAGTAATATTATCACCATTAACTGACGTGAATATTTTTTTCATCATTTCAAAATTATAAAATATTTATAGTAAATACAAAATTACAAATTTAATATGAAAAAACTACATTATTTTATAATTTTTATAACTTTATTTCTATACCCATTAAATTCTTGTAAAAAAGAAATAGAACCCCCACTTTATTCTCAAACTGTTTCAGAAATTCATCAGACGATTCAAAAAGAAAGACCTGATATTTTAATTACCGAAATTGAGATTGAAAGAGCACTTCAGAGTGAAACACAAACCCCAATATGTAGTTGGGATTTTAACTTCAACGGAATCATTGAGGGTTCAGATTTATTAGTTTTCCTTTCTAAATTTGGTGTAGAATATGACAGTTCAGATTTACTTACGTTCTTGTCTGTTTTTGGTGAGGAATATATTGTAGACATAATTCCAGCTTGGAATAATTTTATCCAAGATAACACCCCAAATATGAATAGTTTTTCAGTAATTCTTTGTAATGGTTCGTTGATAAAGGGAAACCCAACCAATTCACCCACACACGACTTTGATGAAACATTTTGGTTATTCGATAATAATATTGTTTACGTCGGTCCTGTTTTAGTTCAACAGCTTTATGACGGTAATGGGGAACCAAGCAACATCGGATGGCAAGCACCTTGTGACGGTGATAAATTTATCACATTAAGAATAGTTCATAATGGTAAAATATTCGAAAGAACTTCTGTCTCTAGAATATCTGCAGCCAACTCACCAGTAGAAGCGTGTGAATCTTTAGTTAATTGGAATGGCCCATTTCCTGGTTTCCCAGCAATCCCATGTCCAGGAGACATTAATTTTTCTGGATGGTATGATTTCTGTGAAAACACTGATGCATCTTTTTTACCCTACGAATTTTGTATAAATTGTGATTAATCCGTTTTCGATGAGATTTATTATATCGTTTTTACTACTTTTTCCAATAACAACAATTGCACAAATTTGTGATTCACCAGTACCACAAATTATGGTAGATTTAACGGAGTCACCAACTGGTGAATTTGTAATTGGTGGGGCTAACTTAAATGGTGATTGTTGTGGTAGTGAAAATTCATCAGGCAACGTCAATTGTGTTGAATTTATAGTTACACCACATCCTAATGCTTTTTCTTTTTCATTTAATTTATCTGGTGGTTTAGGAAATGGTACTCTATACCTTGATTGTGGTGAAGAAATACCCATCAATGAAAATTTTTGTACACTTGTGGGTCAACAATTTAGCTTGATTTTTTGTAAACCTGGGTCGAATCCGATTTCTGGTGTTGTGATTTCATCTTATGGATTACCTGATTATGACTTTGACGACATTACAGTAGAGGAAACTTGTTCGGTGTCAATAAGCAGTGAAAATTTTTCGATAACTTCAATAAACCCAAACACTATTGGGTTTTATAATAATTTATTATCGTGTACCAACACATGTGACGATGTGATTATCAACACAGCTCTTTTAGATGAATATGTTGAGTTCATTGATTTTGAGATAACACCAGTCTATACCGAGTTTATAGGTGAGATTGACGCTAATTGTGATGGCACCTCTAACGCTAGTGATTTAGCTTTTTTACTTTCACAAATTGTAAATAACATTGATACTTTTAGGGTGAATATTATACCTAAAGTAGAGTTGAATGTGATTTCTGGTTGTGATGTTTTTTCTTATACAGTAAATGGTGGTACAGAACCTTATAATTTTATTCTAAATGGTGAAGATGTCGATGAGATAGTACCAATAGAGGGTTTAAATACGTTGATTGTTGAAAGTTCCTTGTGTTCATCTGATACGGTTGAATTTGAATGGTACCAATCAAAACCACCAATCGAAGTATTTTATAATTACAGTGTTTGTTTGGGTGAAGACGCATTTTTTACAACATTTACCGAGGAACCTTTGGTTTGGAATTTTGGGGATGAAAATGAAATAATTGGCAATGGAAATATTTCTTATACCTACACTTCAAGCGGTCAATTTAATATTACAGTTTCATATTTAAATTCAAACATCTGTGATTCTGAATTAATCTTACCTTTTACGGTTAAAGAGAAACCGTTAATCAACGCAGATGTTTTTCCATTAGAAGGTTGTGTTCCTTTAGAAGTTAGTTTTTTTAGTGAGTTTAATGTGAATTACACTTACACATGGGATTTGGGATTTTCCACCTATGATTTAAATGAATTTTTATTAACATTAGATAATCCGTCTAACTATACAGTAGAACATTTGGTTTCCAATCAAGATTGTGTTAGTGACACTTCATTTTTGTTAACTGTTTACGAACTACCAATTTCAAATTTTACTATTAATCCTGACGTTGTAAATGAAGATGAACTATTTTTAATAGATGTGGAAAACAATTCCCAATTTGGTAATTCTTATTTATGGGATTTTGGAACATTTTCCACAACCACATTTGAACCAACATTCGAACAATTACAACCAGGTGACTATCAAATATCATTGACGGTTACCAACGATTTTGGTTGTGAAGACATATCGTATGGTAGATTGGTTATCAAACCCTTATTTACTTTCTATGTGCCAAATGCTTTTACACCTAACAATGATGGTCTCAATGATTTATTTTTTGGTGAAGGAATTGGTATTAAAAAATACGAAATGAGTATCTATAACAGATGGGGTGAAAAAATATTTCATTCACAAGACCAAAACGAAAAGTGGGATGGTGGTGTGACTGAATGGTATGTTCAAAATGATGTTTACCAATACGTTTTTAAGATAACAGATGTGTTAAACAAGATACATTTAATAAAAGGTCATGTGACTGTAATTAGATAAAATACGAAATTTATGAAAAAACATTTTAGTTTTTTGGTTGATATGTTTGTGGTTGGGTTACTCATCACGATTCTTTTTAACTCATGCAAAAAAGAGCAAATTACCGATGTTTACGATAAAGATGTTGAGATGATACATGCTTTGATACAAGATTCAAATAAAGGTATTGAATTGACCAAAGAAGATATAAGTCATTACCTAAATAAAAAGAAACCACTAAATAGAAATCCTTTTTTAGATTTTGCTCCAGAGGAACACATCTGTGCCACTGAACACAAAGAAGAATTACCAATGAATTCATACAGAAATGATTTACCAATACCTGATGAAATTATAATACCAGTTGTTTTCCATGTAATGCATTCCAATGGGTTAGGCAATATTTCAACCGAACAAATATTGTCTGGTTTAGAAAGATTAAATAATGATTTTTCAGAAACTAATTTTATATTTTGTTTAGCTTCAGAAGACCCTCAAGGAAATCCTAGTTCTGGAATTATACGTATAAATGTTAACGATTTCTATCAAAATTATACATCAATTGTTATCACAGGTAACGGTTGTAATGGTGGTGTTTCAGATTCCGATATAAAAGATATATCTTTGTGGCCAAAGACTCACGCGATGAGTGTTTATATAGTACCTCAAATAAACTGTGGGAATGGAACTTTTGGTTATTTTACAGGGACTAATTTTAATTCATTCGGATCTGTTTATGACGCAATTGTTATTAGATATGATAGAATAGGTTCAGTACCTTTTGTTATAAACGGAAATACGTTTTTCGACAATGTTGTTGGGGGCACTTTCACTCATGAGGTCGGACATTATTTTAATTTAAGACATCCATGGGGTTCCTCTACCAATCTTTCTTTAAATTGTAATGGTTTAGAAAATCCTATTGCTTGTGGTGGGGGTCCTTCACTGGACTTTGTTTGTGATACGCCACCCACTAGTGGACCTAGATTTCCAAATTGTAGTCAAGGACAAGCTTGCCCACAAGCGTTAGTTGGTAATTACATGGATTACGACACTCAATGTTACGATCATTTTACTCCAGGACAA
>Ga0099848_1000161_pt1 | contig 28383 bp, 45 predicted proteins | sample CB_VirMetaG_3_FD_78179 | JGI IMG/M metagenome (GOLD analysis project Ga0099848, IMG submission 78179) | Freshwater to marine saline gradient viral communities from Chesapeake Bay - CB_1508_1S Viral MetaG | ecosystem: Environmental > Aquatic > Marine > Coastal | place: USA: Chesapeake Bay...
AAGCGTATGCACAAAGCCGAAGTGGAAGACCGAGGCACTTATCGTTGGGCACTATACGATGTATTTGGTTTTGATCCAGGCATGTATGGGCGCGGTATGGATTGTGGCTACATGTCACTGCACAACATCATCTACGATGGCCTAGAGCTTGAGGCAATGAATGGTGTCACTCGTTTTGAGGTGATTGATGAAGAAGGTCGCACTTATGTTAATCACTTCAACGAAGATCAGCGAATCAAGTTCAGTCTGCAAGACGATGATAAAACGTTGAAAGTGTTTATTGATAGTAATAGTTGGAAAGAGGATTTATAATGGGTGCATTGATTAGAAACGCGATTCGTACACCGGACGGTACTATTCTCGAAAGTCGACATCGACACGACTTCAAAGAATACACTGACAAGAATGGTGTTACTTACATGATTGATGGTGGTCTGGACTACGTACGAAGATCTATGAATGTAGGCCACCCGGCACAAGACCTTACTGTTTATCTCGAGGACGGACATACACGAGTGAGAGAAGCGTTGACTTGGGGCACGTACGGTCCGAACGGAGATCAGCCTCTTCGATATGTTCGGCTAATGGACATGACGACTGATCATATTCAAGCATGCTTAGATAATGTTCCGACCATGTATCCACAGATTCGAACCGCGATGGAAGATGAGTTATCTTATCGCCGCTCAGTAAAAAATTGGATAGAAGTAACCTCAAAGGAAGTTACACGATGAACGAACGAATTAAAGAACTTTATAAACAAGCGGAAAAATCTGTTGCGTTTCTTAGCAATTCAAAGGAATCTAAAGAGAAAATCATGCTAGAAAAATTCGCCGAGTTGATTGTTATTGAGTGTGCTAGTATATGTTATAATAGCGGTTTGGAGGATTCTGACGCTCATGCACAAAACTTGATGTTCCATTTCAACATTGACAATTGCAGGAATGACAAATGAACGAACTAATCGAACACTGCATGTATGAATCTGGTTTGACCGCACAAGGATGCTGGGACGAACTTGACGATTATGCGAAAGAAGCAATTGAAAGATTTGCGGTGTTGATTGTACGAGAATGTGCTGACATTGCAGATAGAGAGTCTAGCCAACCTTGTGATTCATGCGGTGAGTTAATCAAACAGTATTTCGAAGTTGAGCATCAGAAGTCTGTAGGTAAGCGATTAATGGACAAATACTCCGGAGCACTCTCCGATCTTGCCAAGTAAAAAACATTTAGGAGTTGAGTGATGAAAGAAATCACTGACGAAGAATACGAACTCTTTATTAAAATGCTTCATATATGGAAGCACGGTTCCCCAGAAAAAACTGGCGCATTCTTCATCTGTGGCGAAGCAGGCGAACGAGACGAAATGGGATTGCCAGAACATATTCTTGTTTGTCCTGCTTATGGGTCAGACGGCATGGCAATGTACACTATGAGCAAACCTTACAGCGCGCCGGGATATTAATAATGCTTAAAAAGTATATCTACAGAACTGATCATGGTGTAGGTGAAACTGAGTTTGGGTTGATACTCGATGAAGATCATATGCCGATTTGTTTTGATACTCTTCATGACTGGGTAATGGCACACCTAAAACCTATACATAGAAATTTAGCGTGGAAACTTGTACACGTAGAGGAAGTAACTGAAGATGAAAGTACGAATACGTAAATATCCTACTTGGTTAGGTCCCTATCAACTAGTCGAGAAGCTTTGCTTTTGGGCTAAAGAAGAAAAAGACGAATATGGATTTCCCGAAAAACCAAAATGGGTATTCAACCTCGGAGATAAATTAGCTCATAGTTGGTTGGGAGCTCCTATCTCTCGCGTTGCTAATGCTTGGACTGACTTTCATCATAAGCGCCGAGTGAAAGTGCAGATCGAATCTTGGGATACTTGGAACATGTATACAACCGTTGGCTATATTGTACTGCCGATGTTGAAGCAACTTAAGGAGACTAAGCACGGTTCTCCCTATGTTGATTTAGAAGATGTTCCAGAGTATCTGAGAGTGAATGGCACAACTCGAAACGAAAGCATGCAATATGACTTATTTGCCGACGAGAAGTACGATAGTCTAGCTTGGGATATGACTCATCAGCGTTGGGAATGGGTGTTGAATGAAATCATCTTCGCTTTCGAAAGTATCGTCGGAAATAACGAAGACTGGGAGGATAAGTATCACACCGGTGAAATGGATCGTGTGTATACACCTGTCGATAAGCACGGTAATGAAGTTGATACTGAAGATCCAGAGTTCTTTCGCTGGGACAAAGGTCCTAATGACACATGCCACTTCGATTCAGAAGGATATAAAAAGGAAGCCGATCGCATCGCTAACGGGTTTAGACTATTCGGCAAATACTATCAAGGGTTATGGGATTAATGAACAAAGATTTTTTTAATCCTTATACAGAAGAAATCGAAAATCTAGTCGAGCTCGCAAAGGAAGTTGAGATAGGTGATCCTTTTGACTGGGCAGATGTTTCTATCGATGAAGACGAGGCTTATCGTCTCATGGCAATGAACATTCTATCGATAGATATGAGTAAGCAAGTTGCTGCAGCTACAATTGTAAAGTTGTGTGTAGAGAATATGGTATTAAATATGAGACTTATGCAGAATGCGAACAAGAAGTAAAATTTGGACTATTTGGAAGTACGCGCTCGGAGGATTTTCTGATGACAAGACAGAACCTTATGATGACTACGTGGCTTTGCTTCGTACTATTATCGTCGGCGTTAATTTTATTACATGCTTTTTTATCATAGCAAACATCGTACATAATTGGTAAACAAGAGGCTAATAAAAAATGACATTAAATTACGAAAGACGGAACGCGGTGAATCGCACACGTGAATTGTTATTTGACATTCTTTCGGGAAAGTATCCTGAAGTGGCGCACCACTCAGAGCTTTGGCACGAAGTAAGATCTTGTCTTAAACACTATCCAGGCGAATACTATATGGAGCTTGCACAGGAACAAGCTCCAGAAATTTTTGGTGATTGGGAATACTACCAAAAGAAACCTTGATTACCAGTTAGTAATGTACACCATGAACTGTCTAGGGACTAAAGATTTAAAATCAGGTTTAAATATTTTTTCTTTAAGACTATCATCTTGAAATCTTACTTTATCCATATCAATAAAAGGTTTTAAGAACGAATCTCTCCATTTACAAAACTTTTCTTCTGATCCGTATTGAGCGTCAAGGTGAATCATCACCGCAGTGTGTCTTACTTGCGTAGATAGAAATAGCGCGTTGTCAGGTGTAAGTATGTTGTACTCTGCTCCACACGCACAAATTTTTAGAAAGTCGATCTTTTCGATGTTATAGGTGTCGACTAATTGTCTAAAAGACATTAGTCTAGGTTCTTCGCTGTTTATCACACTTTTCGAAACATACACATTCGAGAGATCAACATCGGTTTTTCCTATCGCAGCATTGATGGCAACGACAGGTGAATGCTCACGGTCTATGATGTGATCGCTGACGTTCTTGATAGCGGTCTTAAGTAAAGCCTTATTAGGTTCAATCATATAAACTTTCGTTGCTCCAGCATCTAGAGATTTAGCCGAAAACAATCCTATGCTAGCTCCAATGTCAACAACGACATCATCGGGTAGTACTTCGTACCACCAATCGTAGTTCTTAGCTACAAACATTTTATAGTGTAAATTTGCTACGTCGTTGATAGATAGCCCGCTGGTATCAGCTTCGAAAGTAAAAGTCTTAGGTCTCATTTTATATCCTCAAGGGTTTGAATAAATAGTATAGAATCAATAAATGGGATTTCTATTATGATCACGAATTATTTATCTACCGGTGGGTTCGACATCAAAATATCGAGACTACCTAATGTAGAATTTTTCTCGCAAAAGCTATTACTTCCCAGTGTTACTGCTAACCCAGTTGAAACACAGACACCGCTGCGCGCAATGTACAGCGTATCTGATCACATGAGATTTGCCGACTTCGATTTATCATTCATCATAGACGAAAACATGGAGAACTATCGAGAGGTTTTCGACTGGATCGTTGGATTCGGAACACCTGATAATCTAAATCAATACAAAAGACTCGAAGCTTCGAAAGAAGGTTTAGTCTCAGACGTTTCTGTTATTTTGCTTAATAGTCACAAGAATCCTAACGTTAGGTTTAACTTTATCAATTGTTTTCCTATCGGCCTCACACCAGTGTCTTTTGACATGTCTCAGCAAGACGTTCAATACGCAGAAGCAACAGTAACTCTAAGGTATGACGCTTTTACTATTGAGAAGTTATAGTTGACATTTTGATTTAACTGTGGTATAATAGCACAGTTATAAATTCAAATTAGGTTTAAATTATGGATACAAATGACATTTCTGCTTTGTGGGCAGCTGACGCTCCCATCGATGAGACTAACCTCGTAGGTGAGAGCAAGCGAATTCCATTGCTTCACAGCAAGTACTACAACCTATATTATCGTGAAGTTTTGCGAGTCAAGAAGCTCAAAGCCGAGTACAAAGAACTTGAAGCACTCAAGCGCGAGTACTACGATGGAAGCATTGACGAGCAGACGCTTCGTGAGAAAGGGTGGAAACCTTTTCAGCTTAAAGTGTTAAGAGCTGATTTAGATAAATACGTACAGGCGGATAAGGATATTATCAAACTCAGTTTGACGATTGACTTCCATTCGGCTAACGCGAATTTCTTAGAAGACATCATTAAGACGATTCATAGCCGAAACTTCGTAATTAAGAATATGATAGACATACTTAAATTTCAATCTGGTGATTATTAATGTTTAAAGCAGTACTGAAATTCTTCGAGAGACCTTTAGAGGACAACCCAGTGGATAAGGTGATCATCGAAAAATTGCCGGGATCAGAAAACAAGACTGTGAATGAAATATATCAGTCGAGATGGGTATGGTATCACACGCTTCTAGCCATCGAGCTCTTCTTCACTAACGTACTGCTACTATTAATTTTATTTGTGTTAGCATTTAAATAAAAAGGAAATGCTTTTTTCGTCATGAGCGAATTGATTAAGATCGAATACATTGACTCTGTGTACATGAAGGTATCTGCTGATTCAGGTACTCTCATGGAGATTGCTGAGTATTTTTCGTTTCGACCTGAAGGGTATCAATTCAATCCCCGCTATAAAGCTCGCGTATGGGACGGAATCATTCGTCTCTTTCAGCCAATGAGACCAAAGCTATACGTCGGTCTCTTTCCACATCTTAAAAAATTCTGCGAAGATCGAGGATACGATATTCAGGCTCCCGACAATATAGGAGCCGATGAAGTATTCGATGACGACTATGCTGTTCAACTCGCAGAAGAAATTAAATGCAAGTACACACCAAGAGATTATCAGAACGAGTATATCGTGAACGCTCTTCGAAAGCGTCGTTCTCTATCACTTAGTCCTACTTCTTCTGGTAAGTCATTAATCATTTATCTGATTCAGCAACACTACTATCAAGCTTTCGGACACCGTACACTCATCATCGTTCCGACGATATCGCTAGTACATCAGATGGCCGGCGACTTCGTTGACTACGGCTGTGATGAGAGTATCATTTATCGTATTCAAGGTGGTGTTGATAAGAATACTAAAGCTCCTATCGTAATCAGTACTTGGCAATCTCTAATTAAACAACCCAAAGAATGGTTCGACCAGTTTCGAGTCGTGCTAGGTGATGAAGCACATACGTTCCAGGCGAAGTCTCTTACGACTATCATGGAGAAGCTTACTAACTGTGAGTATAGGCATGGGTTCACTGGTACGCTAAAATCATCAGAAAGCAAAACTCACCGCATGGTGTTGGAAGGTTGTTTCGGACAAGTAAAGCGCTACGTCAATACTAAGAAGTTAATGGAAGACGGAACGGTAGCGGACTTTAAAGTCAAAGCGATCGTCTTGTCTCATAGTAACGAGACTCGAAAAGTTTTTAAAGATGCTATAAGTAAGATCAAGGAAGGAACAAAGAAGTGGCCTGCAGAACGCGAGTTTATTGTAAACCACGAGAAGCGCAATAACTTTATTCGTAATCTCGTTCACAGCCTCGAAGGCCAAAACAATCTCATTCTCTTTGATCTGGTAGAGAAGCACGGTAAAGTACTTGAGCCTCTACTTCAAAAAGAAGGTAGAGAACTACACTTTATTTACGGTGGAACGACAGGAGAGGAGCGTGAACGTATTCGACATTTGGTGGAAAATGATGAAAGAAAATGCCATGATATACTTGCATCTTATGGCGTGTTTTCAACTGGTGTAAATTTACGAAGACTCGATAACGTGATCTTCGCTTCGGGTTCGAAGTCCGAGATCAAAGTTTTACAGAGTATTGGTAGAACTTTAAGAAAGGCTGATGATTCGAATAAGGCTACGCTATATGATATAGCTGATGATCTTTCTGTCGGAGAGTCTTTTGAGAACTATACGCTTAAACATTTTAAAAAGCGGATAGAAATTTATGGGCAAGAAGAATTTGCTTTTAAGATATTCACAGTTGAGATATAGATCTATCTTAAAACCGGTGGTAGGATTATAACACCTATTTTCTGAAATGTCAATAGGTAATTGAAAAAAAATTGAAAAAAACACTAAAACAGTTGACAATTAAGCAAATTTGTTATAGAATATAAATCTTTTATAATGGGGTAAAACTATAAAATGGCAAAGAAACGAAACTATGTGAACAACCCAGATCTTTTGCAGGCGCTGATTGACTATAGAGAAGCGTGTAAAGAAGCAGAAGATAGCGGAGACAAAATCCCTCAAGTTCCAGAATATATCGGCAAATGTATCTTACTTATAGCGCAACGCTTAGCTACTAAACCTAACTTCTCTGGATACTCCTATAAAGAAGAAATGATCTCGGACGGAATCGAAAACTGCTTGCAGTACATTCATAATTTCGATCCAGAAAAATCTTCTAATCCCTTCGCGTATTTTACGCAGATCATTTGGTTTGCTTTTCTTCGCCGCATTCAAAAAGAAAAGAAACAAACCTACATCAAATTTAAAGCATCTCAAAACATGTTAACACAGTCCCTCATTGAAGACTCTAACGAGGATCCTATTCAAATGTATGAACCTCCTGAATATATGAGCGAATTCATTGAGGATTTCGAAAACAAACTTAAGAATAAGAAAGACGAGGACGAAGAAGAATGAAAGTATTAGTATTTGGACTTCCAGGTTCAGGGAAGAGCACTCTAGCTGAGCCACTCGCAGAATTAGTAAATGGTGTCTGGTTAAACGCAGACGCAGTACGTAAAGAATATGATGACTGGGACTTCAGTGACGAAGGACGAATGCGTCAAGCAATGCGCATGCGCTACCTGTCTGATGGTGTGTCAAAAGCCGGAAAGATTGCGATCACCGATTTTGTATGCCCATTCCAAAAAGCGCGAGATTCGTTCGATCCTGACTACACTATCTGGTTAGACACGATTAAAGAAGGTCGCTTTGAAGATACGAATAAAATCTTCGAAAAACCTCGGCACGTTGACTACCACATCACAGAATGGTTTCCTGACACACATAAAAATCTAAAACCTTTAATAGAAAGAGCATTCGCACAATGGTTGAAAAGGTAAGTCGTAAACGTCACATCGCTAAAACGCTTACATGGAGAGTACTAGCAACAACAGATACTTTTATCATCGCATGGTTGATTACAGGTCAGGTTGATTGGGCCGCGGGTATCGCTAGTATAGAAGTAGCTACAAAGATGGTATTGTACTACTGGCACGAACGGTTATGGTACAATCACATCAAATATGGAGTAAACAAAGATGTATAATTCTACTTTCGATTTTAAGAAGCCTACGGTACAAATGTTAGGTCGCTGGCAACCTTGGCATCCAGGTCATACTGCTTTATTCAAAAAAGCCTTGACATTGACCGGACAAGTTGTTATAATGGTACGTGAAGTATATGGTTTTGACGGAGACGCAGGCGCGGGTCGTACGAATGATCAGTCTGATAATCCTTTCGGCGAGATCACAGTTATAGATAATATTAAATCTGCATTAGAAGCCGAGGGTTATTACGATGGAGAGCATTATATTATTATGTGTGTTCCTAATATCGTTGATATTTCTTATGGGCGTGGCGTGGGTTATACTTTTACTGAACATGATCTTGGAGAGGATGTACACGCTATTAGCGCGACTAAGATCCGTGAAAAAATGAGAGAAGAAGGAAAATTATGAATTTAGTATATTATCCGAATCCGATTCTTAGCACAGAGTTAGCAGATGTTAACGTTCAAGAGCCTGGATTCGACCCTGTGAAATTGAAAGAAGATATGGTTAACCTTATGGTAAAGAACAAGGGCCTCGGTCTGAGTGCTTGCCAAGTAGGTCTTAACTATAAGCTATTCGTAATGGGTGAGAGTCCCAGCACGTCGATGATGGTTATCAATCCTGAAATTCTTGAAGAAAACTTTGAAGAGGAAATTGAATTCGAAGGATGTTTAAGTTTTCCAGGCGTTTTTGTTAAAATGCCGAGAGCGAAGTCTGTTACTGCTAAGTGGTTAGACGAAAACTTCGAAGTTCATGAAGGTACTATTGAAGGATACGGAGCAAGATGTTTTCTACACGAGTACGATCACTTACACGGAGTAACATATAAAGATAAAGTTTCTCGACTTAAGTGGGATCGAGCTGTTAAGAAAAAAGAAAAAGTAAACAAACAACGTATGCGGCTAGTTGATTATTTCAGTAAACTCGAAGCTGCTAAAGCGTCAGTACAACCTAAAGAAGAAGTATTAGACTTAAACACTTCTAAGGAATAAAACATGAAAATAGCTATCGTAACCGATATTCATATCGGTGCACGTGGTGATAGCCGCGTATTTCACGAAGTTCAGCGAAAGTTCTTCCAAGAAGTATTCTTTCCTTATATCGACGAGCACGACATCAAGGTCGTATTTGACTTAGGTGATACGTTCGATCGTCGTAAGTATATTAACTACGTGAGCTTACAGAAAGGTAAAGAGTTCTTATTTGACGAACTTGCAAAGCGAGATCTTCAATTCCACGCATTGATCGGTAACCATGATACGTATTACAGTAACATGAATGATGTTAATAGTATGGATCTTCTGTTACAAGAATATCCGAACTTTAAACTCTATCAAGACAAAGCCGAACACCTTACTCTCGGTTCAACTAAGTTTCTTATGCTTCCTTGGATCAGTAAAGAAAACGCTGAGTATAACTTAAAGATGGTCGCTGAATCCGATGCTAACATAGTTATGGGACACCTTGAAGTGAAAGGATTCGAGATGATGAAAGGTTCTCTGTGTACTCACGGTCTCGACATGAGCGTGTTTAAAAGCTTTGAATCCGTTTACTCAGGTCACTTCCACCACCCATCAAGATACGGTAACGTCGAGTACTTAGGTGCTCCTTACGAAATGACTTGGTCTGACTACAATGGTGCTCGTGGCTTCCATGTATTCGACACTGAAACTCGTGAGATGGAAAAGATTCTGAATCCGAATCGTGTGTTCTTTAAGATCGACTATGATGACGAAGACTGGACGATTGATGATGTTGCTTCGATGGACTTAGATAGATATAAGGATACTTTTATAAAAGTTATCGTTAAGAATCGTACCAACGCATATCTTTATGACCTTTTCATGAATAGGTTATCAGAATGTGGTGCGGTTGATGTGAAAGCTATCGACGACAATCTCAATCTTGAATCAGCAGGTGTTGAAGAGATTCTCGACGAAACAAAAGACACCACTGAAATTTTACATAATTACATCGACTCTCTAGATACTTCTGTTGAAAAATCTAAGATCAAAAGAGTGATCGATGGTCTGTATAGCGAGGCTTTAAGTTTGTAATGCGAATTCATTTTAAGAAGGTAAAATATAAAAACATTCTATCTACCGGTAATAATTTTACCACTATCGAGCTTGATGGCTCACCTACAACTCTAATTACTGGTAGCAACGGTTCAGGTAAAAGTACTCTACTCGACGCGATCGTGTTCGGCCTATACGGTAAACCTTTCCGTAAGATTAATAAGATTCAGCTTGTTAACTCTATCAATCAGAAAGCTATGTTGGTAGAGATTTACTTTTCTGTGGGCATGGTTAACTACATGGTTCGTCGAGGAATGAAGCCTAACGTCTTTGAAATCTATAAAGATGGTGAGATGATTAACCAAGACGCGGCTGCTCGTGACTACCAGAGTTACCTCGAAAGCAATATCCTCGGTATCAATTATAAGTCCTTCAACCAGATCGTCGTACTTGGTAGTGCAACGTATGTTCCTTTTATGGAGCTACCAGCACAACAACGACGTGAAATCATCGAGGACTTACTCGACATTCAAGTGTTTAGTACGATGGGTCTACTCGCTAAAGATCAGATTACAGCTAACAAGCAAATGATTAGTGAGAACTCGTATAAGACCGAAAGTACAGACAGCAGCATTAAGCTCGTGAAAGAAAACAACGAAGAGATTCGTAAGATTCGAGAAACAGAAGCCGAAAAGATTCGTGATAAGATGAAGACTTATATCGACGAAGTTGAGTCTAAAAAAGAAGCAATTGAAACCGTAGAAGAAGACATCAGAGTTCTCTATGAATCGATTGCAGATAAAAAAGATTTAAGAACGAAGTTCGATAAAGCAAACACTCTACGAGCTGATATGGAACGTAATCGCTTGAACTTCGAAAAAGAACTGAGCTTCTATCACGATAACGATAATTGTCCAACCTGCAAACAAGGAATTGACCATGATTTTAAAAATAATGTCGTGGAAGAAAAATCCAAGCGGAAGCTGGAAATTGAGTCTGGACTACACGATATTGCAGAACAGATCAAAGGCTATCAAGAAAGACTTGACGCCATTAGCAAAGTTGAAGATGAAATACAAGAAAAAACCTTCGAAATCTCTGAAATCAAGGCAGAAATTAGATCTGCTAAAGCGGCGCTTGGGACTCTTAAGTGCGAATTGGAGTCGGCGGAACGAGAAGTCGAAGAAGTTGACACCAGCAAACTACAAAAACTTGAAGCCGAGCTTGAAAAAATCAAAGCGCAACGCATTGAATTGTTGGAAGAAAGAGAGGTTCTTAGCATCGTAAGTACTATTCTGAAAGACGGTGGGATCAAGGCTCGAATCATTAGTCAATATATTCCGGTTATGAATAAGTTGATCAATAAGTATCTCGCAGCGTTCGATCTATTTGTCGACTTTCAACTTGACGAGAACTTCAACGAAGTAATCAAGTCTCGATTCCGTGACAACTTCTCCTATGCTTCTTTTAGTGAAGGTGAAAAGCTTCGTATTACCCTCTCAATCATGCTAGCATGGCGTTCTGTCGCTAAGCTACGAAACAGCGTAAGTACTAACCTGCTTATCCTTGACGAAACTCTTGATGGTGCTTTGGACAGCGTTGGTATCGAAAGCTTAATTGAAACTCTACATACACTGAACAGCGACGACAATATTTTTGTAATCTCTCACCGTGGTGACCAGTTCGCTGAGAAGTTCGATACAGCAATTCGATTTGATAAGGTGAAAAACTTCAGTGAGATCGCTGCATAAAGTGGTGTACATTACCATGTCTTTGTGGTATAATATCCTCACAACATTGAACAGTAAGGTAAATTATGACTTCATTCTATACTTCCGTAGAACGTTACGGCAAGAATATTCTTTGGCGAGGCTACGAGAACGGTAAACGATTCTCGTATCGTGTTCCTTTTAGGCCTACACTCTACTTGCATACGCCAAAGAAAGGTGGTGAGTATGAATCCTTAATTGGCAAGAAAACACTACACGCTCAAAAGTTCGGTGAGATGCGAGAAGCTAAGAACTTCATCGAAGAGTACAAGGGTGTACAAAACTTTGAAGTCTATGGTACAACCAACTTCATCACTCAGTTTATTCAAGAACACTATCCTGACGAAATTCGATTTGACATCAACGCAGTAAACATCGTATCATTCGACATCGAGGTCGATATTCGAGACGGTTACGCTGATGTCGAGCAAGCAGACAAAGAAATCACTTCAATCGCCTATAAGTCTTCGAAGTCTTCTAAGTACTATCTCCTCGGACGTAAAGACTATGATAAGACCAAGACGATCACTGGTATCGAGCCTGATGATATTGAGTTCATCAAGTTCGATACTGAAGTGCAGATGCTTCAAGCATTCATCAAGATTTGGTGTCACGATTATCCTGATATTGTGACAGGTTGGAACGTCGAATACTTCGATATTCAATATATTGTGACACGTATCCTTCGACTTCTCGGTGAAGAAAGTGCAAAGCGTCTTTCCCCTTGGAAGTCAATCAACAAAACAACTCGTGAGTTCTTCGGTAAAGTTCAATCAACTTACAAGATCTCGGGCATGACTGTTGTTGACTACATGGACGCTTTCAAGAAGTTCGGTTATAAGTACGGTCCTCAAGAATCTTACAAACTCGATCATATCGCTTATGTCGTACTCGGTGAGAAAAAGTTAGATTACTCTGAGTACGGAAACCTTACTGCTTTGTATGACGAGAACCCACAACTCTATCTTGACTATAACCTTAAAGATACGCTCCTCATTCAAAAGATGGAAGACGAAACATCACTACTTGCTTTGGTGATGACTGTCGCTTATGGTGGCGGTGTAAACTATTCTGATGCGTTCGGTACAGTGGGCATCTGGGAAAGCACGATCTATCGACGACTCATGAAAGATAAAATCGTTCCTCCCATCAAGACGAGTCCTGGCCAACGAGCAGGTGAACTCGTCGGTGGTTATGTAAAAGATCCACGACCTGGAATGTATCCTTGGGTCGTATCTTTTGATTTGAACTCACTGTATCCTCACTTGATGTTGCAATACAACATGTCACCAGAAACCTATCTTCCTAATGAACGAGACGTGGTTACACAAGAAATGGTTCTGGGTGACGACTATCAAAATCGAAATAGTAAGATGTCAGTAGCTGCTAACGGTGTTTGTTTTAGCAATGAAAAACTTGGTATCATTCCAGAAATCATTGACGAGTACTACAACAATCGTTCTCAGATTAAGAAACAAATGCTTGCTACCGAACAGCAATACGAGATTGAAAAAGATCCTGTTGAACGTGAAAAGCTCAAGCGAGAAATCAATCAGCTTCACAACTCGCAAATGTCGATTAAGATTGCTATGAACTCGCTTTATGGTGCTACTGCTAACATCTACTTCTTGTACTATATTAACGACATGGCCGAAGCGATCACTACGTCGGGTCAGCTCAGTATTCGATACGCACAAAAGTCTGTTAACGACTATCTAAATAAGATTCTCAAAACAAAAGACAAAGATTATATCGTCTACATCGACACTGATTCGATTTATGTAAACTTCGGTCCTCTAGTAAAAGAAGTATTCGGTACTACTCAAATTGATCGGGCCAAGGGTGAAGAGTTTCTTGACAAGATTTGCTCTGACAAGATCGAAAAGATTATTGAAAAGGGCTATGAAGATCTCGCCTCGAAGATGGGTGCCTATCGTAATGCTATGGTCATGAAACGTGAAAAGATTACTGATCGGGCGATCTTCATAGCTAAGAAGCGTTATATTCTAAACGCACTCAACAGCGAGGGTGTACACTATGACACACCTAAGATTAGTGTAACTGGTCTTGAGTCTGTTCGTTCATCGACACCAGAAGTTTGTCGTGAAAAGATGAAAGATGTGTTTAAGGTGATCATGAACGAAGGTGAATCGGAAACTCAAAAGTTCATCGCCGATTTTCGTAAAGAGTTTCGAAAACTTCCAGCCGAAGATATTGCAAAGACGTCCGGCACAGACAATATAGATAAGTACAGGAACAAAACAACTCTTTACAAGAAAGGTTGTCCTATGCATGTTCGTGGTTGCATTCTATACAATCACTTCATCACAGAGAAAAAGCTCGACAAGAAATACGTCAAAGTTCAGTCGGGCGATAAGATTAAGTTCTTGTACTTGAAGATTCCTAATCCTCTTCGAGAAAATATGATCTCGTTCCCAGGTGTTCTTCCAAAAGAACTCGGACTGAATGACTATATAGATTATGATACTCAATTCGAGAAGGTCTTCTTGAGTCCTATTGAAAACATTCTCGAAGCGCTTGGGTGGTCTTCAGAAAAAGTTAACACAATTGAAGACTTCTTCAGTTGACATTTACAAACAAAAGTATTATAATGGAGTTATTATGAAACTAATTAGACTTACGACTGGCGAAGAAGTCGTCGCTTCAATTAAAAATGAAACAGAAACTAGCGTTACTATCGAAGATGGAATTCTTCTAATTCCGGCTGGAGAAGGTAAGATCGGAATGGTACCTTTCATGCCTTATTCTGATGGAAGTCCGATTGAAATTAATCGAGCTTCTATCATGTTCATGACGAAACCTAATGAAGATCTTTATCGTCAGATACTTCGAGTAACGACAGGAATCGAAACACAATCTTCTGGAATCGTATTGTAAACAATGGCTTCTATAAAAAAAATATGTATCATTACTAACTTTAGATGTGCTAGCACAGCTTTTAATCTGTTAAAAGCTGAAGAGTACGGAGTGCCTTACAAAGGCGAGTTGTTTAGCCATGAAAAAACTTTTGATATTGGAAACACAGATAAATTTAAAAAATTTTCTGGCACAAGAACCAATGAAAATTTTTACGCCGAGCTAAAGAACAATGAGAGTGTTGAGTGCTGCTTTAAGATCATGCCGGTTCACACTCAATATGATGTAGATTTTTTAATTGACATAGCAAAAGCTACAGATAAGGTTTACTATCTTTATAGAAGAGATTTTTTATCTCAACTTACTAGTTATATCGCTATTCGTGCTTATGGTAACGCACAGAAAACAGGGTTTAGAACTAATGTAGGGTTTAACCAAAGAGAAGAAAGAGCAAGACAGTTAGTGTTAGGCACCCTCGGCGAAGAAAAAACTTATGAACTCGAAATGAGTCTTAAAGACAGAGAGTTGAACGGACTTCACGGTAACATAGGTGTTAAGATGCTGCGCAGACAGCTTATAAGAAATTATGAAGTGATGGCAGAAGCTTATAAGATTTTTCCTGGTGAATTAATATGCAAAGAAGATTACTTCACCGAAGAAAAATATAAGCCATATAACAGAAAGGTTACTTGGAATGAAGATCCAAATTTTGAAGACTTTGATGTCGAAGGTCTATTCATTTGACAAATGCACGAAACTATGTTATAATGGAGAAGTGTTATGATTGATAAGAAAGAAAAAGACGAAGTACTAACTATCTTCATGGAAGAATGCGCAGAAGCTACTGTTGAAGCATCGAAGCTTATTCGGTTTGGTTCAGAGACTTTTGCCGATGTTCACAAGATGGAAGTTGAAGTCGGCGACTTACTTTGTATGATTGATCTCTTAGACGAATACGGTATTATTAATCTAAAAGAAGTCACGCAACACCGTGAAGCAAAGCGTGAAAAATTAAAAAAATGGAGTAACTTGAAAGTATGATTACAATTTATGGAAAACCAAATTGCGGATATTGCAATATGGCAAAAACACTATGTGAACAAAAGGGTGCAGAGTATTCTTACCTCAGCTTAGGTGATGACTATGACGCAGACGAATTTGCAGAAAAATTTCCAACAGCAAGGACGTTTCCTCAGATCGTCGTTGATGATCAAGCTGTAGGAGGTTATAACGAACTAAGGGATTATTTCGACAATGTCTAAAGATTGGGTAGATGATATTAATGCTATGCATGCTCATTATGGTATGCATGAAAGATTTGAAAAATTTACTGACGATGAAAAGCGTTTGTTTCTTGAATTCCGCGCAAACTTTTTACAAGAAGAGCTTGACGAGTTAAAAGCAAACATGGACAACCCTGAAGAGGTTGTAGATGCACTGATTGACCTCTGTGTTGTTGCTATTGGTACACTTGACACTTATGGTATTGATGCTCACAAGGCATGGAACGAAGTTCTAAAAGCTAATATGAACAAACAAGTTGGAGTTAAAGAAGGTCGTCCGAATCCACTAGGGTTGCCTGACCTTATGAAACCAGAAGGTTGGACTCCTCCTTCTCACGAAGGTAATCATGGTAGATTAACTAAATAACAAGGAGAAAACAATGCGAACTCTAATGATTGAAGCACTAAAGGCCCACGCTAAAGGCCACATTCAAAAGCATAAAGCAAATGTTGAGGTGTATCTTAATCATCCGGCTGGTGTAGCAGAACACCCAGATGTTATTGAGACTATTGAAAAAGAACTCAACATGATCGCAGAATATCACGACCAGCTCGAAGTACTCGAAAAATATTTCTAATGGCTTACACAAAAAGAACGTGCCACCATTGTGGATACCGCGACATACAACCAAACATGTATAAGAGGACGATTAAACACGAAATCGGATCTTCTAATGCTAAACTGTCTAAGCGTGCTCTATTAACATCTACCATTTTTGGTAGCGACAGAGGAGCTAGACAGGTTAAGAATTGGGCTTCTGGTAATACATCGCGCTCGTACGTACGAAATAGACAAGTATGGGTTTGCTATGATTGTGATTCAGAATTCTATGAATCTTCTTCAAGTGGCCTATTTTATTATGTTAAAGGCATATTCTATACGACACTTGTATTCTTAATCATGGGATTTATTCTCAGTTAAAAAATATTTAAAAAACAGTTGACATTTACTCCAAACTGTATTATAATTGTATCTGATTGGTGGGAATTGGCTATGACGGCGAGACGAAAGTTTAGGACCCACGAAGGCATCGAACCACCAATCTTCTTATGTTGCCGAGTTGAAGGCAATTAATTGAAAATTGAAATCGGAGTAGAAACGATGGAATATAGTGTCAAAGTAATGTCGGCACAAGAAATTGTCGACCTTCTCAATACTGGAAAATTAAATCCAGATCCTATCGGCCAACGGCCACCTGTATCATCAGGCGTAAAAAAATCTGTAGCAATCATTAAAGGTCTCATGTCGGGATTCGGTTGTGGTATGCTCACTATTCGTGACATCCGCAACGACAAAGAATCTCAAAAGATCTATGGTTGTGATTATCTTGTTATCGATGGCGGACACCGCTGTCGAGCACTTAAAGCATACTATTCTGGAAAGATTCTAGTTAACGGTGAGAAATACGTTGATTCAGATTTTGACTTGAATGATGTACAAATCCCCGTTGATGTGCGTGTGTGCTCAAGCAAAGAAGCTTCCGTTCTGTTCAAGAACATTAATACTACCACACCCACTAACTTCATGGAAATGGTTATGTCCGATGAAGAATCTCTAGTGTGTGAGTATATCCGCAAACAAACTTCTTATGTGCGTGAGTACGGTAACGAACCACATTCAATCTTTGAAAAACTAGTCAAACCAGACGGTAAGCTTATTGTAAGTAACTGGGTAGACCAACAGCCTAATCCTCGTAGGCGCTGGGACGAGTTTGTAGCAATCGCTATTATTCGTTCGGTGGGAAAAGGTTTAGTCGACGCCGGTCAAACAGAAATTGAGAAACTTTGTGATGATGAAGTCTTAATTAGTTCATCAGTTAAGACTATGGTAACTGACTTTTTAGACGCTACATTACGACTACGACAATTTCGAAAGTTTCAGTTAAACGACGCCATCTTCTCGGCATTTTCTGTTTACTACTTTGGTCTTGTAGGCCAACACGGTAAATTTAAGATCAGTGACGAGGAAGCTTTCTTTAAGAACTTCATGAGTACATATACGAGGTTGACTGGAAAGCAGGACAAGAGTCTAGAAAAAGAAACGCTTGAGTACAAGGGTAACGTATTCTTCATCAAAGAATTCGTCCGCAAATACCGTCGACACTCTGCAGATAGTACTGCGCAAAAAATTGTGTTCGACCTATTTACAAAGCACTCAAACTGTGATACAATAGGCATTACAATTTTGGATAATACTCGTTCACTAAGTAAGACTGATCGAGAAGAAGCGCTGGCTGCTCAAGGGTATGTCTGCGCTATCGACGGTTTACCACTTAATCTCGATGAAGCGGTATTCGGTCATGATACTCCTTGGTCTAAAGGTGGTAAGAGTGAGTTAGCGAATGGTGCTATGATTCGAGCAGAACACAATCGAGACATGGGTACCGTAACTCTTGACGAGTATCGTTTAATTTTAAGTATGAGGAAACAAAATGAGCAAGCAGCAACAGCCTGAGTCAGTCAACGTTCTTCAAGAATGTGTTGAACTACAATTAAAAAAGTCTCGTGATTATCAGAATCCGAACTCAACCGTAAAGCAAGCTGACTACTACCCTAATGGTATCGTAACTATTCATGACATCATGCACGCTAAAATGCTTCGCATGAAATCAGTTATGGAAGCTATGCAGTCAGCTGACTATGATCCGAACTTTGAATCACTTGAAGATTCGGCTAAAGATCTCATCAACTACGCAAGCTTCTTTGTTTCGTATTGCCGCGGTGGTATCAGTGGTCAAGATCCGAACAAAAATGTTTTCAACAGGAATAAAAAATGAAACCGAATCCTTTTCTGTTTCTTACTTTAGTGTTAGCAGTATTATTCTTTTTTCCTTTAGCGACAATTTGGTCTCTAAACACTTTGTTCGAAACTGGAATTGCTTACACTTTTAAAACTTGGTTAGCAGCAGTATTTTTACAAATGGTAACCTTCGGTGGTGTTAGTAGCACCATTCGACAAACATCTAAATAATGGAGATTATATAAAATGGCAAACGTGATTATCCCCTCTTCTGAAGAAGACCGTAAGCGTATTCGTGACGCTATGGAAGAAATTAGCAACTCGTATACTCGAGTCGAAGCTGAGCGTGACTTCGTAAAAGAAGCAATTAACAACCTAGCCGAAGACGTCGATGTTCCTAAGAACATTCTTCGTAAAATGGCTCGTATCTATCATAAGCAAAACATGGCCGCAGTAGTATACGAAGTGGAAGATATTGAGGCTCTGTTGGAGTCAATCTAATGAATAATGTAAAAGGCATCCGACGAAAGATCTTAGATCGTTTTCTCGACGAAGATTTTGTCATTGATCGAACTGGTGCCAAAACAATTGAAATTATCGGTGAGTCTTTTGTTGCTGACGAAGATTGGGTTATTCGTAAAGCAAATAAAGAATACATCGAGCGAGAACTACAGTGGTATGAATCACAGTCTTTGTTCGTTGATGATATTCCTGGCGAGACTCCACAGATCTGGAAAGACATCGCTGACCGTGAAGGTAAGATTAATTCTAACTATGGTTGGTGTATCTTCTCAAAAGAAAATGGTTTGCAATACGAGAACGTAAAAGCAGAACTGACTGCTAATCCGAATTCTCGTCGAGCGACTATGATCTACAACCGCCCTACCATGCATACTGATTTCTGTAAAAACGGTATGAATGACTTTATGTGTACTTATGCAAACACCTTCATGATTCGTGACGGTAAGTTAATCTCTCACTATATCATGCGTTCGAATGATGCAGTGTTTGGGTTTAACAATGACGTTGCTTGGGCTAAATATGTTCAGGCTCGACTCGCTAAAGAACTTGAAGTCGAGGTCGGTGATCTTATCTGGACCGCTTCGAACTTTCACGTGTATGAACGTCACTTTAAGTTTATTGAGAAATTGATCGATGAAATGGGACAAAAGATTTATTAATCTCGCTCGAGAAATTTCGACTTGGAGTAAAGATCCAAGTACGAAAATTGGGGCGGTTATCGTAAATGATGACCGTCGCATTCTTGCGACCGGCTACAACGGCTTTCCTCGTGGGATAAGCGACAATGACTGGCGGTATGAAGATCGAGAAGAAAAGTACAAGTATGTAGTTCATGCTGAAATGAATGCGATCTACAACGCGACATTCAATGGTATCTCTTTGAATGATTCGACACTCTATGTTTGGGGTTTACCTGTATGTAGCGAGTGTGCTAAAGGTGTTATTCAAGTGGGTATTAAAAAGATTGTTATGCCTAAGCTTGATTTCCCTGAACGCTGGGTTGACTCGTTTCGAAAGTCTCGAGAACTTTTCTTAGAAGCCGGTATTGACTGGTATTTTTTAGAAGTTGACGAAGAAGACGAAGACAGTTGACAATAAATAGATTCTTTGATATAATGGTAAGATTATGAAAAAGATTGTAGTGATAGACAACTTAACTGAAACTTTCAAAGGATCTATAGTTCGATCAGGTCTGCAGAAAAGTTCAAAACTCGATGCCCGTGCTTTCGCTAAGATGGGCTACAACACTCACTTCATTTATTGTGGTGAGTGCAAAGACGATTATAACTATACACATCACGTAGTTAACGAGCTCGGTTCTAAAGATCGAGCGATGGCTGAAGGCAAGAATCCTTCTCGAGTTTCTCGTTACTACATCAAAGCATATCTTGATTCAGTTAAAGATGTTCTTCAAGACGCTGACTATATTATCGCTCACTGTCATAGTGTTTCAATGATTACTCTAGTCAATAGTCTAGTTAAGAACAAACGCATCATGTTTGTCATTCATGACGTGATTGATCTCATGTGGTGTTATGGAACGAGTGATGTTATTCGTCGTATGCGCGCCACGGATCGCAACATGGTATACGTTGCTACGAACTCGAAATACTCGGTTCAGCGCATGACTGACATTCACTTGCGAGCTGTTGCTGCAAAATATCCAGAAGCTCCTATGCCAGGCGAAGAAGCTTTCGATGGTTATGTCAAACACTTCGTTTGGACTGATGAAGTCGTAACAGAAGACGATATTAAAAATGTTGAGAAAAAATCTGCTATCATCGGTCGCTATGAGACATCTAAGTTTCACCATAAAGTTTATGGGTACAAGAATCCAGACAACGTAATCGTTCACTATGGTATTAAAGATCCTCGTCGAGATAAGACCGGTAAGTACTATGAGAAGCTTACTAAGACTGCTAACGCTTATGCCGAGAATCTTTCTGACGACGATTTGTTTAAAGCTATTAAGAGCTCACAGTCAATTATTCTTCCGTGCCATCACGAGGGATTCGGTTATACTGCTTTCGAAGCAGGCATCTACGGAGTGTGTCCAGTAATCTTCCAACGAGAACTCGAACACTTAGGTGTTTGGGCTCATGCAACATCCGAGTATCTTACTCGAGCGAATGTTAAGCACTTTGTCGCCGACTTCAACAATCCCGATGACATATATAAAGCTATAGACGAGAGTATAAAGATCAGCATCGAAGATCGTTTTGAAATATCTCGTAACCTTTTAAATTATTTTAGCGTTGAGAACTACGTTAACGAGCGAATCGAATTACTTGATTCTATGGAAGAGCGAGTCTCAACCCAAGTTGATCTTGAGGATTTTTTTGTATGATTAAACACGCATCTATCGTACCGCTGATCGGTGGTGAGACCATCGGCTCAGAACTCGCGTTTGGCGAGAAACCCACCTACATGATGTCGTACGAGGCCTTCGCAGCCAACGACGCTCACGCCCGTAATTACTATAGCGGTACTCCATACTATGTTCTAGATAAGGGAGAGAAGCCCACAGAGAGTGTAGACGTAGTATCTTCTGTGTGTCCATGTGCAGGACTGTCTCAGCTATCTCACGGATTCGGAGACGACAACCCTAACAACCAGTGGATGGAAATTACTGCTGAACATGTTCTTGGAACAGTAAAACCTAAAGTGTTCTGGGGTGAGAATGCGCCAGGCTTCGCAGGTAAAATCGGCGACACAGTTCGAAACAAACTCAAACAGATCGGAAAAGAAAACGGATATACTATGACTGTATATCGTACTCGATCTCTACTCCACGGTGCACCACAAATTCGTGAGCGTTCTTTCTACTTCTTCTGGAAAGATACTAAAACTCCTCTCTTAAGTTGGTACAATAAGCAATATACTAAAATTGAAGATGTGATTCGAGGTGTAGCAGGCTCAAACAGCTTTACTGATCCTATCAATCCAAAAACTCCGAGTGTAGATGATCTCTATTATAAGTTCGTGTTAGAACACATTCACGGTGGTATTAGCCATAAAGAATTCTTTGAAATCGCTGAGCCACAAAGAGTAAGAGCACAAGACATGTTTTCATATATCGAACGTAGCGGATATGACTACAAGCAAGTCGGAGAATGGATGGAAGAACATGGGTACGAAAGAGAAGTTGAAAAGTGTTTACGAAAGTATGAGAAACTCAAAGCTGGTGGAAACATCATGCGACGCGGTACTATCATTCCTAAAGATTACATTGGCGCTTTCGTTGGTCATTATCCTACCTGTCTTACTCACCCTGATGAAGATCGTTATATTAACTATCGCGAAGCTATGGCAATCATGGGACTACCTAATGATTTTGAGCTCCTCAATCCGAAGAGAAGTGCAAACCATATTTGCCAAAACGTTCCCGTGCAAACAGCTAGAGACATGGCGACGGAAGTAAAGAAATACCTAGAAGGTAAGTTACAAATGGTTGACGCTGACTATGTAGTACAGTACAATCATACACAGAAATCAGAATACTTAGAAAAACACGACACGCTAGAAGCCTTTATCTAATGAGTGATATTTTCGTCATTGATGACGTGATTTCAAAACCAGAACAAGATCGTATAGAAAAACTTATGTTTTCTAAAACTCTGTTCTGGACGTTCTTCGATGATGTAGCTTTGAGTGATCATGAAAATGAACTACTAGGAATAAATAAAAAGACGCCGGCCGTAGGTTGTTATTTTAAGCAAGAAAATCCTCCTTACTTTTTTGGAAGAATGTACTTTCAAGTCGAAAACGTTGCGCGGCAAGCAGCAAAGAAGGCGGGCATCAAATTTGACAGTATAGTCGATGCTCGTTCTTTTCTAATGTTTCCCTTGCATGAAAACGTAAGAAAGGAGTACGACAATATTCACGTCGATATGCTTGAAGATCATTGGGTTTGCTTATACTATGTAAATGATTCTGATGGAGACACGGTTCTCTTTAAACAAACTAAAGAAGATATGAATAACGACTTTGAAGTTTTTAAGAACACTAAGTTCGAACCTCTAAAGCGAGTAACGCCGAAGAAAGGAAGAGCAGTAGTATTTAATGGAAATAGATATCATAGTAGCACAGCACCGACTAACGGTGTTCGATGTATTTTAAATTTTGATTTGAGATAAAAATATGAAAGATTTGATTTTTGATTTTGAAACACTGGGATCTGAACCTACTGATTGCGTAGTCATTGATTGCTCAGCTATGGTTTTCGATTGGGATAAAATGTTGTCTAACGATCCTTACACACTTAAGGACGTTGCATTAGCTAAAAAGTTTAAGCTCTCTGTTTCCGATCAAGTTAAAAACTATAACTATAAGATCGAAGACGATGTGCTAGAATTCTGGCAAAGGCAAGAAAAAGAAGTTCGCAGTCAAATTAAACCTCGTCCAGACGATCTTACCGTCGAAGAGTTCGTAAAACAATTTCACGACTTAGTCATAGATTCTGGCGTAAAGCATTGGTGGTCTCGATCGAACACCTTTGATCCTGTCATTCTAGTCAGACTATTCGACTCCCAAGGTAAGAAACAACACCTCTACGAGTATCTTAAGTTTTATCTCGTACGCGACACTCGTACGTACATCGATGCTAAATTTAATTTTAGTAATAGTAAAAATGGCTTTTGCCCAGTAGAAGATACTGAAGGTTGGGAACGAGCCTTTAAAGCACATGACAGTTCTTTTGATATTCTAGCAGATGTCATGCGCTTACAAGCAATTGTTAGAGCAGAAAATGATTTGGAGCAAGTTAAATTATGAAAATTGAAATTCAAGTAGATGAACTAAGAAAGTATAAGCTTTTTGTGGGAACACCTATGTATGGTGGGATGTGTGCCGGGATGTACACCAAGTCTACTAATGATTTAAGTATGTTATGTGCAAATCATAGTGTCGGATTGCGTTATTACTTTCTATTCAATGAAAGTCTCATTCAGCGAGCTCGAAACTACATCGTTGATGAGTTTCTAAGATCTGAATGTACACATCTTCTATTCATCGACGCTGACATCGGCTTCAATCCTCGAGACGCCTTAGCTCTACTGGCTATTCAAGTATCTGAACCAAACCGATATGACATTGTAACCGGACCTTATCCTAAGAAAACAATTGCTTGGGAGAAAGTAGCTCGCGCTGCTGCTGAAGGTTTTGCAGAAGAAAACCCCTTTACGCTAGAGCAATTCACTTCGGACTTTGTGTTTAATCCTGTTAAAGGTATGACACAGTTTAAGTTAGGTGAGCCTGTGGAAGTAAGAGAAGCCGGCACTGGTTTCATGCTGATCACACGAGAAGCTCTGCTAAAATATCGAGACGCTTATCCTGAACTTGCTTATAAACCAGACCACGTTCGAACAGATCAGTTCGATGGCTCTCGAGAAATCACCGCTTTCTTTGACTGCGCTATCGATCCTGAGTCAAAGCGGTATCTTTCAGAAGATTACTTCTTCTGCCATAAAGCTCGTGCCGCAGGACTTTCTGTCTGGATGTGTCCTTGGATGCAAATTAATCATGTTGGTTCTTATATCTTCAGGGGGAATATGGGAGCCATCGCTCAACTAGGAGTGACTGCTACAGCAGACAGAACATCTAGCAAGAAAACATATCAAAAAAACAGTTGACATTTTGACCAAACTAGTGTATAATAATCAAGTAATTTTTCAAACGGAGAATCTATATTATGAAATTTTCAAGTGAAACTTTGGCTGTTCTCAAAAGCTTTACCGCTATCAACAAATCTATTCAGATGAAACCTGGTAATGTTTTGAAAACAATTACTCCAGAGAAAACTCTCATTGCTATCGCAGAAATCCCAGATGAAATTCCTTCAGAGGCTTGTGTCTACGATCTGTCGAGGTTCCTATCAATTTTGAGCCTTTATAATGATCCAGACGTCGAGTTCGGAGATAAATACTTTATTATCTCTGAAGGTAAGCGTAGAACCAAGTACGTCTATGCAGATGTATCAATGATTCATACGCCGCCTGAAAAAGAGATAAATATTCCTTCAGAAGACGTTGTTGTGAATGTAACTCAAGGTGATCTATCTTCGGTTCTTAAAGCAGCAGGTGTTCTACAATTTTCAGAGATCGCATTTGTAGGCGATGGCGACAAATGTTATCTGAAAGCTATCGACAGTTCCAATGAAGGCGCAGATGACTTTGGCGTCGAAATTGGTGATACTGCCGATAAATTCAAGGTGATCATTAAAACTGATAACCTTAAACTAATGCCTTTAGACTATCAAGTAACTCTTTGTTCGAAGGGAATCTCAGAGTTTAAAGGAAAAGGTGTCACATATTATGTGGCAATTGATTCAAAGTCGACTTATAATAAGGGTGAATAATTATGAATGGACAATTCCAACAACAGCAAGAGCAAAAGGTTGTTATCAACCTAGGTGATCTTAGCACAGTACTTCAGTTGATCGATGTCGTATCAACTCGTGGCGGGTTCCAAGGCAATGAACTGGCCGGTGTCGGTTTGCTACGCAACAAGATCGAAGCCTTCCTACGTCAGAATGCTCCTCAGCAGGATCCTAACGTAGCAGGTGAAGAAGTAGATGTTGCTATGCCAGCACAAGGTCCTTTGGCTGACAAAGTAATCGACTAAGATTGCTTAGACCTTTCTCGAGAATAGGGGACTCAGCTAATGCTAGTCCCCGCCTTTCGAATTTTTATTTTATATTATGATTATGGTGAATAAATGTCTATTGACGCAAAAGCAAATGAAGTGCTGTGGGTGGAAAAATACAGACCCCAGCGTATTGAAGATACAATCCTTCCTGAAAAACTAAAAAAGACTTTTCAAAAATTCGTTTCTGACGATTCAGTTCCTAATCTTCTTCTTACTGGTGGTCCAGGCGTAGGTAAGACTACTGTCGCTAAAGCCATGCTCGAAGAGATGGGCTGTGACTACATCGTTAAGAATGGTTCTCTTAATGTGAATATCGACACTCTTCGATATGAAATCTCTACATATGCATCATCAGTTTCTCTTTCAGGTGGACGTAAATATGTAATCTTCGACGAGGCTGACTATCTTAACGCAGCTTCAGTCCAACCCGCTCTTCGTAACTTTATCGAAGAGTATTCAGCCAACTGCGGTTTTATCTTTACTTGTAATTTTAAAAATCGTATCATAGCACCTCTTCGTTCTCGTCTTTCAGAAGTCGATTTTACTATCGAAACGAAAGATCGTCCGGCTCTTGCTGCTTGCTTTTACAAGCGAGTACGAGCTATTCTTGACCAAGAACAAGTAGAGTATGACAACAAGGTTGTCGCTAAAGTTATCGAGAAACACTTTCCCGACTTTCGTCGAGTACTAACCGAACTACAATCTTATGCAGCGTCCGGCAAGATTGATGAAGGTATCTTCGTTAATCTCAAGCAAGAATCTATTGACGCTCTGTTCGGACTTCTAAAAGCAAAAGACTTTACTAACATGCGTAAGTGGGTCGCTAATAACTCAGACCAAGATATGAACGAAATGTTTCGTCGAATCTATGACGCAGCTACGAGTAAGGTCGAGTTCCGTAGCCTTCCTGGTTTCATTGTTACGATGGCTGACTATATGTACAAAGCAAACTTCGTTGCTGATCAAGAAATTAACATGGTCGCTTTTCTAACTGAAGTAATGATTGAATCGGAGTTCGCATGAAGCCAACAGTTACAGACGAAGTAGAACAAACTGAAGCACAGCGCCGTACTGAAATATGCAAAAGCTGCGAATTCTATAAACCTATGCTGAATCTGTGTGGTAAATGCAATTGCTTTATTCCTGCTAAGACGCGTCTCAAAGCGTCATTCGGCGGAAAGTGCCCGCTAGGAAAATGGTAATGTTTAAGAAGAAACTCGAGTGTTTCAATTGCTCTGTGCGTATAAAAGGAGGTGAAGAATATACAATCAAGCTCGAAACACTCGAAGGACCTCATGAAGTTAAGATGTGCGAAAAGTGTGCAGAAGATTTCGATAAAATTATGATACAAGTAGAGGAGATCATACGTGAAAGAAATGAGCCCTTTTGATTTTATGAACGCTGCTTCTTTCACGAAAGAAGATCTCATAAAAGATAATCAGAATCCAGATGTAGCTGAAAAACAATACAATGCTTATATCGTAAATCGTGGTTTCACAAATTTTGATGACACGATTCTACACGCAAATGAAATGAACATGAGACACGGACTATTTCCGGCTGCTCAATTTGATTACTATCGTGCGGTTCTTCGTAAGCGCAAGCGATTTTCAAAGTGGCCTAAAGCAGATAAGAATGCTGACCTAGATGCAATCCAGCAGGTATATCAGTGCAATCGTACAGTCGCTAAGATGTACCTTAACACGCTATCTAAAGAAGGCTTACAGATGGTTCATGATCGTCTAGTAACAGGTGGTTAAGCAATGAAAAAAATAAATAGAATTATATGGTTTTTTGCCATTACCACTAATTACTATAACAAAGGTGATATGCATCATGGACAACGAAGATATTTTTAGAGGCGTCGGTGTAGAAGTTACTCTGCCGACACCCGATAGTTTTCTTAAGATTAAGGAAACACTTACCCGCATTGGTATCTCTTCTCGCAAAGATAAGAAACTCTTTCAATCGTGTCACATCCTTCATAAGAAAGGGCGTTACTCAATTCTGCATTTCAAGGAATTGTTTATCCTTGACGGAAAGCACAACACTTTCACAGATGAAGATAGAGCGCGCCGCAATACAATTGTGAATCTTCTTGAAGAGTGGGAGCTTATTAAGATCGTCGATCCTAATAAAACTAAAGAGCCAGTAGCATCATTAAATCAAATCAAAATTATTTCTTATAAAGAAAAAGATGAGTGGGAGCTCACCGTAAAATATAATATCGGTAAAAAATAAGGATTAGTAATATGGTTAATGAAGGATTCACACCAAAAATTATTTTGAAAGCTTCTTTTAGCCTGTTGCCCGAGTTAAAAGGAAAAACTGTTCTAGAATTCGGAAATAAGAAAAATCATTATGGTGTTTGGCGAGACGATTATTTAAGAGCAGGTGTAAAAAGCTATCATTCTGTAGATCTTAACGGTCTAGATGGCGCTATTCCTATTGATCTAAGAAGCGAATCAGCTGCTGAACAGATTAAAGAAGCTACAGGCCTTGATTCTTTCGACATAGTTACTAATTTTGGTATAAGCGAACACATCCCAGTTCAACGCACATTCTATAAGTGTGTACACAACATTTCTAAACCCGGAACTTTCGTAGTTCATTGGACTCCTCGAGCTCACTATTTTAAAGAACACGGATTTCACGGTTCGATCTGGCACTGCAACGATAATTTTTTCGAAGAACTAACTAAAGCTAATAACTACAAA
>Ga0099848_1000163_pt1 | contig 28282 bp, 18 predicted proteins | sample CB_VirMetaG_3_FD_78179 | JGI IMG/M metagenome (GOLD analysis project Ga0099848, IMG submission 78179) | Freshwater to marine saline gradient viral communities from Chesapeake Bay - CB_1508_1S Viral MetaG | ecosystem: Environmental > Aquatic > Marine > Coastal | place: USA: Chesapeake Bay...
ATCAAACCAAGAGGAGACTGATTTAGCCTTTGTAAGTTCTTCGGTTGATAGTTTGAACATCTGGTCAAGACCAAGGAGAAGCAGGCGTTCGTTTGCTCTGTTCTTAATATAAGCTTTCAACTCCTCTGCGTCGATTGAGGAGATATTTGCCGAGTTGAAGATATGGTCGATGAAAGCAGACTCCTTGTCAACCACTAATTGAAAACCTTCATAGATGGCTTGACGGTCAGCTTCGGAGAGCCCAGTCTCTTCTACAAGGCGTTTGAAGAGTTGGCATCCAGCTTCGGAGTGAGTCTGCTCGTCAATGGCGCTCCATGAGATGATTTGGGCAAGGCCTTTATACCGGCCGTCTTTATTAAAACTAAGGAGTACGGCGAATGAACTGAATAGGCTTACACCTTCTCCGGCACCGGAGAATACTGCGAGAGAGACTTTGTCTGGGTACTTGGAGAAGAATGTATCGATCTTCGAGCAGGCGATGGGATCATTGATGAACTCCTCGTACTCCTTAAGGCCGAGAACATCATTGAGGTAGGAGTATGCTGCGGCATGGATCGTCTCGAAGAATGAAAAGGCTTTAGCCATTGCCTGGATCTCTGGTTTGGGGAAGATGCGGCAGACCTCATCAGCCCAGTAGCATCCAATACCTAACTCAGCACTAACAAATCCTTTAAGAATCCCAGCAATCACAGCCCGTTCATCTGGCGTGGAGTTGAATGACCAATCTCTAAGATCTGATTCCATGGCAACTTCTTGATGTCGCCAAACAGAAGCAACTGTTCTTTCATAATAATCATAAAATATAGGAAAGTCCCAGCCACTTTCCTTTTTATAAAGCATTTTGTTGTGTTCTAGGATGCTAGACATACTAATGAGTGAATGGGTGGTGAAAAGAATCTTATTATATCAGATTTCCGCTTCAGGGAAACGATAATGCATCTGATCGGAGATGGAAGCGGGGAGGGTCACATTAAGAACCTTGTAGGCAGCCTCAAGGGCCTCCTTACGGGTTGATTTGTGAGGGCTCTTATAAGTCTCCTTATTGCCGCGGAGTTTGGGAATTACTGAGTAGAAGTATTCCTTGTCGGGGTGGGTCACAAGATAGTAGTGGTAGCCTCTCTGTCTGCCATCTTCCACAACAACTTCCTTATCTTCGAGGTGGAGCTGACCTACGTCGTACGGATGGGAGCCCTCTGGCTCTTCTTGGTTGGCCTCTTCCCCGCCATATGAGCAGTGATCGGAAGACCCGCGGGGGGTATCGGCGGCTCCAAACTTGCCTTCTGGATCGACGTATTGGGAATGGTAGTCATCTTCACCCGACTGGGGACCCGGCTCAATAAGCTCTACATTCTTATTTGTCTTACCGGTATCTTTGCCAGGCTCAGCATATTCGGCTACTCCCCATCCCTCGGGAACTCTTAACTCATTATCCATAATAAACCTAGTGGTATTATGTCTTTAAACTATAAAACCCCCAGAGGATTTAGTACCAATAATATTAGATTAGTTTATATCCTAATACAAATCCTTCTCCAGGGCATTCTTTTGAAAATTTTCTAATCTCTCCATTATTCCACCACTTTTTTCCAAATGCTAAACTGTTCTCTCCCTTTCCATGTGATAAAGACATTTTTTGTCTAGTTTCTATAGAATGTTTTTTACCAAATAATGGATGTTTTGATCCAGTTCTACCAAAGCAAGGCGCTAATTTCCCACGTTTACCCCACATATTATTTTTCTCTCCTTTTTTATTTTCTGAAGAAGATGGTAACTGTCCTCTGACAAATTCTGGACCGGGGGAGAACTGACTTCTTGTTTGAATAAGGCCATTATTCCACCATACTAATTTCTGTTGTATCTTACTCAGCTTTTCTTTATGTTCTTTTTCTTTCATTTTTTGTTTCATTTTTTTACTTATTAAAATCTTAGTTTCAAGACTATGAGATTTACCCTCCATAGGATTTCTTTTTTCTCCGTAATCAAATTTTTTAGAAGTTTGTTTTCTTTTATTTGCAAAGTGAGGATTAATATCTACTTGATAAAAATTATGTAAATTTATTTCTGCATCTATAGCCTCTTCTCTTGAAGAGAAAGTTTGAATAATAATTTTTTCGGAGGGTTTAAATTTTTTATCGGAAAAACTACCTAAATAAGTGGTGTCTAAATCTGGATGAGTATTAGTGCTTCTGGCTCCTATATAACCTCTTCCCCATAACTCATATGAGTAGTACACATAATGATATTTATGTTTATAATTTCGCATAAAAAAGCTCCTATATAGGAGCTCTAAACTATACTCTGATTAAATTAGACTCAAAAATCCAAAGAAAGTCCTTCTTCATCCGCTTCTTGTGCGGAAAGCAACAGAGTTGAACGAATTCGAATACGGCCATTTTCAAGCTCTTCTTTGCTCCGCAGGGTGAGGGTAGCGGGCTTCTCGCGGTTGATCTCGGGCTTGGTAGCCAGGAGAGGGCGGATGGAGCTATGTGCCCATGCACCGGAAACCTTGCCTTCCTCAGGAAGGTTGTCAATGAGGATGCGGTAGGTCAGGCCATAGGAGGTCTTACAGGGGTAGTAACCAACAACCGAATAAGGGGTATTTACATCCAACTCACGGAAGTCAACTTCTTCATCGGCTTCAATGCGAGGGCCGGAAGAAGCACCCTTAGCGGTCACGGGTTGCAGAAGAGCGACCACATCTTCGGGTTTTTTCTTGAGCAGGGCGTTAAGAGCTTTGGGCTCGGTGGGGTTTTCCCAATCGGTAAAGCGGACAGCGACGGGAAGGACAGTCTGACCGTCTTCGGTATCAACAGAGACGAAGAGGCAGGGGTCTTCACCACGACCAGAGAAGTTGAAGGAGCCGAACTCGGCCTCCATCTCACGACCATCGGCAGTCATGAAACCACCCTTCGCAATACCAACGGGGATGAAGCGAGGACCCCATTGGATGTAGAGTTTACCGGTCTCAGTACCCTCGACGCCATCAGCACCGACCTTGAGGACCGGGCCGAAGAGACGGAAATATACACCATCACGGGATTTGATGAGGAAGGTGTTCTCATCGAGAGGGAGCTCTTGGCCAGTCAGAAACTGGAAGACGGTGTCCAGTTCCTTACGCATCACCTTGGGGAGGTTGGCGTTGGGGAGTTGGGTATATTCCGAGGTGTATTCACGGCCAGAGAGCGGGGCAAGTTGGGGTGCATTGGTGCTCAGGTCAATGGTCGTGATGTTAAAAGTTGCCATGTTAGTTAGTTCTCTTAGTGTAATGGTCTCTTGGAGGAAAGATCTCTCTTTGCTCACTTGGATATTATATCACGGATCTAGATTTCAGGTCTAGAGCCTTGATACATTTCTTTAAACTACTTTTTGTCCGACTCGAGATAGGCCAGATAAGTCTGAGCCTCGAGGCGGAGGGAGTAGAGTTGGGTGGAGAGGGGATTGAGGGAGCAGAGGGCAGGGATGAAAAGTACCAGCCTATCCCCTACCCACCACTGTCTCTCAAAAGGACATTTGGAAGGGATGGTCGCCACCCATTTCTGAGCCAACTCCGGCGTCCAAACCTTAGGCCTAAGCCATGGGAGGTAGAGTTTAGGAACCTTCTCCACTAACTTCCCCCACCACTTGGGTGGTCGAGCCTTCCGCCCGGAAGATGATATAGATGTAATCATTAACTTACATTCAAAGTCCAACTTCTGGCATATACATTACCAGATATATCTACCTCTCTCAAACGTGAGACAGACCAATTTCTTACAAAAGTATTATCAGTTTCGAGTCCAGCATCAGCAGTAGAGTCATAGGCTGTAAACCAAACTTTTAAATTACTATTATCTATTTTTTCTTTTTTGACTATTTTTATTGGCCTTGATAGTCCAGATGCAGTTGTATTTGAGTTTATAATAATATTTATATTTGAACCATCAGCACTTACAACCGTGGAATCTTTAAAGGTAATCTTATAATGTTTTTTATTGTCAGCATTTAAGGTTTCGTATCCGGTTGTAGCATTACCTTCATCATCTTCTGATTGTGGAATTATAGTAACATCGGGAGTTGAAAGGGTACTTGAGGCGGCGGTAGTGGTATTAGCATCGTCATCGAATACGTGGGTTATATCATCAGTAGCCGTGTTAGATGCGGTATCATCTATCGTAAACCATACTGCTAGCTTATTTGAACTTAATTGTTCGGTTTTGGATACTGTTAATTCTGTTCTAATACCATCCGCAGTTAAATCTTGATCAGAAGTAACAGAGATATTAGATACATCAGAGGCAACTACAGTACTATCATTGAACTGTACTTCATAATATTTTCTGGATGTGGTATCTAAACTCGTTTGTGTAGTATCTGTCGGATTTTTTTCTGTAACAGTTATTCTATTATCAAATGTTAATGAAGTTGTTTTAAAGAAATCGCTATCAAAAATATGTAGTACTTTATAATCCGAGCCTAAAGTGCCTAAACTTTCGCTAGGAGAACTTGCACCCGCTATTCCTCTGAAGTCTGACAGACATACTGGATCGGTAAATGAAGTTTTTGACGTTTGTAACGACGGAATTCTAAATCTAATCTTACTCGAATGGCTCCTATAATCATCAATGCAATAACCATCAGCAGTTGTATCATTAGAATCAGTAACCCAAGCTCTTGATTCAACTGTAGACATACATATAGGTCCAGAACTAGATACCGCTTCTCTTACACTTACTACTTCAACAGTAACATATTGATCATCATAATTACCACCGCCTCCATCTTCATATTGCCATTGGACCTTGTTGCCACCATTTTTTGAAATTGCTACTCCGGTTGCGCAATATGGCCAAGGAGAAAATTCTTCAATGCTGGAAGGTACACAAGAACAAGATTCTGTTTTGTTACCATCACTATCAGTACTTTCAACGCAGACTAATTCATATAACTGCCTCCAAGGAGCAGGACCTGGGACTGAACTATGACTAAATACGTAATTATAATCTCCCCCATCAACATTATAAGCATAGAAAATATTAGTACCAGAAATACTATTATTAGTATACTGACCTTTAGAATACGGTTCTCCCGAAGTATTAGGATCTAAATCAGAACATGTAGGTATATTAAAGCTAAATCCCTGCGTCCAGTCAGCATTGACCTGATGAGTTATCTTAAGAGTAACTAATTTATTAGCATAGTTCTTAAGATTAAGAGTTATTTCATTGTCTCCAGTTTTTGTGATTTGTAGACCACCTGTTGCAGATGTTCCAGTCGGTGGAGAACCACATGAGGGTGGAACAGGTTCAGACCAAGGGCCTGGAGGACAGGAGGTAGGACCGGTTACTGTAACTTCGCCGCCGGTGACTGGATCTGTGCCTCCAACAGCTCCATCAAATCTTACGACTTTAAGAGTATTAAGAGTTATCTTAGCATTGACATCGACACCAATCCCATCTCCGTCATAAAAAACGATCTTTCTATCACTTTCTTTTTTTAGCTCTAAGGAAGTATCTTTTGCCGTATAACTTACAGCATGTTCAACTACTGAGTCTTGGGCACCTGAAAGATTAAACTTGATCGTTTCCGATCCAGATTCTCTAGAATCTGGCCTGGAAAAAAATATCGATCTCCCATCCGCTTCGAAAGAAAGTGTCTTTAGGGCGATACCAGAATCAGACGCATTATCATCCCAAGTAATAGTAATACTGGCTTTAACATAATTAACTCCGGCCTCTATTTTAAAGTTTCCACTTCCAGTAAATCTTATGGCACTCATAGATCAGTTACCCTCTAACTTTTTAACTCTATCAGATAGCTCCTTAATCGCTTCGATGAGGACAGGGATAAGTGATTGATAGGATACCTTATACATGTCTGAAGTCTTGTCGTGAGAGACAACTTCTGGGACAATACTCTGTACCTCTTGAGCGATTAGGCCAAGATGGGGGATACCCGGATCCGCTTTGAGTTCATAAGAAACTCCACGAAGGCCTTCAATCTTCTCGAGCGAGTTATTGATAGAGATAACATTCTGCTTTAACCTAATATCTGAGAAAGCACAGATATCAGCTGTTGCAGTTACACTATTAAACTCGACATCCGCGGTTTTTGCTACATCCTGTCCGATTGAAATCGTATACTGATTGAAGTCATCATCAGGGTTGTCTGGATCATCACCCGCATTAGTAACAACTTTAACAGTAACTCCGGTTCCTCCTTCAACAAATCCAGATAGTCTGGTGTCGAGTTCTTGGGCAAGTTGGAGAGCAGAAACAACTACTTTATCTGAAACCCCGGTTAATCCTTTGAGGTTTCTAGCCCCGGCAATCTCTTCAGGTTTGGCTAGTTGAACTAGGCCAGCCTTATTATCAGATGCATATGCCGCGTGAGAAGAATCAATAAATCCAGTAGTGGAGTTAATCGAGGTACTCTTGGATAGAAGAATCTCACCAGCGCCTTGGAAAATAATCTTACTCTTATCATTCATCAAGACAGTGTTCTTAATGATGACGTTATTAAGTACCTGGTTAGTGATATTTCCAGGTTCATTATCCGCCTTTAGAGGAATGGCGTATTGCTCACCGGAGCGGAGGTCGAAGACTGTAGTACCGATATAGTAACTACCTTCTTCATTCATGCCAGTAGCATAAACTCTACCACCATTTTCCTCAACAATGATCTTACCAAGAGCAAAGTCTTGCTCAAGAGGATCACCTTGGAAGGTTGGGAAGGCAGTATCATAGTTAAGATATCCGGTCCATTCCCAAGTATGACCTGAGGCACGGATTACTGAAGGACGACGGAGACCAATGAGAATACCTTCATCTGAAGTGGAAAGCGATTCTTTGACTAAGATTCTTTCTGTGCTCGGAGCAATCGCCCGATTCTTATCAAACTCAACCCCGGCTCTAGCTTTTAGTTTTTCTAGAGCGATTCTAGTAATAGAATCGCCAGGATCTTCAGTTAATTCTGGTTCATCAAGGTCGATAGTTGGGAATACTCCTCCGGCAAATACGTCTCTCGCAGTACTTCCGGTGGTGATATAAGTTACATACTTATCAATATCCAGAACTAGATTTTCTCTCGGTACACCAGGACGGAATACATCATTGTACGGAATAACCTGAGTGATGGTTAATGGATCTTCGATTAGATCGCCTTGGTTTAAGGGGTAACCCTTAGAAGTTACTTGCTTTTCAAGTACATAGTAGGGCTGCGGTCTTCTAATGCCTAGGTTTCTATTAAATCCAGATAGAATCGTTCTATAAACCCTCTCGTCATTAGTTCTTGAATCGACCCCTCTGATGATTTTAATAGATGATCTATCAAAAATAAATGGGATTTCAGCTATCGCTGAATTCGGAGCTGTTCCTGGAGCAATTACATATTTAAACGCAAAATCAAACTTCTTAAGTAAGAAACCATCTCCGTCATCGTCGTTAGTTTCTTCTACAACCTGTGAGGTATCAATAGCAAAATACCAAGATGATTCGGTTTCATCCCAGAAGAATACTTTCGATCTCGAGTCTAATTGAGTAAAACCCGCGGACTTTGAAGTAGGAAGTTTTATTTCTCCGGTATATAGAATCGAGTTTCCTTCTTCATCAAATCCAGATACATAAATTCTTCTTCTATTTACGTAAGTACTTCCACCAGCATGTACAAAAGTACCATCAGGTTTTTCTTTTGTATAAGAAAACTGACCGAAGGCCGCGTTATCAGCGCTTGGAGGATTTAGAAAATCAAATGTGTTTACATCACTATTATCAAAGTAGATTCTAATCTCTGAAGGAGCGGAGAATCCAACAGCGTTATTTTCGATCCATTTCTTAGTCCGGGCATAGTTGATGATTAATCCAGTATTGATCTCAGTATCAACTATCGTGGCAGATCTATTGGCGAAGCAATTATTTCCTTCTGGATCAGTTTCTTCTCCCTTCTTACAAGCATACTTAAGTGGCAGAGGAGGAATAATCTCAAGAAGTCTAGTTCCTCTGTAATCACCTACGCCTGGAATTCCTTCATCTTGGCTAAAAGATCTATTCTTATATCCGATACCTCTTAATGAGATATCACCGAAATCAGAACATGAGTTTGTGATTGAAAGATCAGCACCCTCATCAGCGATAAAGTGATCTGCGTTACCGATGACGAAACAAGATACAATTTGAATGGTAGCGTCATTACTTCCTCTAAAACCCCAATGACGATACTTAAAGCGATCGTTAGGACTTACTCTGTAGGTTTTACCACCACCCGTTTGTTTGTTAGTCGGAGGATCGAGGTAATAACCTTCTTCATTGAAGCAGTTGGGATCAGTTTGTAGCGAAACTTGAGTAAAGTTCGCAGTAACCATTGACTTGAAACCAGAGACCAATGCGCCATCAGCCCACATTCCGCTAAGACCGAAAATTGATCTTACAGAACAGTTGAATACATAGGGTGAGGAAGATCTGGTCGAGTTAATATCAGGCAGATCAAAAGCTTTAGAGGAAGAAGAGCCATCTCTATATAACTTTGTAGGACCTGGATAAGCAGTAGGGGCATCTGGTCTTGAGTCAGAGAAAGGTAGACCTGTCTGGTTCTCTTCCTCGTCAGTTTGTCTAAGATTCTTACTCTTAGGAATAGGAGCAACGATGGTAGTTTCAGCATTAATTGCTTCTAAGCCTTGACTGCCCCATCCGTCAAATGTATTGAACAGTGAGTTAAGCTTCTTATAATATGAGACTTCATCCCCGGCTCCTCTGATCTCAGCTTCAGAGGCAAATGTTACCGAAACTACAGTATTGTGAGTACGGGCATATTGAGGGTTATCAGTAAATGTAAGTAGGGAGATATAGGTACCACCAGTTACTTTAAAGATAGCAGTTTTCTTTCTTTGTGGCTCGCTGGTGGTTGGGGTTAACTCGGGTACGTACATTGGCCGAATACGGACTTTACGCAAGTCAACGCCATCAATCGAAATACCTCTAGGTACGATTAGACCACCACTTGAGGGGTTGATGACTGAAAGATTGTCAAAATAGATCTTATCATTAACAAGAAATGTTCCGTTAACATACTCGAGTGTTATGCTCCAAATAGAAGAGTTAAAATCTTTCTTTTCTATCTTTACAATATTTCCTACGCCGCCACTTTCGGAATAAAGAATCCTTCCTAGATTGATGGAAGTGGGGGGCTGTGAACTAGTAGAGTCTAAAGAATCAATCTCGATCTTTATTGCTCTATCCTCTTTTGAGGACTGTAGAACTTCAAATCCTGTATCTACTCTCTGGATATAATTACTCGCAGAAGACAGAGCCGAAACACTACTTGTACCAGGAGAGTTATCAACATAGTAATCTCCAGGGGCCAACTCGATCATCACACGGTCGTAACGATCATTATACTGACCCGCTCTGCGACTCTCTCTTACGGCTTCGATGAGCGCTCTTTCAATAGTTCTAAATGGACGCTTATCGTCAAATCCATTATTGGATAGTGAATCATCTCCTACAGCGGGATCTACATAAATAATATTCTTAACTACCGCGGCCGTAGAAGCAACCCCAGAAGTATCTTTTAAGCATCTAGGAGCATTGTTAATTGGAATTAGTCCACCTTCGCCATTAGCGTAAATGGCTACTTTTTCATAGTACTCTTTATAGCACTTTCGAGTTGATACTTCGTATCGATATATTCCGTCGGGAGGGTTGGGGAAGGTTACAGGAACTACTTGACCATCAGGGCACTCGGTGGCAAGTCTTTGTCCAATAAACTCCTTACCGCCACAACTTAGGAAGGTTCCAAGGACGGGGTTGCAATCACCGCCGGGTGTTTCTTCAAACTTCCACTCAGAAGTTGCCTCATGATAGAAAAGTTCTAAATGAGAATCTCTAATATTAACAATCCAGTCATCAACTGAACCATTAATCTTTGTGTCAGTACCTGGACGGATTACAATAGGATATCTATCAAATGTACCAGAGATATCAACTACTGCAATACGATCGGAATCAGTAGGGGAAGAAGGTAGAGAGATGATTAACGAACCATTAGAAGTGTCAGCAATAACTCTTTCCCAACTCTTCGCAATATAAGAATCACCCTTGATTTCTGTATTTCTAAGGATCTTTGGATAAGTATTTAAGTTTCCAATATAAAGAGAAGGACGGAGATCTACATATCCCGCTCCGACATAATCCCCATCTTCATTCGTGGCAAGAGAAGTTCCGTCGGCATTAAGGGTTAGTTTAGCAAGAGGGATGTGAGGTTGAGATACTGAAGGAAGGGCGGAACCAATAGAAATCTTTACAGCCTCTCCATCTTCAATATTTTTTCTAACTCCTTCTTCTGAAATGTATAGGAAGTTTGTAGTTAATCCACTAACCAATTGGACAAACTGTACCCCCCAAGATACAGGGAGACCATCAGAAAGAACGATACTTCCTGCCTCTACCCATACGCCATATACGCCGCTGCCCTCTGATGTCTCAACAATTCTGGGCGGGCCCCATATCTTATCTCCGGTAATAGGATCATAGGAATTTAAAACAATACCATCATGCGCAAGGCGACCGACTGCAGTTTCATTATCCTCTCTAGGATCGGCAAGTTCCCAATCTTTCAAAGAGTCTCTTTGACCAATTTTCCACCCTAAATGCTCAGGTTCAGAGGGCTCGCTGTAAAAGTCTTTGCGAGATGTATCCGCAGAAAAACTGGTGCCTTTCTGAGTCTCGTTGAGATAATCTTTAGTTACAATCGTTCCATTCTGGAACTGGATTTTATCTAACATGGTCAGGGTGAAAAAATATTAAGAATTAGAGTTAACCCAGAGTATTCTTCCCATCCAATACTCACTTGGACCGAAAGAACTTAGTTCTACCAAGATTATTCTTCCCTTGGCTTTATAAAAATCTACAGGATTTGTAGCAGACGGGTCAGTAATTTCCCCGTCTCCTCCCCAAGTCAGTCCTAGGGGATAAGTTTTCCAGTTATCATCAATCCCCCAGTTAACTGGATAGTCAAAATAAGCGGAAAAATCTGAGGTGGGAGTTTGAACAAATCTAAGCAGAATTCTTTGTTCTCTATAATATCCAGGAGGAATATCTAGAGGATTTGTATTAGCTATAGGGAGATTATCCGCTGATGTCACGTCTACATCCAAATAGTTAGATGTTAAAAGTGAACCTATCGGCTTGTTTTTAACCGCCCCTCCAAGTTCAACCGGAGTACTAATAGAGTCACCAGCCCACATTCTTCCATCAGCAACATTAACACAAAGTTCACCTTCTTCAAGGTCGCCAATGAATGGCTCCTCTCCCGGCAAAAGAGTGGTAAGTTGTTGGAATGTTGCTTCAGCCATCAACAATAGTAATTTGTCTGATAAACTTTAAACCACTTATCTGGGTTTAAATTTAATATAGAGCAATAGAGTTTTCCCTTGAAGACAGGATTTATCACTGATGATTTTAGCACTCTAGGGGGGTTAGCCTCGGTTGCGTATGGCAGTGTAGATGCCTTTAGAGAGGTTCAAAATCAAATTATTAATTTCTCTCCGACTAGGATATTTGATTCCCAACTTCCTTCCGATATCTTTAGTAGTTTTTTAGGGTCGGAGGAGTATTTTTTTCAAGTTATCATCAGTTCTCTTATTGAGGAATATGGTGGTGACGAAGATTTTGCCGATTACATCGATGAGGTATTGGGAGCGGATTGGCAAGAAAAAACTAAATCTTATCTTCTCAAGGATTTATTCAGCGAGATGAATTCATCCACTAAATATGGGAATAAATTAGAGGATTATTTATTTACAACTTTGGGATATTTATTTCCTGGTTATCAAAAGATTGAGCAATTAACCTCTAGGGTGATTTCTAATATCCAATCCAATCCCTTCCTCGGAGAAGATATAAAACTCATCGCCTCAATCGCTGGTAATAATCCACATATAAAACTAGACACCCCTCCTGCAAATACCACAATCGCTCTGAATCAAAACATAGAGTTAGATAAAGACTTTAGAGGTATTTCATTCGTTACCGGGTATCTAACTCCTCAACAATATTACTCCGAGGTTGCGTACCCAGACTTCGATGGGCCGTTCTCGGTCCCAACTTCATTCAAAGACTCCATCTTGGATGGGTATGTTGGTTATCCATCCGGTATCTCTATGGAGTCTGTATTCAATCCCACCGGAGCTGAGTCTATTAGGGACATTTCTACTGGCATTGCTTCAGTGCTTAGTGATTCTGATATTTGGAATGCTGCATCAGTCCTTGGGCAACTTGGGGATATTCCTGGTCTTGATCAAGGAGAACGGCGTATTTATGAAATTAGTCTCATTGGCCCAAGAGTTAATAATCTCTTAACATTTGACCCAGCAACAATGTCCAATGGTGATTACTTCGATACCAGTTCCCTGCCTAAAATCCTCAATGCAGATAAGGAAGATGGAGTTCCCATGTCTTCCCGTAACTTCTCCAATACATTCTAATGTCAAACATCTACGGACCTATACTCCCCCTCCAATTAGATAGCCGTAATACCGCGGCATTAGTTCGTGCTATTCAGACTCGGATGAATCTGGAATCGGGAGGGGAGTTGAATGATTTTACTCCGGCTTCGCCATTGGCTGCAATTAGTGAAGGCCAGGCATTTGCTCAGGCAGAACTTCTCTATTACCTAAATAATCTCCCCGAGGCATTTAGCCTTCAATGGCTGAGACAACTTGGCATTCAGAGAAGGATCGGTGCTAAGGCATTAGTAGATGTCACATTTTACAAAGTACCTAGCTACAACCGCGTGGTTATCATCCCCCAAAGGACTAAGGTATTTGCTAATAATGGACTCGAGTATGAACTGCTTGAGGAGGTCAGGATATTTGAAACAGAGGATTCTAAGACAGTGATCTGCCGCTCTAGTAAGTGGGGTTCGGTATATAACGTCGGAGAAGGAGAAATTAATAAAATCGAGAGAGCATTTGTCGGTCTTGAGTTTTTAAGAAATAACGAAGCGGCGGCGGGTGGAAAGGATCTTGAGTCTGTAAACTCAATGAAACAGAGAGCATTTGAGGTCTTAAGTAGAAGAAATTTGACTACTGCTTTAGATTTTGAAAACGAAGTCATTACCCTCGCCCCAGAAACCTCACTGGTCAAGGTATTAACTTACGAAGAAAGATATCAACTCTCCTCGGCATTGTCTGGGAACATTGTTATTTGCATGGGTGATGAAAATGGTAATTCTCTTTCGGAAACCACTCTGCAGTATGTTATCGAATCAATAAAAAATAGAGTGACCTTGGGCACAAATGTTTCTATACTTCCTCCAGAGATTGTTCCAATAGACCTTGTCCTTGAGGTGTATTATGATCCGGCGGAGATTAGTGGTAATACCAATCTAAGATCAAATGAGGTCCTTCAGACATTACAGGAATACATCAACCCATTAAATCTGTCACTGGGATCGGATCTATCCTACCAAGACGTATTAAAAAAGTTATACGAGTTTTCTTTTATAAAAACAGTTAATACTTTTGATATGAAACTCATGATCAGGGATTCAGGTAATGTAGAGGGTCTTTGTGCGGGGTTTAGTGGTGAAGAATCTGAGGCCTTGGGTAAATGTCTATATAACTACTTGGATGTAATTAATGCGGATAATCAGGTGTTCTCCGCTCCTTCGGGGATCGTTTCATATAAATTATTTAATGCTCAAATTACTTTTACATCTATAAATGATTTTAGCCCGCTAACCTATACATATAACGATCTATATACACTATGAACCTTACAACCTGGGATAGTATAAAGTCCAAAAGAAGAAACCCCTCTCTTTCTTCAGGTCATATTATCCTGGAGTTTGATAGGACTAAGAAGCAAAAAATTTTTGCCCATAAACTAGGTAGGATTACTTTTGAGTCAAAAGATATCAACTCTCCTCGCAATGAGGTAATTCAGATTCAGAAGGGCAACCTTGATCTCAACGGCTTTATATACAAAAATATCGGGCATACCTACTCAGATTCCGAGGTAGTTTCTGAAGATCCTTCTCTAGGTGGATTTCCAATTTACGCCCATGGCCATCCGCTTGGTGGGACAGAGCATGGTGGGATGGAAAGTTGTTCCAGAGAAGGACTTACCTGCAAGGATGGAGAAGGGACGGATGATCTTTGTAACCCTGGAAAGTGTCTGATCGGTAAGTTATCTCATGTAAGAAATAAGAAATGGAAGTATGAGTCGATGAATACCTATGACTCCGGCCTACCACTCATCTATTATAAAAATGGTACAGAGGAGATCTCCCTCCACACAGTCTTACGTGGGAAGGCAGTAGGGTTTAATAACTCCGAAGCAGTTACACTAAGCATCACATCCCTTGCCTCTAAGTATACAAAGATTTATCTTCCACCAAAGTATTATTTCTCTGAGGATTTTATTGATACTGCCATAAGAGTCATTGATGAGAGACTAACATCCGTTAACAATCCCCCAAAGCTAAGTCTTATTGGCCTGGAAAATAGAAAAGATAGATTTATCTCGTCATTCATCATCTTTGTATATCCTAAGAAACCTGAAGGAGGCCTTAACAATATCCTATATGAAGACGGAGTGAGGGAGGAGGTTAAGAATCAGGCTTTATCTCTGTTCTCCACTCTCCCCCAGAAGTGGTTTGAACAGTGCTCCGCCATTATTGAAGATGAGTGGTTATATAGAGAAGCGAGAATACATACTAACTTTAGTTTTATTTCTACCATCTATGATAGAGTAAAAGATCTTTTCGGAAAGATTATTCAGGTAACTGAAAGTTCCCTCAAGAGAGGGGTACTTGACTACCAAAAGACATCTATCTCGCGCCCGGTATACTCCCGCCTACCTGGTATCTCAGAGGCATATCGTACTGATCCGCTATTCTCTGAGATAGAATCTCCTGCTCAATGGGTGACGAGTGGAGCGGATGATTTTCTTTCTAAGAAAAAGGATCAGATTGGATCTTTTTATAGAGACTATCTAGACCCAGAAACCTGCTCACCATTAACTCTGGATTGGTTAGCCCAGCATGTAGGACTTACAGGTCCTTTATGGGATACAAGGTGGGATAGAAGAATCAAGATAACTCTTATAAAAAATTCCTTTGGATGGTATGATAGGGAATTAAAAACTGACGTCCCTGGGGTTGGTAAAGTTTTAACTCCAAAAGGCGAAGTGTTATCAAAGTTTCCATTTGAGTCTTCTCGAGTATGGGTAGAAGAATTAGATTCAAACAAGTGGGATTCCGTGGATGATTGGCAGACAGTACTTCAGTGGGGAGGTGATGTTGGTAATACAACAAAAATAAAATATGATGAAATAGAGGATATTAGAATCAATTTTATTGATACAGAAAAGAAAAATAAAGCTATTATTTCTAATAAAGTATTTAAATATGTCTCCCATCCCACCGAAGATGTAGTAAATCTTTCAGAAACAGATACTCCAAAAGTTGATAAGAAAAACTGGAATGGACTTATTGAGTCCAAAGGAAGTTTACTCTCTAGTATGTTTCTTTCTTCAGTATTTAATTTAAAATCTCATACCCCCCTAGAGTTAGAGATAGTAAACTCTAAAAATAATGTCTTAAGGCCAAGAAGTGGATTAAGAGATGTGGAAATAAATTCCCCTATTCTCGTGCCATATAAAACAGATCTACTTCAAATTGGTGAAGTTCAAGATTTAAAAATTAGAAATTATCCAAATCAACTAATAGCTGATATTAGTAAAGTAACTACGCCTGAAGATTCTAAAAATGTTTTCTTTAGAGTTCCTTTTTACTATAATAGAAACGGAAAATCTTGGAACAGAGTAAAGTATATTACAGATAATTGGCTACCAGATAATTTAAATAAAAGAGTTCAATACGCGTATTTATCCGCTGATTTATGGATGGTTGGTGACGGATTTTTTGAACCAAAAATAGTACAAGTGGCCGTAACCGATATAAATTATCTCGCTCTTGAAAATAGTAGTGGCTATCTTGTAACCGAAGAAGGCAATCCGATAGTCTATGAATGAAATAGATGAAAGTATAAATAAGAAAACATTTTAAAAGTATCTATGTTTTATGGAAAATTCTTATCCAATTAAAATATCTGAATTAAACTCATTAGAAGTTTTAAAAGATAATGATCTATTACTTGTTGTAGATAAAGGCTCGGTGGGTTTAAACGCAGGGACTACAAAAAACTTTACCGCAGATAAAATAAAAAATTATGTTTTTTCTAATACTCCAATAAATTTATTATCAGATGTAGATACCTCTACCTCAATCCCCCAACCAGGGCAGGTATTAAATTGGAACGGTAATTCTTGGATTCCAGGGACTCCCCCAGGTATTACTGATGGTAATAAAGGGCATATACTGGTTACAAATAATGGTAGTACTTGGTTAATAAATGATTCGGTGATATCTCTCTCTGGAGGAAGTTCCAGTTACAACGATCCATTATCTATAAATACGGACGGTATTAAAACAGAAAAAGAAGCTGCTATTTTTTTAAGTAATACTACACTCGGTCCCTCTATACACGAAATAAGAAATTTGGTTGAGATCGGAAGCAAAAGAAAGTGGATGCTTGACCAGATATACGGATCGTATGATGGTTCAACGTATAGTGAATGGAATGCAACTGGGGATTCACTCGAGTTAAAAACCGGTTGGTTTGGTAAAGTTGCACTCCATTTTAAAATGCCGGATGACTATGAGTTTTCAACTCTTAATGTCACTTATCCCGGTAATTTTAATACAAGAGCCTCTCTCTTATCAGCATTTATAAGAAATGATCCCCCAGTCGGAGATATCGGATCATTAGATCCAAATAGTAATTCTAGGAAAGATTCTAGAAAATCATTACTATGTAAGATTGTATGGATACTTAATAAATTAATTCCAGTTTCAGCCCCTGGAGGTGGTTTCCCAGGCAACGAGGCGGATACTTATGCAATTGTGAATTGGCACGGGGTTTTAGCAAGACATGCATTTGGTAATTATGCAGACCTTTTAGAAGAAGTGGCATATAGTTTTAGCATGGCGCTAATGTTAACACATTTAAGAAATCAGAGATCCGATGAAACAGGAAGGCAACCCGATGAGAACTTTGGCCGTGAAATTATGCAATTATTTAGTATAGGGCTATATGAATTGAATGATGATGGAACTTATAAATTAGATAATAATGGAGATAAAATAGAGACTTATGACCAATATGACATCTTAGAAGCTTCAAAAGTATTCACGGGGCTCACGAGATGGGATAGGCCCGATGCTGAATACTATAATATATCTTATGATGCCACAATGAGAGGTGGAGGGGTCGGACTCGAAGGAATATCAAGAACTTCTTTCCTTACTGATAATCAGATAGTATATGGAATAGCTAAACCGGCTATCCGTATTAAAAAAGGAAAAACTTATCGTATATATTCGACTGGAAATACGGACTTTACCAAATTTGGTTCTAGTGGTAACACGACCGGATTAGAGTTTATTGCTAATAAAGATGGTGATTATAGCTCAGGAAGCGGGGAAGTAGAGGAAAAAAGAATTTATCCATTAGGTGTAATACCAAGGCTAAAGCATTTTCTTCCTTGGTACGAAGACGGAGAAAAAAGATTTCCCAACGTAGGTATAGTAATTCCAGAAGGAACTGACCCTGAAACAAATATACGTTTAATGGTTGAAGGACTGACTAATCATCCAAATTGTGCTCCGAATATCTGCAAAAATTTAATTAAATTAGCGGTCACATCCAATCCTTCAAAGGGTTATGTTTCTAGAGTTACTTCAGTATTTAGGAACAATGGAAAGGGAGTTACTGGGGATATGAGCGCCGTATGGATAGCAATATTTACTGATCCAGAGGCTAATTTAGACGTTAATTCATCAGAAACTAAAGGTAGAGTTATTGACGGATTTGAAGCTTTTTGTAAATACACAAGAGCATTGGGAGGATCAAGTAGATACACTGGAGATGATGATAGTGCAAAAATTTACATAGATGGAGTTTTACAAAATCCCGCTGAAGGATACTTAGCTGATAATGAATCTGCAAGATTAGGATCTTGGCCATATAGCAGCCCTTCGGTATTTAGTTATTATGGACTTGACTATAGCATCACTCCAGCTTTAGACTGGGGGATTTTATTACCTGAGATAGGATCTTTACCAGCGAATATATTAATGAATGCTATAAGAGCCCTTGAAGACATGATTAATAGCGGGGACCCCATAGATTGGAGGGCAGGGCCATCGGAAACTGGTAGAGTCTATACCCCCTCATTCCAGTCTATTATAGGAAACTTAGAGGATCTGGATAATGTTATAAATATACTTAATCTTATTCTATGTAGAGGAACTTTAAGTAACCAAAAAATAGAAATACTAAAAAATATCATGGAGAGTATGCCAAGTTCATCTCAAGATGACTTAGATAACAGAGTTTGCTTGGCACTCCAATTAATTATCAGATCTCCAGAATTTTGGGTACAATAACATGTCAAATCAACTACCAAGTGATTATATCTCAGATAATACCAGAACGTTATTATCTCAAGCCTCTTTAGAGAGCCCAGATGATTACAAATGTCTAGTTTGTATCTTTTTATTAGGGGCTGCGGACTCACATAACATGGTGGTTCCTTATGGTTCTACCAACCCAAATAGATCTCTTTATGACCTAGCCCGGGCATCTGGAGTAAGAATAGAAAATGAAGAACTAGAGAACTCTTTACTCTCTACTACTCCGCCATGGGGGCTCCATCCCCAACTGCCCGGATTTTATAATGAATGGCAAAATGGAAATCTTGCCATAATCAGAGATGTGGGGGTTTTAAATAGACCAACCACTAAACAGCAATATGTAGATAATACTAACGGGTTATATAGACCAGATCGTCTTTTCGCCCATAATATTCAACAGTTAACTTGGCAAACCGCTCTTCCATTTAGGGAGGCAAAAGTAACTGGATGGTTTGGTAGAACATCAAATCTTATAGATGGCTTTTTCAATTCTGATTCTAGAATTGGCTCAGGAGTACTTTCAGTAAGTGGGGCTAATCCTCAGACTTTTGCTTATTCTCCAAAAGTTAGCGTCATGTATCCGGCGCTTACCATCTCCTCTGGTAGTAATAGGGGGGCAAATAATCTAATGTATATCGCTGGTAGGGATAATTTTTATCATAAAGATACACCGGAAATGTCACCAGTAGGATATCCGATTCTCCCCCCAAATAAAATATATAACGCGTTTTCCAAAATTTTTAGAAATTCAGTTATCTCCCAGAATGATGTAAATACTAATGGTGCCGGATGGGATGCTAATGATGGGGGTATTGGGACTCAACTAGAAGCTATATTTACTAACGCATATCAAGAAATTATTAATACGACGGTAATAGTACCCAATCCAGTGGATCCTAATTCCCCTTATACTAGAAGTCTTCCGAACTCTTATTTTCTTTTTAGAGTAAAAGATATTGCAAAAATTATCTACTCTAGAGGCAACTTAGATGGAGTCGGATTTAATCAAAGAAGGCAAATGATCTACTCCGGAGTAGGGGGATGGGATAATCATAATAATCTAAGATATCACCATGATGGTCTTTTGAGATCTTTGGATATTTGTATTAAAGCCTTGAGAGATGCAACGATATTAATGGGATTAGGTGATAAGGTTACCATTTTTACGGAGAGTGAATTTGCTAGAACTTTTAGATCAAATGGTACCTACGGAACGGATCATGCTTGGTCGGGTCATAGTTTTGTATTAGGAGGGGCAGTTAATGGAGGGATGTATGGTCCAGAACCAGATTATACTTTAGGGGGGAGTAAGGACATTTCTAATTTAGGTAGATTTATACCAAATTATTCCATAGAGCAATACTATGGAACTTTATTAAAATGGTTTGATATTCCAGAAGGACTTATCCCATTAGTACTTCCTTCTCTACCTCTATTTTCTCCGACGGATATCGGATTCATGAATTAAAAAGTTAATCACCCATGGGATTTTTTGACGAGCTCCAAAGTTTAAAAGAACTAACTGAACGTAACTCTGAAACTCTCGGGGGGCCGTTTGGGGATCCTTTTAATGAAATAGGAACAATTATTTCTGTATCTGATCCTAAAAGACTCGGGAGAGTGAAAGCCCTTTATTCTGGAATGACATCGGATTGGATGTATGTCCAGGGTAGTCATAAAGGCCAACTAAGTTCACAATATATAGGCTCCCCCTGTCTCATTACCAAGGCTGGTGGGAATACTAACGATGCCTTTGTCAGTCAGATTTTTAACAAAGATCCCAGGGGTACTGGAGTAGGGACCCCGATCCAACTCACAGTCCTCGGCGAGCAGATGGAAGCGGGGAATGCTGCCTCTGACCCCGGTATGAGATGCAACGAGGATAATGCAGGGCGGATTTACCTACTCGAGAATGAAATAAACCAAGATGTAGTCATCTGCCTCCGTCGCAATAACACCCAAGAGGGCGGGGATCCTGTCTATGCCTGGAAGTCCCTTACCCATGGCAAGATGGTGGAGAAGGGGTTTGATCCTGGAGTTGTAGAGTCTCCTACAACTACCAATCTCTCTAAGGCATCTGGAATGCCCAAATGTTCCCAGGCGCTTGAGGGAGAGATCCGCGAGTTTACCGAGGATAGAAAGTTCCGGTCGACGATGCTGATGTGCCGGAGGGATGAAAATGGGAACTTTTCATGGCTGCCTGTATCCGCTCCGCCATTAGTATTCCGTACTACTCTCCCTTCTTGCACTGAGAAGAACCACGGGATGGAGGCCGTTATCGACCCTGGTGATAACTCGGAGCTGGCTATTTGCCTCCGTTATCAAGGCCAGATGAAGTGGGTCCATCCCGGTACTCGGAGGCCTGTGCAGTTCTATGGCGGCGAGAAGCCAATGTCAAGGAAAGATTTTCTTGAATCAAAAAAAGCAATAGCAGCATTGACTCAGTATGCCTCGCCATCTTCCCAAGATTTTGTGGGCAAGGCGGGAAAGGCGGTTTTAGAAGCAGCCGGGAAGGCAGTGGCTCCTATTGCATCTGATCCTGCTCTTAAGGCAGCAATGATGGCAGCAAACGCACTCCCTGGTAAATTTGACGGGGCGGATATGCTCAGTAATCTCGCTAAGATTACCATTGCCAACAACTCCAATCAGTCTATTGATGCCATCACTTCCCAAATTGTCTCAGCCATCAACCGTGGTGGAGTCATCGATGATGATTTGGCAGCCATCCTACGCACCGCAGGTGGGGCGGGGGATGTCTTAGCCCGTGGAATCCAAAACAACACTCTAGACCAAGCCCTCCAGCTCATTGGCAAAAACTCCCTTAACCAGGCATTTAACGGTCTGCCATCTCAGGTGGCGGGTGTATACTCGGCATATATGGCGGGTGGAGCACTCGGGGCTATTGACAGTGCCGCTATGCTCGGCCTATCCCAACTCCCTCCAGAGGTGGCGCAATTCGTCTCCCCGGTGTGGGATCTTGGTAAAGATATCCTTAATGGCCAGCCCCTTTCCATCAATAATATCATTGGAAGTGCAGTGGGAGCCTTGGACCTATCCCTCCCCGATTCCATCAACCAGATCATTTCTACCGCTGGTGGGATTGGAGGATTAGATAGTATCCTCTCTGGGGATATTATCAACAAGTTATCTGGAGGAGATTTTGGTGAGATAGCACAAATGGCTGCCAACTTTGCCAATTTGCCTGGCGTTCCTAATCTTGGTGGGTTACAAGGTGTACCTCAGTTGGCTACATCAGCGCTCCAGCTGGTCGGTTTGGGTGGACAGTTTACATCGTTCCTTGGTCCTGCAGGACTAGGACTGAGTGCCTTCTCGGCACTGACGGGCATTAACCCAGTGGCATCAATTCTTGGTGGAATACCGGGTCTTGGTGGGTTATTTGGTGGAGGAGGGCTAGATTGTCCTTGTGATCCTAAATGCCGTAAGACGGAACATGGCGTCGACTCCGATGGGAATAGACTCCTAGATCCTTGTGGGAATGTTTTAAAGAGCGGGCATAGTTCCTACTCACCAAGCGGCGACCCAACAAAAAACAATGATAACCCTATCACTGACTTTCTCCCCACTGAGATAGGCTCGGAGTTGTGTGTTAAGAATCCATTTGACTTGACCAAGATCCTCCAAGCAGTGAGCAGATTAAGAGATCTTGCTGATAGAATGGAAGGAGCTAAGAATGCTGACTTTCCTGAGTTTTTCTCAGAACTTGTTTACTCGTTAGAAGCGGTTGAAAAGGCCCTTAAACAAGCTGATAACAATATCTCTAAAGTTGAGTCTATTGAACGGAAACTTCTAGACGCTCAATATCGTACCATGAGAAAGTTCTTCTCATCATCATTCTCCTATTTCCCCTTGGCAATGAAGGACATGACAGAACATGCCGAGGCGATCTTGGATCTCTATCGTTATGTGAGGAGACTCGATGGGGCAAAGGATGGTCCTAGGATCGGTGTAATACCAACCCCGGCAATCACGCTTACAAAGAAAAATATTAAGCAAATTCCTAAACTTAGTAGAAAATCTCAAAAAGAAGCCACCACTACCATCAATAAAGCGCTCAAACCCGCTCATAAAGAATGGAAACAACTCCGCCCTGGTGAAGGTCTACTAGAGATGGCAGACGTTGTCCTCGGTCTCTTCAACCCAGATGTGCCAATCAACTTCGATGGGTGTAAGACTAAGAATGACAAAGACAAAGTCCTCAAAGACTCATTGGCATCAAAGATCAACTCTCCAGAGCCTCCAGAACCCTCGTCTCTACTAGGAAATTCTTTACCCACTAAATACTTCGACCTCCCATCCTCGGACCTATCCCCATCCTCCCAGCAAGAAATCTCATCCATCCTAGACCAAATTAACTATGAACAAGGCAGAAGTAAAGAAGGAAAGGCAGACTGTTAAAGAAATGGAGGCAAACATCGCCTCTCTTTCCCCGCCTGATAAGCAGGAACTTCTTAGACTGAAGTGCCGGACAGACTTTTTAACATATGCTCGGTTTATAACCTCTGAGGTACCCATTGCTGGCAAGTTCCAACCATTTAAAGTCCATGAGGTGATTGGTCATTTCCTTCAGAAGATTGGGGATGGGGAGAAGGGATATAAGCAAAGCGCAATCTCCCTCCCTCCTCGTACAGGAAAGTCACTACTTATCTCCAAGGTATTCCCATCTTGGCAAATGGGCCGGAGCCCAACAGCTCAATTCATCATGAGTTCTTATGCTCTCCAGCTTACAAATGAAAACTCGAGGGCGGTGATTGAATATATCTCCCATGAGAGCTGGAAATGGCTCTTCCCTGAATGCGAGATAGACAAAGATAAGTGCAACCTAAGTGCCATCCGTAATGGCAATGGTGGACTGATTAAGATTGCATCTGCCGGTGGTAACGTTACCGGTTTTGGTTTTGGTGTTATTAGTGATGAAGAGTTGCCAGGCGTTGGGATCCTAGACGACCTTTTAGCTGATGGTAACTCATTGACTGTTATGGAGAGTACATTTGCCTGGACACAGGCACAGTTCCTAACTCGTGGCCTTCCCAACCATGCAATCATTTCCATGGGTACTAGGTTCCATGTCGATGATGTGATTGGCCGGTTGCTCAAGGCTGACCCTGACGGCTGGAAAGAACTTAATGTCCCCGCTCTATGCATCGATGAGGAGAACGATGTGTTGGGGAGGAAGTTAGGACAGTCTCATTGGCCAGAGTTTTTTCCAGTTGAGAACCTTGAAGCGATTAAAAAATCCATCGGGGATAAGGACTTTAACTCCTTGTATCAAGGCCGACCTGCTGGTGAGCAGGGCGCTATCTTCAAGGAGCACTGGTTTGAGTACCATGGGAAGAATAAGACTAAATACTCTTATATCTACGCCACAATTGATCCGGCTTATAAAGCTGAAAGAACAAATGATTATACTGCAATATGTATCTGGGGATTTGATAAACGGGAAAATAAGCTCCATTTAATCCATTATATTCTTGAAAGAATGGAATTTCCAGAAATGGAAAAACTTCTTCCGCAATTAATTAAACAATGGAAAATTAGGGCTGTATATATTGAGGGAAGAGCAGCCGGGATGCCGCTTATTCAAACTCTACGTAGAACGACTAATATTTCAATTAAAGAATTAGTCCCCAATAAGGATAAAGTGCTTAGGGCTAATGCCGTTGCTCCTTTAGTTGAAACAGGAATCTTATCACTCTATGAAAACCTTCCGAACCTTCAAGAACGACTTTCAGAATTGACTTCGTTTCCGTTTATTAAACATGATGATTGGGTGGATTCAGTGGTATATGGTTTAACAGTATATAGAGATGAACTAATGGGCGGTGGAACTGTACATGGGGGAAATCGTGGACAATTACCAGTTCTTGTACATGACCCCTTTTATAGAGGAGGAAGTAGAAGAACAAGTAGTGAAATTGGAAAAATAGGAGTTAAGAACTCATCTAGTTCTTACCATTCATCAACCAGATACTTATGATTTTTTAATAGTTCTACCATGTCTATATCCTATTGGGCACTCAAAAGCACGAATATTATCAACTCCATTGGTGAACCATTTGCTCCCATAAGCAGGATTATTTTTACCCAGCCTCCCTTCACTTATTTTTCTTTTAGTTTCTACAGAATGTTTTCTCCCTGAATTAGCCATTCTTATTTTTTCCTTTGTTTCTTGAGATTGTTTCCTATTAAATCCGATCTCTCTAAGTTTTTGCTTAGTTTTTTCAGTATGTTTCTTTCCTTTCATCGGAGAACCAGTTTTACTTCTACCCGGTTTAAATCCATCTGGACAATAAAAACTTCTTACATCGTCAAAACCATTGGTAAACCACTTTTTTCCTCTTGTTATTTCACCCATCTCTGTTCTAGCACTAGGGTTATTAAGATAATAGTCTCTTATAGCTTTTTTCTTTTTGCTTTTAGTCTCCTCTGAGTCTCTAGCCCCCGCCCTACTAAATCCAGATATTAATTGTTTTGACTTATTTGCGAAATACGGATTTTTATCAACATTAAATTTTTCATGTAAATAAACTTCATGCTCATATGCTTCCAATCTATTTTGAAAAGTTTTTAATACTTTCTTATATTTGGGTTTAAACGTTTTATCTTTAAAGGAACCCATGTATTTGTAGTCTTTTTCTATGGAAATATTACATCCACGAGAACCTATATAAACTCTACTACCGGGAATTATTGGCCACCCTTCCTCCCAAACTATATAAGTATAATTATATTTAGTATTCTTTTCCATATAAACCAAACTATATGAACCTTTAAACAAAAATGTCTAAAGATATTGTATGGTATAATACACTCTGTTAACTTGCAAGTTTACAAAACTTAACTATGTCAGATCAACAACAATTTAAAAATAGAGTTGTTTTCTTTCACCAACCTGGATGCGCTGCGTGTAACGCAATGAAGCCAGTCTGGGCGGAAGCAGCAAATGAACTCTCAGAGGAGTATCCTCATTATGCCATCGGATTTGGTGAGTGGGATGTGACCACCGATGACTGGGCATTTTGTGACCAGATTGAGTGTGATGGGACACCTAACTTCGCTGTGTTTGGCGAAGAAGCAAACCTACTCGGATTGAATACAGACGGGATTTTGGCTAAGTCCCAACTCAAAGATTTTATTATCGGAGCCATAGAGAAAGCATGAGTATGGAACCCGAAAAGAAGCAGCGCCGTAGAAGGCAGTCTGAGCGCGATGAGCAAATTATATCACAAATGTGGAAGGCTTCTCAGGTTGCCAGAAAAATTTCATCGTTTACAGGGCTGCCATATGAAGAGCTGCGTGATGCAGCCCTTGAGTATATTGTAAAGATCTACGACTCTTGGGATCAGAGTAAAGGTGCCAACTTCTCCACCTGGGTGAATAGGTGTCTTCAGTTTCATATGCTGAACTATCTGCGAGACAACTCCAGATTAGTTAAGATTCCCCGCTCTTATTCCGATCTCTATCTCAAGATCCGTAAGTATACCACTACCGACCCAGACATCTCTGATGAGCAGATTGCAGAAAAGATTCAAGTCTCTGTAAAAAAAGTCCGAGCAGTTCGCCAAGCTTTCGCTATGAGTTTCTCTCCGGTTACCGAATATTGCAACATCATCGAACCCGAATATGAGTCAGAAATGACCATGGGGGATTTTATGCTCTCTCATCGCGACCTTCTCCATAAGATCACTGATCTCGATCCTGCCGATGAGACTTTTCTCATGGACTATCTGGTTAAGAAGAGATCAGTCTCCACCCTAGTCCGCAAAAACCCACATTTAAAAAATGCGGAAGATATCAAGAAATACTCCGAGCAACTTATTGAATTTATTTTATGCGACGCATCATATCCATCCAAGGTAACGAGTACACGAAAGGAGGCTTCGAAAAGAAATGGACAGAAGTCGTCAACGGAACAGAATGCAACTACTTCGTGAAGGACGGAGATAGGGACTTCCTAGATAGTGTTATCGAGTTGATACCTAAGTGGAAGGTGATTAAAGACCGGGGGGAAGTTAAATATAAAATAAGGAATAAGAAGTTCCAGGGCAAGGCGGTAAGAGGAGTTGTTATGGTGACTTCTCGATCAAAGAGGGAGATTTGGTTGGGGAAGGGGAAAGTCACTGATGAGTTGTTCCCCAGGGTGAAGCCAATTCCAGAGTACAAACAGAATAAGAAGGATGCTCTCACCGCCATGAGGCAAATAATTGAACCTCAGATTAAAACGTTTAGGCTAAGTGTCAATCGCCAACTCAAACGGAAGCCATTGCGGTGTCCAATGAGCGGGGCTTTTATCAACTCTGGAGAATTTCATATCGACCATTCCTACCCTTTCAAGAACTTAGTCGAGGAGTGGTGTAGGGAGGAGAGGGTGGATTTGGAAAGGATAGACGTGTATTGCAGAGGGACTAAGTGCTACTTCAAAGATACGTCCCTTGCCGAGAGTTGGTTTGATTACCACGCCATCAATGCGAGACTCCAAGCCCTTAGTGCTACCGAAAACCTTAAGAAGGGTGCTAAATACTATGGAGATTAATTACTTTTTCTTTTTCTTCTTACTCGATTTCGCCTTGGCGGGTGGTTTGTTTGACATCTTCTGAGGTGGTTTAAATCCCATGCCCCCAGGTGTAAATTTTAATAATGCTACATCGGAGCTTAGATCTAAGTCGTCAAATGTTAACTCAAAGATCTCTTGAGCAGCATTTGTAATCATCTCTTCAATGCCCTGAGTTGTCTTCTCTCCAGACAACCAGGGTTTTCTTCTATCTACATTAGCGGCATATCCCATCTTATTCGCCACCTCATAGATGCCTTGGGATCTCTTATTGACAAGGTGGCCCGCATATAGTCTCCCGGTAATGATCCTAATCCCCTCCTCATTATACCGTTTTTTAAGGAATTGGATTACCGCTCCATCTGGATTTTGCTTATCGAGATAGTTTTCTAATTCGTTGACAGCCGACTCGGCTTTATTGATTAGAGCCTCTCCGGGTTTCCCTTCAAAACTGACCTCTACTTCAGCTGCCTCAAGGGCTCTGATGTACTGACTAAAGTTATACTCAGCCTCTCTGGCATACTGAGTTGCCACTTTGGCGAGGAGGTCTTTCCTCAGAGCCTCTTGTTGGGACTTGATGATTTGAGCCTTGGCGGTCTCAAGGAGTTCTTTTTTGGCAGAGTTCAATACCGCTGCCATGATCCCACTAGCGATAACTTTAGGTATCATCGGGCACAGTTAATTTGTTTTACTATAGCCTCAGCCGCGTCCCTTCTATCTTGACTATCTGCTGCGCTTGGTCTTTCAAATTCTCTTCGAAAAATAATAGCAGCATCTCCGGCAGACTTGGCAGAGTTCATCTGAGATATCATTCCCTTATATCCTGCTTCTAACTCAGATTTTAAAAATGCTAATTGCTGGTTAAGAGAACAATTCCTTCCACATTTGTATCTGTTCGCTAGATCATCCGCTCTGCTCCCACACCACTGAACCAGTCCATATCCCACGCTTCCAAGGACATTAGACGGAGTATTGCTACACCCGCTCCCCGGCCTAGGACCATTATGGACATCAAAGTTTATCCCACTCTCCTTTTGCATATTACCCAGCACTCCGGCGAAAGCATTCGGAGTCTTCATGCCCGCGGAATATAACGCGTTTATAATAGCATCTTTTGTGGCATCTCCGGTTCTACAATTTGCAGCAGGGAATGATCCTTCAGGATCTCCTGATTCTTGGCCATCAGAACCAGATCCGTACTTC
>Ga0099848_1000164_pt1 | contig 28237 bp, 36 predicted proteins | sample CB_VirMetaG_3_FD_78179 | JGI IMG/M metagenome (GOLD analysis project Ga0099848, IMG submission 78179) | Freshwater to marine saline gradient viral communities from Chesapeake Bay - CB_1508_1S Viral MetaG | ecosystem: Environmental > Aquatic > Marine > Coastal | place: USA: Chesapeake Bay...
CAAAATTTACAATTATCCCATTTAAATTCCCAATCACCAAATTAAATTACACGCTTTCTTCAGATTATATATAAAAAAAAAAAAAAAAAAGGGGGGATAAGCAAAAAAAAAAAATAAATCCCAGCGAGAGCTTGAATAAAAGTAAAATAGCAGACATAAAAACTTATCCACCCCTGTATAATAAATATTACAAATCTAGGTCAAAAACATCAAGTGTTTCTTCATGGGATTTCCAGTCAGCCTTACCGCTATTCTTTTGATTTACAAATCCAAGTCCAAGCTGATAGACGGGCTGGTTGTCTATTGTCTTTTCTGTTTTTATGCCTTTTTCAACCAAAATACTTTCTTCAAAAGTTCTCATCGTTGGATATTGTTTCCAGTATTCAGGGTATAAATTCATTTCAAGGTCTGTAATCCACTTTTCCAACATCGGTGGGGTCAAGGTATTCAAATCAACTTTTGCTTCATTACAGAAGACCTGGTAGTCCTCAAAAGACATAATAACACCTTTGGGTGTAAGTCCCTTGAGCGCAACCTCATTTTTCGTTGAATATCTTACCAAAATTCCGTTGGGTGTTCTGTATGTTTTTGTCTTCTTCCATTTGGGTAGTTCATACTTGTCCTTGATAAGTTCCACAGCCTGCCATTCAACAATTTCACCAAAGTTGTTTCTAACGGGCTTCCATAACTTGTTGGAATAATCTTTAGCTAATTGTTTGGATAAATTCGTGATACTTTGATAAACGCTTTCTTCTGTTGATAAATCTGTTTCCAATCTGTCCCAAAACCAGTGGTCTTGGTTCTCGTCAAGGAAATCAACTATTCCGTTGAAGATATTATCTTCTACCAAATTCGTAGAATACTTTTTGATAAATGGTTGTAGGTCAAACCATAGTTGAAGCAAAAAATCGTCTGTGTTTGCTTCAAATGCTCCGATTGTATTTGTTTTCATTTTTGATATAATTTATTGTATTGTTCTAGTGCTAATTTATTTTGTTCTTCTTTGGATAGTTTTTTTGGTTGAACTCTGAAATTTTTGATTGCTCCCCAAGAATATATGCCGTCTTGAAGATAGTAAGCCAGTTCTTTTTTGTAATATCCATTTCTGTTCTTATCACTTTCCAAATATAAACAATATTTCTCCACATTATCAAATGCTAATTTTCGTTGGACTGCGTCTAACTTGTTCCACACTTGGAATGCCTTTTCCATATTCACCCCCTCTTCGTTGTATCGTTCAACCAAAGAAAGAAAATCAGATGGGTAGGCTGATGGCTGCCAGACAGCAGCTATACTATCATCTATATTATCTACTATATTATATGTGGAACCTGGTTCCTCCTTATCAGGAATGGTATTCCTACTATGGTGGAATGTTGTTCCTGTATTGGTGGAATGGTATTCCTGTGTGGGTGGAACATCATTCCTGTCTTCAACGGAGCAAACATTATCAGAAACACCTATCATATCTGGTTCTTTGATTAGATAAATCAATCTGCGTTTTCCTTCCATAAAAGTTTTGATATAACCTTCATCAACAAATTCTTTTATCATATTCCTAATTTGTCTATCACATACCCCCAACCTATCAGCAGCATAATCATTTGAAAAGCATATTGATTGCTTGGATTTATGTAATCCAACGATAAGGGACATCAAGGCATTTCTATCTACCTTGAAGCCCTTATATGTTTGGAAGACGATAAAATTACTCTTCATTCTTATTGTCTTCAATAGTGATGTATCCCCAACGACCATGTGGATTTGTTGGGTCTTCCATTCCAAGACGAATTTTTCTAATGTGTCCCGCAGACACTCCGTAATCTTTGGCAATCGTGGTTGATTTTTCACCCGATGCTAAACGCTTCTTGATTTGACGAATTACACGCAAACCATACAATTTGATTTTTGGCATTTTACTAATTTTTTTTGGTTTTACTTTTATTGTGTGTTCCATAAGGGAATACAATAATAAATATAACATACTTTCAGAAAAGTCAAGCACCAACAAAAAAAAAGTTCCTAAAGGTATTGACTGGTAAAAAAAGTGTTCCTATATTTGTAGTATGAAAACAAAATATAACATCGGGGACACTTACAAGGTAGGGGAAACCACTTGGACTATCGTGGCAATTGAGCCAACACGAAGCGGAATTTATGGTAATTACATAATCCGCAGGGAAGAAATTATGGAGCCAACAGAAATGAATTATCACATGGGCTTCATTACTAAAGCTATGTTGAATGGTGAGGAACCTTCTATCTGTATAACAGAAGAAAAACACTCAACCTTCCACCCAAAATATAAAGATTTGTGGGATAGGGTAAGGTAAATTCATTCAGGAACATAAAAAAGTTCCGATACTATTTGGTGGTGTCGGAACTCTTTTATATCTTTGTAGTATGGAAGACAGAATGATAAGAAGTGGTATGATTACTTGGGACGATAATTACTTTATCGTTGAAGTAATGACTATTGGATTTGGGGAATGGTATGTCGTGAAAACATGTGTGAATAAGAAATGGGAACAACGAAGGTTCTACAAACCCAATCGTGTTATTTCTTACTATCGTTCTTTGACGAAAAAGGCTGATTTAGCAAAAGTCGGCTCTCTCGCACAAAATCTCTACAAAGTTCTAAACGACCATCTATTGTCGGAACTAACTTCTGTAAGTTCCTGTTCGCAGAGCAACGCTGAATATACCCAACCATACTCTCCCCACGGCGATATGTAGGAAAATAAATCATTTAGCAACAAAATCTACCTCTGAACGAATGGTTATTCACAGACCATCTTGGAGCTTGACCCAAGACCAAACCACCATAACCAAACTTTTCAGTTGAAGATGCCGCTTGTGTGCCATCACCTGAATAGTAAGTAAATTCTGGAAACAAATTCTGATTGAAGTAAAGGTAGTTCTTGGCTCTATCAGACCAGTAATCAGCCAGCTCTCTAAACTCTTTTTTCAATTCACGATAAACAGACAAGTCAGCTGATGAAGAAAACTCTGAATTTTCTTGTTGTAGTCCTCTATTTTGAAGTTTTGCTAGGTTGTTGGTAAGTAGATATACCCCCGTCCAATATAAGCTCACCTGCGTCAAATATTCGTCCATTAGATATTTGTAGTTTGAATTGGTTGAACCTGTGATTGAACCATCAGTAATTTTATCTACAATTGCGTTATACAAATCATCACCCGTCAAATCACGGCAGTTGATGTATTGTGATTGTTGTATCGCAGGTAAGATGTTTCCAGATAGAAGTGAATATTCTACTGGTAGGTTGTTTCTTACCATATCTTCTGAAATGAAATATACCATTACTCTAAATTGAATTTTTTGAATTTATTTACGATTTTTACAGGTTGGTTGTATTTTAGTGCCAATACATTTTCCAAGCCCATATTCATCTTCTTTATGAATGGTTCAATTACGAAAGTAATAAGGTGGTTTGTAGCCACTTTGATTTCTTCAGCATTTGAACTGAACCCGTTAGACAATCCGACCTGAACCCCCAAAAGTAGCGGGCTTGAAATCTGGTTGGCTGTAAGTATGTTCTGTTGAACCAAAGTCAAAACATCAAGATACAAACCTGAATTTGCGTCGTTTGAAATGGTTTCAATAGTTGGTTTCTCTTCAGGACTATCGTAAAATGCCACCATCAATTTAGAACCATTCTTTCCTTGATAAGCTGCCACCAATTCAGAATAGATGGCTTCCTTTTCTGTCGGGGTAGGGGAACCAGCTAATCCAATAAAGAGGTTCGGCAGAAGTGAATTAGCTAAATTTTTCTTATGGAACTCCCAAATTTCAGCTTCCAAAGCAACAGCGTCAGTTGCTGCCTGCCATGGTAATACGGGATAGATTTTATTGTTTGATGGCTGATAGTTAGTCCAATAGTAGATTTGTCTGGCATCTTTTACATCAGGGTCTAATGTGTGAAACTTTGTGATTTTCTTATCCCTTTTGTTAGTGTCCCAAGTTTCGCAGTAATAGAACCAATCTATATCTCTGATGTGTTCGTCTTCGTTTTTCTTTTCAGCTCTTACATATTGGAATGGTAAATGATAGATACTTTCAACAGCAGTTCTTTCTCTGTTCCAAATACATTCAATAGCCCAACCGCCAAACAGCCAAGCGTCCATAACCAATTTGTAATATAACTCCGTGAAACTTTCAAACTTATTCACCATTACATTACCCAAGCCTTCAATTTCTACACCTTCACCGATTGATAAATTAGATTTAGCGTCAATACACACAGATAAAGTAGGGGATAGTTCCTTCAATTCCAAAACGAATTGTGGATAGTCATTCATACCACCCTGACCCCAATTCACCCAATCGTATTGTCTTGTTGTGCTTTCAGTATTCACACGAATATCTAATCGCTGAATAGGGTATTCTTGATAGAAAGTTTTTAGGTCTAAATTTTTATTATGTTCCATAGTAAATTATATTATTTGGTGTCGTATTCCCTGTATAATAAGTATCATCTTCACTAACAAAAATGAATGATAATGACGATAATAACTTATCATGGGAAAGCGATGTCTGTAGGTTGGTAGATGAAACTTGTTCGTAAATCCCCAACCAATATTCGTTATTGTCTAATAAATGTATATTACAATCTGTAGAACCTGAAGCTATAAACACCTGTGGTTCTGATTTATTTGTGTTGAATTGGAATACATCATATTTGTTGGCATAAAATGACGGATATACATTAGTGATGTTTCTTGGTATGAAAGTCGTTCTAACCCCACTCTGTGCGTTCTGTAAAGCCCATAGGTAAGTAGGTGATGAAAGCTCTTTGTATTGGCTCACATTTACCATAATTGTATTCGTTGCGTTTTGGGTTATGTATATCATAATTGGGGTAATGGTTCTTTTTTATATTCAAATTCAATTTCAGGGCAGTTCTTCACCCATAAGAAATCTGGATTGGTGATATTATCAACTTGTGCCATTTCTATAACCCAATTATTATATGTGTCTTGTAATGGTAAAAAATAGTTAGTATCATTATATTTTTTATTCAATACCAAATTCAGTTCGTCTGTAGTCAAAAGTAATTTTCCCTGTCTCATATTATCTTCCTAATGTTGTGTTGAAATCCATTATAGCTATGTCTAATGCTGACCTTTCCACACTACCCAAACCAGCTCCATACGAAACGCTGGCTATTCTTTGATTACCAAAATCTGGATATACATAATCTGGTGCGTAGTTAGGGTTCCACCATAAAGCTAGTAATATTGGCTTATGTTTTCCTAATGAAACAATAGGTCTAGCCGTATCAGTTCTTGTCTGTATCAAAACTCCATCTTGATAAAGCGATATGGCTGTTGGCGTAGTTCTATTCAAAGTCATAACACCTTGTCCGTTATTAGATACTGAATTCCAGCCAGTATTTGTTCCACCATACATTTCAACATAAGGACTATTAGCTCCATAACAACCATTCACGAAGAATTGATACGGGGTGCTTTCAATAGTGTTGATAAATCCATTCAAACCTGAAGCATCAGCTCTGTTTCTATACAAAGCGAAGTGTGAAGAACCACTTGTTGCGAATACAAAATCTTCAATATAGAAATCTGGAATTACAGCACCTGCCACACTATCGTTAGTCATACCTTCTATGGTGTGATTTACTGAACCATAATACGACCAATCGTAAGTTGCGTTGGTAGGTTCAACCAAGTTGATTTTGTGTGAATTTGCTGTTGCTCCCAGAACAGGTAAGAACACATCAATTTTAGCCCACACACCCGCCGTCTTCAAATCATACACTAATGTTTCAACAGCTCCCGACATGACCGCATCTAATGTTCCGCCCGCATTCAATACAGCCGTCATATAAGCCGCAGCATCAGGGTCAATAGCTGGTGCTGGCGTGCTACTTGGAGTTGGCGTCAAAGTCGGAGTATGACTTGGGGTTATACTCGGAGTAGGTGTATTTGTTGGCGTTGATGTAATTGTCGGCGTAATCGTAGGTGTGTTCGTAGGTGTGATAGTCGGAGTGGCAGTTGGCGTTGCCGTCATAGTCGGGGTAATCGTAGCAGTTGGGCTGGGAGTTGGACTAGGGCCTGGAGGTGTTTGACCTGCCAATATACCTGGAACCAATCCACCAAAGTTGAAGACCTGTTCCCCGTTTATGTATTTTGTTTCTATTTTTTTATAGGTTGCCATTAGTGTTGAGCTTTTACTTTATCTATCAATTTATTTACATCTACATCGTCTGAACCCTCATAACAAAAATCCTTCGTAAATGAAAGATTTTCCTTGTTATAGTATTCTACCCTTATACATATATTTCGTGTCTCTAAATTCCAAATTAGATAGGTTATTTTGTATCTGGTAATAGGTCTCGCTAGGTTCGTATTGTCTCTAACTTTTATATTACCAGATACTTCTAACATATTTTATTAGAATAAATCTACATGCCAACAAGCGATATATCCATTTACACAAACAAATCTCAATTGAACGAAACCAGTATTTGTTAGGTTCATAAAGTTTGTATTCATCTTTTGTGAAAAACCAGCAGTTCCTAAAGCAGACATAGTGAAATTACCAGTTGTTTCAACCATAATATTATATTCACCACCTTCTTTTAGGTTAGTCAAAGTCAAATCCAAATTACCTGTTGCCTGAATAAAGTGTGTATTGCCTTGGTTCATATCAACAGAAATGGTTGTTCCCGTTTGTGATGTTGTATGTGTATATTGTTGTCCGAAAGAATAAAGATTTTCTGTATGGGTAGTATCATTATCTATAGCCGTTCTGTTGTCTGTTCCCAACATTACCGCTCTTGTCTTACTACTAATGGTATTACCACTACCATTTATTATACTATTATATGTTCCCGTTCCAGTTATTTCATTATCATAACCAGAAATGAACGCACTATAGTTAGATGTTGTATTTGAGTTTGACTGACCCGCTAAATAACCATTATATGAACCACTTGGGTTTCTATGTTGTGTTCCACCTATTTCAGCGTTGTATTCACCACTTTCAATATCATTATCCATACCTAATGCCAAGTTGTAGTTTGATATTACTCTGTTTCCATCACCATAAGCAAAACTAAACCTACCAGCATTTACTATGTTTGTTCCTATACTCAAACCATAGTCCCCATTTACATTACTATTGTCTCCAAAGACATAACCTGTTGTAGCATTTACGGAACAACCATTACCGAATATAACACTCCATCGGTTATTCGCATTATTCGCATTACAATTTCTACCAAAGATAAATGAACCTAATGCGTGATTTCCATTAGTATTACTATTATTTTCACCAAATACTGCGTGAAAACTGCTTGACCCTCCAATAGTGTTTCCACTACCAACAACAAAGTTGTTTTTTGAGCCCGCAGTTTGTGTATTTGTTCCACCACCAGTATTTAGTTGTGTTGAATTTCCAATACCAACTAATTTATCAACATAAGTCGTATTTGAAGCGACAGGACTTGTAAATGCGTTCAAACCGATAAGATTTGTGTAAGATGTTGTGCCAGTCAAAGAATTATTTTCACCGCCCAAAATCATATTGTTTGTTCCCGTTGATGAAATCTGGTTCAAAGCACCGATGATAATACCCCTTTGACCCGAGCCAGTGATAATGTTATTTTGATTACCCATAATAATCCCTTCAACACACGCATTACTCGCATTACCATTACCAATAGTCATACTATAGTTCCTACTCGCTCTGTTTGCGGCTCCACCATAATTACCACCTATAGCAATAGAATTATTCCCTTGTGTAGCAGTTTCCCAACCGATACTGATTTGATTACTACCGCCTTGATGGTAAGATGAATAACCAATACTGATATGTTGGCTTCCATCAAAAATGTTTCCACCACCTAACCAAATGGAATTATTACCCATACTGGTTGCTCCAATATTTCCATTAGAAATGTGAATTGAATTATTACCCGTCGCAGTTGCTCCCTTACCAATTGCTAATGATGCTGTGCCAGATGCTGTTGCGTCTGTTGATGTTAGAAAATCTGCCGATTTGATACTATCAGTTCCCGTTCCAGAAACCATACCCGCAGGTTCAGTAGTCCCCGACAATAAATCTACTCTTTTTATTCTATAAGTGGCAGTATTACCACTATCATTCATTACTATCCAACTATTATCATCAGCCGTTGTTGTGGTGGTAAGTTGGCTTATCTTTTTGTTTGCCATATTCTTTATATGTTATTTTTATTTATACGAAATCATAATCTATATTATCCCCACCTTCAGTAAGAAGTTCAAAACTATCTTCTGATAATAAATGGAATGTTTCAACTGGCGGTGTGGGCTGCTCTGTTGTTCCTAAACCATAAGGTATTTGTTGTTTTACACCAGCAATTCTATTGGACTTCCATAAATCAATCCAATCTTGATTACTTGTATATCTTGGTGATGTTGCCATATAGTATAATTATTTTGTAAGGCTAAAAAAGGGGGGTTTCTACACCCCCCATAAAATGATTTTTATTTTTATTACTCTCTATCAACGCTGATGTTTGAACCAGCCAAGAAAGCAGATATTGTAGTTGTAATATCAACTTGTGGAACTGAAATTGTAGAATTTGAAGTCAAATTCAAAGTGTAAAGCTGACTATCACCAGGTAAAGAACCTGAAGCAATAGTAGCAGAACTGATAAACATTCCTCCGTCAGCACCAGCCAAGAAGTATTTACCTGTCTTCAATTTCACCAACCAATATGAAGCAGTATTTTTTACAATTTCTTCATACAAATTAGTTCCGTTTATTTGGTCTAGACCAGGGATTGTGAAGATAAGTGAAGTATTGAATGTGAAGCCTAAACTTTCCAAATTCACACTTACTTCTTCGTTTAGAGCTGCGCTTGAATTACGCACCACATCAATTTTCTTGAACTCTAAACCTAATCCCGTAGCACCAGACACAGCACTTACTAAACCATTAGCGTCATAAGAAACGCTTTCAAAGTCAGCAGTTGAACCCGTTGATGTAAGAACCCAAAGTCCTTCTACACCAGGGACATTATTTACACAAGAAGACAATTCTAGTCCATTTGTGATTACGCAGTTAGAACCTGTAGCCATAGTTTTAGTTATTAGTTATTTTTAGTTTATTCAAGTTTATTATGATGCGAATACAACTTGGTCGCAGAAAGGAACAGCAGCACCTACCTTACAAACCAACTTCATTCTCAATTGTGCGAAATCTTGTGAAATCCAAGAAATCGGTGAGCTTACATCAGAAAGCAAATCAGTTCCCATCATCAAACCTTCGTTTGTAGAAATTACAGCGTAAGAACCAGCTGAACCAATTTCAGTAGAAACGATTTTAGTGTTTGTGAATGGAACTTGAATTTCCATTTGACCTTCCTTCAAAGTAGATGGGTCAAACCAGTATAAATTGCTATTACGAAGAGCCAAAGCGTAAGCTTGGAAATCAGCGTGTGAAACAGCCAAGATAGTTGGAACTGATTTCAGCGCGTCAGGTATAGCGCTCACATAAGCATCCACGACCGAAATCGCATTGCTACTATTCATTCCCGTAAAAGTAATGTTGTTTGTAGTAGCAGAACAAGTAGCAGATTGTAATTGCTCTATTACACCTGAAAAACCATCAGCAGCTGAAGTAGCACCCCAGAACTTTCTTGATACAAAAACATTCGCCTTTTTAGCCAAGTCAGCCATGAATGCTTCAGTCAAAGATGGTAAGTCAATATTATATGAACCTGGACGCATTCTTACAGATAAGATGGTCTGGTTCAATTCGCCTTCACAATATGATTTCTCAAAAGTGTAAGGACTTACTTTCAATTCTACTTCAGACATAGTTTCTGTTCCACCAGTAAAAGTAGAACAACCATTTCCTTTGTAGCCTAATGTGTCTATATCACCACTATCAAATACAGGGATAAGTTCAGCGTATTTGATGCCAGGGATTACACGATATGTATTCGCTTCAGTCGTATCCATAATAATACGGCTCAATAACAAATCAGCATTAGCGTTCATATAGTCGCTCATAGCAGATGTATCAGCAGCGAAATTGAATTGTTTGAAATTTCCGTTTTTCATAATTCTTATTATTTGTTGTTATTTTTATTTTTAGATTTTTATTATCTTGATTGTCTCATAGCCTTCAACACTTCGTATCTACTATCTGTTGAAAACATTTTTGAAACAACTTTATCCTCATTTAGAGGTGTGTGTGAAGCCTCTGACTTGAATTTCTCATAATCAGATTTCAACTTCATCATTTCTTCTTGAACTTGTTGGATTTGCTCCACCACAGGTGTAAGAGCATCAACGATTGATTGGACGATGTCTTCATCAACTACATCTTGAACTTCAGCAGGAACTTCAACTTCTACTTCCTCCATCTTTTCTTCTGTAGCTTCTGTTTCAACAACATCATCTGAACCTGAACGAACTTCAACCAATTTACCTTCTTCATCGGTAATCAATTTCTTTTCGCCGTCCAAATAAGTCCATTCGCCAGCACCTACAACTGAATATGTGCCGTCCTCATTTACAAGGTAAATTGTATCACCAACAACGAAGTCAGCTTCTGACTGGTTGCTTACAATATATCCACCTTCTAATTCTACTTCGGCAAACTTTTCAGTTTTAGTAGTTTGGAACTTCAAGCCAACTAATTCAGCAACTTTTTCCAAAATTTCTTTAGAATTTCTCATAATCTTTTTTGTTTGTTTATTAGTAATAAATATTACTTGAAAATTTATTGTTTATTTTCATTAGATAAATATTCAGCTAAAATGTCTTTTAGCTCAAATAATAATAATGAACTATCATAAAGGTCAGCAGCTTCATCGTGTGTTTCACATGGCATATAACCAACACCCTCTTCATAGTGGGTGCCCTTACAGCCAAGCCTACCAGCCATTTCATCTGCCTCCCCCTCTGTTGAATAGGCGGGGGCTCCACCATATATGCCTAACATAGCCATATTTTCACTTCTAATCTTTCCACATATTCTTTCCGCAGCACCTTCTGAATATCCCTTGTCTAACATATCTGAAATACATTCCTTCCAGGGATAAGGGGCAAAGTTTTCATTTTTACTGAAACCACTTTCCCACATTCCATAACACGCTCCAGCCGCTTCTTCTTGTGTCTTCCCTTCACCAATAAGATATGGGATACATCTTGAAATAAAATCGTCTTCACTTTCACCTGGTGATGGTTCAACAAATGTTTCACGGGAAACATCTTCAAAGTTGAATGGTAATTCTTGGAATAAACCTTCCAAAGAAATTCCCATCGTCTTTTTGGATAATACAAATTCATCAAATAATTTTTTATTTTTGAAGTGAATTGTTGTAATCCAAGTTCCAGGTTTCATTTCACGACCGAAAATTTGATAAGATTTATCTTCTTTTGGGTTTTCACCAACCAGCCAGTTTTCGTAAGAATACACATCGTTCGCATCAAACACCTTATCTGAATGTTCTAAATTGATGGTATTTTTTACTTTACCTGTTTCCTTCAATCTTGAAAACTTTTTCAACAATTTTTCAATCGTATCACGGGACATAAACACATAATAAGGGGTCTGTGTCTCTTGGTCGTATCTATAGATGTAAGTGTCTGGTTCAAATACAACAGCGGTAATATCACCCTTGTATTCATCAGAAGAAAACTTCACAGACATTTCTGTAGCTTCGTCTAATTGTCTTTCCAACCACTTCATAGCAGCATCATAATTCTCGGGGGAAAAGCCCCAAGAACTCATCATTCTAAATCCACAACCCGTTTCAAAATCTTTGGAACTTTCCCAATCTTGTTTGTGTCTTGAACCATACGAATACATACGAGCCAAAACATCTAAACTTGGGTCATAGTCAGCAGAAGCTAAATCTGAAGCTCTACGCTTACCTACGGCAGTTCCACAAGAACCCCAACCATTTTCTTCAGCGTATTTTACAGCTCTTTCAGCAACCTCACGGATATATTCAGGGACTTTTACGAACTTGTGTTTTACCTTGAACTTATCAATTACAACACCCGTTTCTTCCAAATAACTATCCATTACATTCGCACCGACCCATGCTTCCAAATCACCCAATTTTATCTTGGTTAGATACTTTGCCTCGGGCTCACCTACCAAACATGAAAATCTGTCTTTGTATAAGAATAAACCCATGTGGAAACCTACTGGCTTCAAACGCTGTTGGGCTGAAAATAATTCTAATTGACCTGTTCCATTTGGAATTTTAGCTTCAGCAACATAAGGTCTTGTAGCCCCTTGAACTATCGCATCAGCATTTCTTGTTCCAGCCAGCGCAGCCAAAGGTATTCTACTCAATAAATCTTCAAAACTTTCATCAGGTTTCTTGTAAAATACAAGTTCCCTCCAGCAGTGTCTGTCGTTCTTCCCCATTTTGTAGTTCCAAATATCCACACCTAACCCTTTTTTACGGAATACATACTTGAAACTTTCTTCACCTAATGCTTGTAATTTATTAGATAAGTCATTTATATCACTTCTTCTGAATACTTTTTGTGCCAATATCAATTTACGACACATCGTTCTTGATGTTGCGATTAGGGGAGCTCCCATTCCCGTATCTACCACATAGATATATCGTGATACACCTACTGATGTTTGTGGGTTGTCCCACCCAATATCTTCAGCTCTTGGATTAGTTCTGATTGTGGGGGCAGCAAAACCCTCTTCAGTCAATTCAATTTCCCTTTGCTCTGCTTCAAATAAAACTTCATTTGGTATGGTTGTCCCATACTCATCAAATAAGTTCAAAGCATCGTCTGTAAAGTCGTAATGACGGGAACAATCATGGGGTTCTTCATCGTTGAATATTTCCCATTCAAACATATTAGCTGGTGATTTTACCAAAGACAAATATTGTGTCCCTGAAATTTCATCATTTTCATCTATTACTAATTCAAATATTTTCATATCTTACAATTTAGCCAAATTTTGTATTCTGGCATTTAGTTTTTCTGTGTTCTGAATGTCGTTATACAGAACATAAGTTTTTATTGGGGTTTGTGAAGTATTCTGCGATGCGATGGCTTGAACCAATCTACTATCGTCAATCTGTAAAGGTCTTCCACCGACACTAGCGTTCAAAGACCCAACCAAATCCCCATATTTTTCAACAGCGGGTCTTGATAATACAAATTCGCCACCTTCCAACATAGCAGGAACTCCCCCTCCTTCGTGGCTGGCACCTTGTATTAGACCACCTCGTCTTCCTATAAATACTTTACTCTTCGTAAAGTTTATCTGGTCGTTGATTACCGCAATCTGTGCTGCGGTTATTCCACCTAAAACACCAGCATAAACGGCACCAAATGGTGCGGGGATTGTAGCTAATGCGTTGATGATGGCTTGAGCTGATGATGATAATGCGTTCGCCAAACCAAATTGAAGTTCTTGAATACGAGCTCGTTTTTCAATTTCAAATCGTCTCTTCTGAAATTCCTTTTCAACCTTCAGCCTTTCTTCAGCAATCTTCTTATTTTCATTTGCGTTTTCTGTATTCGCCTCACCAATCAAATCCAAAGTAGCTTCCTGTTCGTATTGTAATTGCTCCAATAACAAACTGGTTGATGTTTGAATAACATTACTAATCTGACTAGATAAATCTGTGAATACCTGTAATATTTGGTCTGCGACTTTCTTGAACTTACTTTCACTAAAAGTTTGTTCCCAAGTTTTAGCCGCTTCTTCCGTAGCCGCTGGTAAATCTTTCAATTTAGCCAAAATTTCTGTAATGATGTCGTTGAATGCTGTGGCACCTTCTGGTAATCCCCCCTCTTCAAATTGTTTCTGAAGTTGGTTTAGTTGTAATACTAAATCTTGGATTTGCTCTTTGGTTTCAAATGAAACATCACCCAAACCTTCAGCACCCTTCTTGATGTATTCTATCAATTGCTCGGGGGACAATATCTTCAATAGGTTTGTTCTAATACCATCTGTATCTTGAAGTATCAAATCAATATATTTCAAAAATTCTTGTGGGTCAGAAGTTGCCAAAGTAGATAAACTTTCAGACAATTTATCAATTTCTTCTGTAGTCAAAGCAATTGTGCTTTGGGTCTTTTGCCCCTTATCAACAATTCTTTCTAAAGCATCAGCATAATTGTCGCTTTGGATTTTCAAATTCAATAATTCTTCCCCTACCTTCTGACTTTCTACTAATGTGGTTGCTTGTGATACACCATACTTTATCAAAGTTTCAGTCAAAAATTCTAATTGTTCGTTATACCCTTCAGCAGCCGCTTTCTGTGTATCATTACCTTTTACAACTTGTTTGGAAATACCAACAGCTTTCAGTTGGGTTTCAACCAAAGTTTTCAATCTATTTTCCAATTCCCCTTCTAATAAGGTGGGGTCTTTTATCAATTCTTCAGCTGCGTCAGTAATGGTTTTCAACGCTTTTCGTGCTTGCTCGGGATTGAATACATTTTTGAAAATATCTTTCAATTCTGATGATTGTAAGTATTGTGCCAATCTTTGTGTGGTATTGAAATATCCCAATAATGAACGGGTTGCTTCTTCTGTAAGGTCTATTGTTGCGGGGTCAATCAAAGCGTCAGCAGTTAGTTCATCACCTAATTCTTCATTCAATTCAGTTATTGCCACATTCGCTATTCTAACCAATTCGTCAATAGTCAATCGTGTATCACCAAAAATACTTTTGATTACTTCTTCAGTTCCGTTTGCTATTTGACTACTAACCGCTGTAAAAATCTTCAGGTAAGCGTCCCCTAATAATCTAGCATCTTCTTCTGATGGTATAACTTCATAAACCAAAGCAGCAGTTTCTTCAGCCAGCCTTTCAGCATCTGACTTGAAGAACTCTGTTCTTTTATCTAATAATTCTTTTTGTCGTGTGATAAGCTCTTCTACTCTAGTCAATACATCAGCACTTACTTCAAATTCACCTTGAGCGATTGTTCTAATATCATCTAAAAATTGTTGTTGTAATTTCAACCTATCTTGAATGTTTTTTACTTGGCGGGCAATAGCTCTATCATAAGCCGCTTTAGCATCAGCGTCCCTTTTATCTTGTTCTGCTTTAGTTAGGTCAGTAATCTTCTTTTCAGTATTACGAATAGCAATACCATATCTTGATAAATCTTTTACGATTTTATCTATATTTTGTTTTACTGCTTCAGCTTGATTTAGATAGTTGGTTTTTGAATTAGAAGCCCAGTTGTCTTCATTTCTAGCTGCTTCCCCTAACAAGAAACTATAAGTGCTCCACAAATCATCGTATTCTTTTTTCAATTCAGCATAGATGTCCTTTTTGTCTTGTAATTCTTGTTCGGCTAATTGAATATCAGTATCACCTAAAGATTTTGCGTTTTCTAAACGGATTTGGTTTGTTTCTTCCAAAGCTTGAATGGATTGGTTCAATTCATCATAATACCCTGCGGCTGTCTGTGGTGCCTTACTTTCCAATTCATCATTAGTATCCATCAACACATCAACCAAAGCTGTAAGACCCGCAATCAATAGGGGAATACCAAGAGCGGTCAAAGATGCGGTAAGAACCCTAACACCCGTTGAAGCAACACCAGCATTTATACCAATAGATTTTAGACCAGCTGAAACTAATTTAGCCGTTGCGATAAAAGCTTTAGATGATGCGGTCGCAGCCTTTTCAGCCAGCTCCCTACGGAATATTCTACTTTCCAATATACCTTCTGAAACAGCACGAACACCCAAAGCAATATTCAATACATTCAACGCTTGAGCTTCTGCTCGTTGAACTTGTGCCAAGGTTTCTTCATCTGAAGTAATTGTTCCGATTACACCCGATAATGCTTGGAATGAACCAGTCAATAGACCAGTCGTTGCGTTGATGGCTGATAATCGTTTTTCAACCCCCAAACCTTCTGTTGCTTTATCAACATCTTCAATTCTACTTTTTAGTGTTTGAATATTTTTAGCCGTTTCTTCAAATTCCTTTGAGCCGAATGTCTGTGTTTTTAGGGTGTTTTGTAAGCTCTGTAATTCAGCTTCCAATTCAGATAAATTGGTAATTACCTTTTCACCACCCGTTGATGTAATATTGATTTTTATTCCTACTTCTTTAGCCATAATATTTTAGCATTCTTGAATTGATACAAGTAATCCGTTCTCTTGTGTTTGATAAATAGTTGTCTGACCTACGGGCTTCAACAAAGTTCCTTCTTCAACAGGGGTCGTCGCTGTCGTATCTGTGAAGACAGAACACCCATCAGAAATCACCGAGCAGTTTGAATAATAGTTTTGAATGGTTGCCGTTTCATTACACATATTCAAAATATTCACATCTACAAATACAGCGTTTAGATATGTGCTTCCAGTCGGGGTGGGGTCAGGTGATGGTTCTGATTGTTGGAATGTTGGGCTGATGTAAGTTTTTTCTGGTAAATCATAAGGAATTTTCAAGAATTTACACTCAACCATACTTTCACTTGTAATATCCGCATCAGTCATTTCATATAAACGCCAATAAGCATCTTGGAAATATACTTTATCGTTATAGTTTATGTTATTCACATCTTCAGGGGTAAGGAAAAACATACCCGTAAAGAATTTAGTGTCGGCTTCATATAAGGTAGTCAGCCTACCAGACCAAAAATCATTATAGACATCATGTGATGTATAACCTACATAAGTGTCGTTCCATCTTTGCCAGAAGTCATATTGGTTTTTATAGTTCAAATCACTAAAGGTTGATTGGCTATATTCATAAGAACTCAAATGTGAAATAGCTGGATAGGTTGAATGAGCTATAGCTGTTGCTCCACTCAACATATACCAATTCACACTTGAACCTGTGATGGTTGCGTCCAACAATCCGTTATACCACCCCAATCGTAAGTCAGAAGCAACAGGTGTAAATTGCTCGGGACTATCAGATGTTGGTGCCTTCCAATCGTAAAGATGGGGGATAAGAATATTACTTTCCGTAGCATCGTCAAATGTTGAAATTGGAAGTGGTGCGAATATACTGGTTTGTGTATAAGTCCCTGCGTGGAATGGTTGTCTATCCACATAACGATAAGTGCCGAATACTTGGTTGTTATTTTGAATATTCAAATCAGACAATTTATCCCCTGTTGATTTATATTCCAAAATATACTCCCTCTTCAAATTGTTCGTAGGTTCAATCGTTGTGGTCTCGGATAGGTCTAACTTCATAGACCAGTCCAAAGTCCTTCCAGACGCAAAGAAATTGTCCCAAGGCTCAATCAAAAAGTTTCTATCACCATCAGGTATTACAACCAAATTGAAATGATTTACAATACCCCTAAAATAATCCAAACAGGTTGTTTCTGCGGGTAGTTGTTGTTGTAATAAAATGTTGTCCGTCAAACTAATAATAGGGGAAGTCCATAACTCCCACTTTTGATATGTGAAATAAATGTCTGAATAGGGGTCTCCACCCGTATTCTGAACGGCATAATACAGAGCCACCCTACGACCAGCTGGCAATACAGCATTCATATACAAATCCGTATAGTCAGTTGGTGTGGTTGTGTTGAAAATTACTAACCCCTGTTTCTGTTGATAAATTGTTCCATCATCAACATCTTTGATGGCAATATTCAAATAAGTCGGTAAGAAAGCATTAGACAAGAATGCTGAAAAACTTACCTTGAACTTGTAAGTGCCAGTCACCGCTGGTGTGAAGAAATGTCCCCTACCACTTGGTGTGTTGTTGATAGATGGACTAAAGATATTCAAGGGGTCATTCAGTTCATCTGTAAAGATAAATCCATCGTAGTAATTTGTGTTGAAATTGTATCGGTCAGGGTTCCAGCCTTTATCCAAAAATGTTGTATTATTTTCAACCAAAAAGACATTCGCATTATCACTAACATCTGATGATTTTTTTGCCCCCATCAAATCATTAGCTTTTGATAATACAAATAAACTGGTGAAATAATCTGAATTTAGAAATTCTGATGTGTATGTGAAATTGGACGCAGAAAATGATTTATCCAATAGATACTTCACATTCAGCCACGGAGCAAATTGGGTGGGGGATAGAGCATGTCCTGAATTGGTAAATCCACTTGAACCTGGTAAAAATTCACCATAATAAAATTCACTATCATATCCGTAGTGAGCTAATGGATATAACAGCCTGCCAGTCAAGCCAGAATAACTATCATACGAACCCCCTGAATAAGACCATGTTGAAACCACATTATCGTAAGTCAATTCGTGTGTAAGTTCAGATACATCTAAATTTACCAAACGGATATTCTGTAAGGTCTGTGATAAATCGGGTAATGATTGGGTCAAGAACACTTCATAAGTTCCACCAATTTCCCTGTTGTTGATTTTGTTTAGACGAAGCTGCCCGACAAAGACATCAGCCCCTCCATACTTTACCACAGCATTCACCACCACCGCATCTGCGAAGTTTGATGAATTTACCATAAAACAACTTCTAAAGAATTTGTTGTTCGTTGATGTTTGGGGGACTTCAAATGTTTTTGAATAACTTGATTTGATTGTTGAAAAATCTTCAATCTCGTCAAAGGACTTGGTAATTGAAATTGCCAAATCCCCACTTATATCTATTGAAATCCATTCATCAGTAATATTGGATTGTAGCCATAATTCTACCATAACCTTATTCGTGATTTTGTCTTATTGTATCATATCCAGATTTATATTCAATATTGATTTGGTATTTGCTAGAATTTACTTGATAGTTAGGAACAACAACCTCTGTGTTCGTCAAAGTAATTGGTTCTAATACTCCATTATCACCCACCAAATAAACCGATGGGGATTGGAATAATTCCTCACTCAACCAAATCATTTCTGATTGTGGCATATAGTCCGTATAAAGAATACCTGACTTATTTACCAACTGCGACCATACCTTTCGTCTTTCATTCCAACCATAATAGCTGTCGTTAGACCAACCTTCAGAATAAAGTGGGGGAGCTTGTTTGTATTCTTCCCTTTGAATACCATAACCCACATCTTCCTTCGCTCTGAAATTGTAGCTGTCCCAAGTTCCCATCTTATTCATAAAGTAAATCACCCTATCGCCAGCAGAACAATTCCCGTCCAAGTAGAAGAAGAATGGTTCTGAAATAATTGTCGTATCTAAACACAAACCAGTTGTTGTTGTAGGACAAGGGAAAGCCGCTAATGCGTCTTCTTCAGTATCAAATACATAAGGGTAGTATAATGGAACAAATCCCCCTCCACCGACATTTACGATTTCATAAGCTGTATTTTCGTAGTTGATGAATTTACCAACCTCTAATGTATCACCTGTATAACTGAAATACATATAGGTCAAATCACACAAATTCTGTGCGATGATATTATCACCCGTTCCAAATGTGGTTGGACTTGGTGGGACTGGGTCTGGCGGACAAGTATAAGTTGTTGAACCTAAATCAACTGCCGTCCAGCCAGCTACACTTGGGAATGGATAATTCGCAATAATAAACGCACTTACCGCTGGCGGAACTGCTGTTGTCTGCTCTGTTCCACAACAACCCGTATAGGTTATTTCCTGTGTCGTTGAACCCGTATGTGATACACCAAATGTCCTACAATCCGCACTAAACGGAACAGGACACGCAGACATATCAGTAATAATCAAACTACCTGTCGTAGCTGCTACTGACCCTTCACACGCACAAATTGAAACTAAATCATCAGGGGGAACTGAACCAGTAATAGTTCCACCACTACAAGAATAACCTGAATAATTGTAAGTATAATCAGGGTCGCTATTCTGTATCTTGTATGTTCTACAATTACAATAATCACAATCGTTATATTGTGTGATTACATAAGTTGAACCTGTGATTGATATGGTGTTCTGGCACGCACAGAAATTAGCAATAGCTTCTGGATTTGCTACGATTACTTGGTCGTTTCCAAAACAATCCAAATAACCAATAGTGATTTGAGCTTCTAATGATGTATTTTCAACATCATAGTTGTAGCACGAACAACCACTAAAAATATCTATACTTGGGTCTGGCGGTGTGGGCTGTGATAATGTCCCTTCCAATTCTACTTTGTAATATGAAGTCCCTACTGGTAATGTAAATCCATGTTCTTCCATATTAGGTGTCCCCACCCCCAAATAAACTACCTGTTGTTCCGACCAATTTGTAGGTGTATCCCAGTAATGGTCGTAATAAGAACAATTAGGTCTTGTTCCACATAGGTCATAAACATTATAGGTTCTTTCAGTTGTGATTAGAGCATTTGTGGCATTATAGAATGTGAATAACGCAGAATAAATTTGGCGACTATCCAAATCTTCCGTTGTATCAAACCAGTTCAAGCCAGCCAGCGTAGAATAATCCCCAACTCTAATCCATCTTGAACGGGGGGAATTAGTCATAAATCTTGAAACACCACTATTGAATGATGTTGAACCCGTTAGGTAATAAGGGCTAAAGTCATATTGTTTTCCGTTGAACCATTCTTTTACTCCGTTGTAAGCGTATCCCACATCACTTCTTACATCAGGTTCTCCAATCTCACCATATCCGTTATAGACGAAGATTGTTCCATTAGCGGTAGTAGCATATTCCTCACCCACTTTGATTGAATATACCAACATGTTTTTATCCAAATAACCCCAAGCTGAAGTATGTAATGGTGTTGTATTTCCACTACAACCAGCATTCACAGGTTTTGAATGTGTGTAGTTCTTCAAGATAGGGGAAATATCTACTTGTCCCCAACCATCAGAAGATGGGGTGATTTTTAGTTGTGCGATTTGTCCGTCAATTTCATCAGAACCTTCTGAAACATAGACATCAACAACATATCTGTATTTGTATTTTGTGGGGTCAGTAGCTCCCGTTGAGCTAAACTGAAATACCAAGTTTGAATAAACTGGCTCAATAGTGTTTGGTTGTGCTAAAAAACTTATCATAGTCCAATTGCTAAATTATATTCCTCTTTTCCTAATACTCGTAGGTATTCAAGTTTATCTAATATTTCTTGTCTTACAATCGTTTCAGCAAATCTGTCGTCTTGTAAAAGTTTATCCATCTCTGCGGCAATCAAATCATTCACCTCTTGTGTGAATAATGGTAATCCCTTATATCCCGCTTTGAATAAATTTGTTCTAACGGCAAATGCGATGGATTTGGCTTGTGCTCCCCTTATCTGTAATTTATCATTTACCCATTTTTCCAATTTCTCTAATAATGGGGAATATTTGCCCCTAGCTCCTGGTGGTCTTCTATCAGGGTAATACTTACCACCGCCAGGCCATGAACCACCTTCACCGCCAGTAGCAGCAGCCAAGTCAGAAAATACATATTGAACCCCATAATCTTCCATTAGAATTAGTATCTCTTCGTCCATAACAACATAAGACACACTACGCAATAAATCACCTGATGCGCTAAAGTTGTAAATCCCCTTTGGAATGTTCCCCCTCTTTGAATATCGCATACGGGGGGTAAGCATTTCAGCTCTTACAATCTTGACTATAGCCTTACCTAACAAATCCAAAAATTCTTCCATTATAGCCAGTAAGGTTGTCTGTATTTATCTTTCAAGTATTTTACTACTCCGTTATATTCATCATCTGTAAGGGGTCTATCGTAAATAATAGCTTCACAGATATTCAAATCACCTATAGTAATTCCTGGTAAGAAATCACCTAATGTGATATAATCATAAGTTGTTGATAATGTAGATATTGATGCTGCGTATGTGGATTGATGTGTATTCACACCATAAAAATCTATAGACATATCATTTGTATTTTGAACTTGTCTTCCACCTATAATACCAGCATTTTCTGTTGTGCTAATAAGTGCTCCTGATATTTGGACTTGATAATCTTGTCCTGCGATAAATCTTGAATAACCCGCCACCCAATTTGTAATTGAATTATCACGCATATTATTTATAGTAGAAAATGTAGTTCCACTTGAAATGGTAAATACTGGTCTGATACTATCATTACCAATATCACTTACCACGAACATCGTAAATCCATTAGGGAATGTTACTGGTGATGATAGGTTATGTTGTAGTCCCGTCATATTACTATCTCCCATCGCATAAAAAGGTGATAAATTACCAGATGGAACTTTCCAATAAGTCGGATACGCATGACCTGGTGGTAATGTAAGTGTATAATCATTACCTGATTTATCTAATAATTGTGCGAGTTCAGAACCTAATGGGCCTAGCGTAATTGTATCTGCGTCTTGTAAGTCATACCAAGCAAACAGCCCGCTTACAGCATTTGGATTTATTGGGACGGGGACAATAGAAGCAGGGATACACGATGTTTGTTCCATCGTAATAACAATCTGTGCTTCAACACCACAAACACTTTCTGCGAACCTATCAACAAACGGACTAAATGTAATCGGCATTTGAAGATAATATCCATAGTCGGTAAGCTGATTGATGAACTCATTTACAAAGTCATTCAGAATGTCTTGGCATAAAGCCATACTATCCAACTGATTTGAATTGATGGGGTCTCCCACATATTCATTCAATAAGTCGTAGATAAGAACTGAAAAGGTCATATCTGTTGATGTGTTCCCCAAAGTAGCTGGAAGTGGCACGATATGTAAGGCGGGGTATTGTGTAATATAATCTTCCCTTGAATAATCAGACAGATTACCCCAACTGAAAGTGCGAAGAATGGGGTGTTGTTCTGTAAAATTTCTAAAATAATCTATAAGTGTTTTTATATTCATTTTATAGCGTTTTTGTATTTTTGGTTTTCCCTATCAGCTTTATCTAATCTATATGATAAATACGACAACACCTGATATAAGTTTAGTTTCAGAACTTCCCCTTGATTTAGTAGATTATCATTACAAGCCAACATCAAAGAATTATAGTAGAAATCTACTATGGTTTGTAAAATTTCTTCTTTTGTAGTTTCTTCGCCTCGTTTATCAGTTTCTGTTTCTTCAGGTTGTTCTCCATAGAGCCTAACAAATTTTCCGTATATTTCTGCGCGAAAGTTGCTAAAAAAAAAAGGCTTGATGTGAATACTGGCATGGGGAATGAAAGAAATTCGTTATAGCGACTTTCACATTCAGCCAAGTCATAATCTATCAATTCCCTATCATCACCCACCTTATCTGACTTTAGTGGTTTGTAAAGATGTGTTGCTAGAAGTGGTAAGTTCAAGGGGGATTGTCCCATAAACACTTCCAAGTTTATCCATTCTTCAAAGGTCAATTCTGACGGCTTTATCAATCCATATTTTTTACCATTATGTGTATAAACCAAATCTAATGTTCCAGTATCATCATCAGCCCCCCAGCTACTTCTAATCATGGACGCAATAAAATTGATTTTGTGAAATGGTTGTTTCATCAATTCTTTCTTGGGTGCGTTGGTAAATCTAACGATTAGGTCTATGTCCTTTATTTTTGAACCTTCACTACTTGTGTAAAAATTGTAGTCCTGTAAAGTTAGGGGGTTGATTTGGTATTCTTTTTCACCGATTACTAGTTTCATATAAAGCTGTATTTTACTTTTGGTTTATCCATAAATTCCATCATCACATATCGTAGAGCATCTAATAAGTGGTCTTGACCTTCTGGCACATTTGTTAGACGACCACTTCTGTCTCTTTTGAATTTGTAATTTCTGAACTCTGCTTGTAAGTTTTCAGATGTCTCTTTTACAAATATCTTATATGTTCTAATTTTCTGAATACCAAACAACACAGAACCTTCACCTTTTTTTACACCTCTAATTCTAAACCCCGCTCTTCGTAGTTCTTCTATTGATTTGGGTTCAGCACTATCAGCTACGATTTCAGTTGCTCTGTCTATTCCGTATTCTTTCAATAAATATATCAAATCCGCATTTGTTAGTCCCTGTTCGTAAATGACTTCTTCCACATAAACATTACCATCAGCAGCCAGCATTACTTTCACCACACCACAAGGGTCAGAACCAAAACCCCAGTCAAGTCCGATGTATGTGGATTTGATTTGTGTGGGGGGTTCAGAATATGTCTCTGGTTGAACGAAAATCTTTTCACGGGGTGGAACTATCTTTCCTTCAGCATAAATCAAATACAGGTCATAATCTGTGTCTTTTAGGGACATTATAGATTGTCGGATACTATCTTCTAAAAAGGGGTTCTCCCTGAATGTTGAAATAATCAATTCTGCGTTGTCCTTCTTTTCATAGTCAAACCCCCACCAGTATTCATCAACTTCAGGGTTGTATGCTCCGATAATGTAATCTTCACATCTGATGTCTAATTGAACGAAGCTGTTTCTGTCTATGGTGTTTATTTCATCTACCATAGCAATCGTGGATTTTAGACCACGCAATTTACCAGTCGTATCATCAAGTCCTATGAACCTTACGATTGAACCATTCTGAAATGTATAGGTCAAATCCACTTTATTTAGTGTCCCCAAGTGGAATATCTCCATCGCTTCTAATTGTTGTTTGAAATCAATTAGAATGGTGTTCTTGATGGATACTTGTGTAGCTCTGGCTATGGTAATAGAAATACCTGGTCGGGTTAGTGCTTCAACAATAAGTGTTTGAACTGCGGCTATTGATTTACCACTTCTACTTGACCCACGAAGAAAGATGTATCGTTTATTTTCTTTGGCTTCATTTATTTTCAGGTATAGTTCCGTTGCTTGTATTTTCATCTGCTTTTGGTTTCACTATTTCTACAATTATGGAATTGTCGGGGGGTGTGATTTTATCCCCTTTGCTTGTAATATCTATGGACTGCTCGTCTCCCTTCCAACTATCCCTATACACATTAGCCATATAGTATTTCCATAGTTGAGCGTTGAACTTATTGGACTTATCTTCTTCGTATGCTTCACCTACTTTATTGACCCACCACATTTCCGATAGTTGTAGTGCTTCCTTTATAGTGCCAGCAAAATCGGCATCTCTATCCATAATTCTATACAATAAATCCCTTGAAATGTGAAGATAATTGGCGAAGTGTAGTTTGTTTTTTCCACGACTACCCAACGCCAATATGTCTTCTTTCCAAGTAGGCAGAACCTTTCCTCTATGGACTAGTGCTTCCATACAGGTATATCTTGGACGACCTCTGCCTCTTTTCTCTTCCATAGTTTTTAGTTCTTTTCAACCTGACCCCATACTAAACCAATAAGGGTCATAACACCAGCGATGATTTGGTCTGCGACACTTTCATCTAAAGTTCCTTTTAGAACTAACATACCTCCTACAAATGTAAGGGTGTGTCTAATAATTGAATACCATTTCTCTTTAGTCATAATTGTAATTGTTTATATCAATAAATATAGGCACAACCTAAAAGAAAAAAACCCCCACCTTTATTCAGATGGGGGAACAAACCAAATGGGAGCAGGTTGTTTTTGTATCTTGGTTATTTGACTGCCAGTCAGCCAGTCAATTCATTTGATATAAATATTAGTATTGTTCGCTAATATATGTATCCAATTTTTCAAACTTGGAAATCATTTCCTTTGAATATCCGTTGATTACGAAATCTTCCAACATGGTTGTTGTTTTGATAAGGTTGCTAATGCTCGGACACTTACCACAAGTGTTGAAATAATCTAATGCCAATTTTAGTTGGCTCTGACGAATAATTTGTTTGTCTTTGTCGGTTGCGTTTGTTGAGTTTGCCATAATTTTCTTTTTTTTTCTTTTTATTGTTATACTAATAAATATAACATAAGTGTTCCTAAAGTCAAATTATTTTGAAATATTTTTTTCAAACCATTCATCATATATTTCACCAATTCTTTCATTATCTTCATTTATACCATTTTGCCAACAGATTATTTCCCATAAACGAGCGGGGTGATATTCACGGGTGTTTATCAAGGTAAAATCAAAAATATCATAAAGATTTTCTTTTGCTGTTTTTCCTGTTTTCATAGTTCAAAGATACAATTTATTTTGATACTTCCAAATCTTTTTCTTCAATTTCTTCTTCATCAGCAAAAGTGAAATCAACCATAATACCTACGACTTGTTTTTTTTCAATACAAGCATATACTGGGTAGTATCCATCACCAATACCAGTTCTACAACTAAAGGCGTCATCTGCGTCAGCAAAATCTTCTGTGAAAGGACAGGTGCCAGTTGTGTAGATTGCTGCGGTGGCAGTATCCACACCAAAATTCCCGATATGTTCCCAATGAAACTCTGTTGTGCCATCGTCCATTCGTTCCAAGAACTTATGGTGGCAAGCCATCAACTTACCTGTTCTTTGTCCGAAATCCCCAAAGTCAGCTTCAGAGCTCCAAGCAATATAGTAGCCAGGTTTTACTTTGACTTCTACTGCCATAATATGATTTGTTCCATCAAAGAATGCGGCGTCGCTAATCGTGATGTTTCTTCCAAGTTTGATTACTTTATCGTTGTGTTCCATAGTTCAAAGATACAATTTATTTTTATACTGCCAAAATTATTTCCAAATTTCACCTTTATTCCATTTGATGATACTTTGAAGGTTGTAAGCTTTTTTATCTTTAGGGGTAATTCCGTAAGCCAAAGTAAGACCTTCGTTTTTACCACTACGGGCACCCTTTGGTAAAAGTTCTACCCGTTGGAAGCGTTGGTTTCCATCAATCCATTCTTCTACAGATAATGTCTTGGTTGCGTATTTGTCGGTGATGCGTTTTTTGAATGTGTATTCCATTTTGTTTATCAGATTAGTCCTACAAAGTAAAAGCAAAAAATCTGAACTGCCAAATATCAAATGAAACTTTTTTTACAAATTATGTTTTTTTTTGAATTGTTCGTGAATGGAAGTTTCTGTATCATAACCAAGAGCCTTCATAATTTCTTTGACTTCATCACCATAAGTGTATTGGAAATCTACCAGCCTTTCATTTTTGTTTCTTCGTATATTCCAACATTTTTTACAAACATTAGCATACCCGTCCCTATTTCTTTGGGAAAAATAAAATGTGGAAAGTTCCAACTCCAATTCACACATGGAACAAATTTTAGTCATATTCATAATCTAAATAGGTTCATTCAAAAAAAAAGGGGTCATAGACCCCTCTTCCCTGAAAACAAATAGAACACTCAAGCCTTGATTGATTTGGCTTCACCATAAAAAGAAATTCTTTCCTCCATAGAATTTGGGTATTTTTCCAATTTTGAAAAAATGAAATTATCTACAACCCTAATGTCTGACGGAGCCAGCTTCTGCCAGCCCCAATATTGTATTTTCCTTTCAGTCCTTTCCAACGGACTTTGCTTACACGAGCAACCCATATTCTTCTTCTATTTTTTTTACAACTTCAGTTAGGAAGAAACAAAGTTCAAATTCTTCAGCTTCGGCATAAACTTCAATTTTTACTTTTGTTTCTTCTATGGTTCTTTTCAGAAAAGATAAGAAATCTATATCACAAAGTGTAGCAGCTAATTCAGATTGTCTAACATAAATTAGCACAGATTGCTTTATCAGTTCTGTTCTTTGTTGGGGATTGAGCCCAAAAATATCTTCCTTTGTGAGCTCTTCTATATCCATCTTATTTATTCATTTGTTTTTTGAATGTATTGAGCTCTTTTTCCATCTTATCAATACACGACTTATATTCTTTGATTTCCTTTTTTAGCTCTGAAACTTCATCTTTCAAATCTTCTATTGTTTTTGTATAGACATCTAAAATACCTTTTACATTTTCCAATACAATCTTATCTGTTTCAGCCTGATTTTTTCTTGAGCCAAAAATAAAACCTACTATTGTTGCGATAAAACTGAATATCGCAGTAATAATAATATTATCCATATCTTTTTTTATTTCGTTCTTCTACCTGTTTCCAAACAGGTTTTTCTTCATTATATGGGTCATAACCCATTCCAATAAGTATCTCGTTGATGGCAATTTTATCGTTTGTTTTCTTTGTATGGTTGGCTTTTTTGCCAATACAACTTCTACACATCAAACAATTACCATAGGCGTCTATCCATTCTACACAGCCAGTAAATTTGTTCTTGGGAAGCCATAATTTACAACTATCGCATTCAAATTCCCAATCACCAATTTCATTTACACGCTTTCTTCTGATTATCTGTTCCATAATAAAAAAAAAAGGGGGGATAAGCGAAAAAAAAAAATAAATCCCAACAAGAGCATGAATAAAAGTAAAATAGCAAACATAAAAACTTATCCACCCCTGTATAATTAATATTACAAATCTAGGTCAAAAACATCAAGTGTTTCTTCATGGGATTTCCAGTCAGCCTTA
>Ga0099848_1000166_pt1 | contig 28001 bp, 38 predicted proteins | sample CB_VirMetaG_3_FD_78179 | JGI IMG/M metagenome (GOLD analysis project Ga0099848, IMG submission 78179) | Freshwater to marine saline gradient viral communities from Chesapeake Bay - CB_1508_1S Viral MetaG | ecosystem: Environmental > Aquatic > Marine > Coastal | place: USA: Chesapeake Bay...
ACAGGAGATCGTGTCCAGCGTAATCTATATGGCTGTGTCGTCGGTGACTTGGTGGTTTGGCGACCGTATGACTGCGAGAAAGAAATGAGCGTTATTGACTTCCCCGGCGAAACCAGACTGGACCTCGATCCCAAGCGCATCCTCGAAACAGCACTGGAACAGGACTTTGAATGCGTCCTTGTCGTCGGGTGGAAGAATGACGGCGATATGTACCTTGCCGGATCGGCGGCGAACGTCATTGAAACGATAGGCACACTTGACATAGCCAAGGCCGCGCTGCTCAAGGATATGGTGGATTAGGTCATTCAATGCCGCCGCCAGTTTGTCGCGTTGGTCAGTAGCATCAAGGCATTGCTGGACCAGATTTATCCATGCCTCGTGGCCAGCGTTACGCTCTTCTAACTCAGCCTCAAGCGCGGCGATGCGTTCGGCAATCGGGTTGGTCATTTCTTCCTCCCAAAAGCATCCGCCTCGGCGGGGTTCTCCGGCCAGTTTCTAGGTGGTTTATGATTGTCGAACCACTTTCGCATTTCTTTTAAATGTTTCGCTGCATCTTTTATCCCAGTGCCGTTGCATTTTTCACAAAGTACTAAATACTCTATGCCGTAAAGAGGTGGGTTATGGTACGTGCCAACGCCTTCGCAAAATTCACATTTCATTTTCGCCCCCAAGTCTGCCGCCACAGCCAAGCGTGATGCCGCCCAACTTGCTTGCTCCACCACCTAACAAGGCGTGATCTGAATAGGTTTTTCATTTCTTACTTCCGCACGTTGGGCAAACATCCGCCTTACTATCGTCAATGATGACGCCAAACAGAAACGACATTTGCGGCACTTTCTCATAGCCGCAAACGAATTGCGGCACTTCTTCCTTAATTGCATCACGGAATGCTTGCGCGGCTCGGTATGACTTGAACGTAATCTGAATCTCGCCTTGGTTGAGATTTTGTTCAGCCGCCCATCTGGATAGGTTGAATACGCCGTCGATTAGTTTACTTCTCATTTCTTCACAATCTCCAATTCATATCCCAAGGCATCCAGCACCTTCTCAAGCCGCACCCACGGCTGGCTCCGCGCTGGATTGCGTCGATACTGAAACAAAAGCTGTGGCGATATGTTCGCCGCTTCTGCGATCTGACACGCAGGGCGTCCGTCTTCGACGCAGAGTTGGTTTAGGATTTCAGATATTTCAGTCATGCTCACTAACCTTGCACGGGTATCCACACTCCTGATACTCAACCATGTGCCGGTCAATAGCATCAAAGGCGGCAATCCAAAAAACAAATGCCAGCGTAAACGCAATGGCAATCCCGGCAACAAAGTTAGTCATCTTCTATCTCTCCCTTGATCCTGTCATATGCAAGGCACCACTCTGGGTCATGCCCGGAAACCGTTCCGAGTTCGCACCAGCTATCCGCTCCCGTATCACTCGCCCATTCGTATCCGTAATACGGACACTCACGGCATTCCTCGGCGCAGTTCTCAAAAGCGTCAGCGACAATCTGCCATTTATCCATTGTTGAGCATCCTTATCGCCTTGAGTTCGTGGATGCCGTGCTCAACCAAGAAGTCCACGGCCTTCGGAAAGTCAATTTCCTTGCGGTCGATCTGGTCGCGCAGAGTCTCGACGTACAAGCCGCCACGCTGCGGCTTGTGTTTGTCGAGAATGTTTTGAATTGATTTGTTCATTGGTTTTTCTCCTTTTTCGGCAGGGCGTTTATTGCGCCGCTGCCTTGTTCAGAATTTCCTTGAGCGTTTCGACGGACTTTTTCGGCATGTCGATCCGAACGCCTTTGTTACAGTTGCGTATTGTCATGCTTCCGTCGCTCATTTGATTAACGAACCAGTCGTCGCCAATGTCGTGGGTTTTGATCGTTTGAATGTCAGTCATTGGTCTGTCTTCCATCTTCCAATTCTCCTCCACAAGCCCCGTACCCAGCCAAATCAATCCAATTATCAGCCTTGGTGCCTGTTGAAATTCGCGCCAATTTAACAAGCGCCATCATCGCCGCGACATCCCGCGGATCGATTTTCCCCCGGTTGCGGAGATATGCGTTCCAGAAATCGGCAATCAGGCCAAAATTATCTTCCAGCGCGCCATAATCTTGCTGGCGGCTGTTCAGCACCGCTTCGGCCGCTTCGGCCAGAATTGATTCACGGTCATGCATTTTCAGCACTTTCTTCAATAAGCTTGAGAATAGGCTTTTCATCAATGAGCGCCTTAGCGCGGCGATACGGCAGGCTACTAATCTCTTGCAGAACATTAATGCCGTCATGATAGCTGTACCTTCCAAGGGTGATATTGCGGCGAATTTCGTCAACGACAGTCATAACTATCTCCATTTGATTGAGTTTGGGACGGGCACATTTACTAGATCGGCCGCATATTCAATGTTACGGATCGCATTAGCCAAGCGGGTGTAGTTTTTGGCCGTTGTGCGAATTTCTTTCGCTTCAACCAACACGTCGATAAGTGAAGCCAATTCACGGATTCGGTTGTGCAGCAGCGGGCGGATCTCGTCCATACGCTCCGCGTCTCTCACAAATTCGCTCAAATCGTCATTGTCGATCTTTTCGTTGCGAAGATACTGGATATGGCCCAGCAGATCGCGATTGGACCCGTCGATCCATAAGGTCAACAGGTCGTTATCTTGAATGGATTCGGTCTTCATTATTAAGCTCCCATTTTCTTGGCGCACTCAGGGCCAATCCCAGTGTCGATGCTATCGGGATGGGTGAGCGCGCGGCCGCAGCGGCAGCAACGGCCTTCATGTCGAATTTCGAGGTCTTCGGGAATGTTACCCGTCATGGTGAGGCGACGAAGCGCCCAGTTTAGGGCATCAAGAGCGGCCCCACGTTGGCCTTTACGGCCGGGAACGAATTGCAGCACATCACAGCCAGCGATGCTGGCAAAGTTGCTGTGCCCCAGATAGGTCTGGTTGTCCCAATTGGTGTTGTCGCCGTTCGACAACACCTTAGCGAACAGGATAATGCCGTCCTTCGGCTGATCAATCCTGTAGGTGAAATGCTGCTCAGTCTTGAGCGACTTGAGGGTGAAAACGGCGTGCCCGCCGGTGAAAAACGTCAGTGCATCTTGAGCATTGGTAAACATCGGGAATCTCCTGTACTGGAATAATGTATTACAGCATACAGAAGATTCCCGTGACGTCAACTGTCAAAAGCACCCTCGCTCTCCAGTTTTTCAAATACCGCGTCTCGAATAAAATCTGCACGCTCACCGTTCAGTGACGGAGGCGGCATCTTTTCAACCAAAAGCAACGGCATTCGGACGGTGATCAACGTGGTTTTCGGCAAATTTTCTGCCGCTTTTTTATCCATTAGTAGATACTCCTTCGATCAGTTCATTTTGTTTCGTGCCGTGATCGCGCAATTGACGAGAAACCGTGTCCTCAACCGTGCCTACCGCGGCAATGACATGCGACACCACCTGATTCTTCTGACCTTTGCGCGCCAACCGCCTGTTGCCTTGTTCCCAAAGCTCTTGACTGTCTGGCAGGGTCATCCAAATTGCGGTGCAGCACCCACCAACGTGCATATTTAGTCCGTGTGCGGCCGAAGCCGGATGGACCGCAATGAGTTGGTGTTTTTGCTCTAACCATTCGTCCAGTTCATCGATCGTACAGCAATCGGGAAAAGCTTCTCGTATCCGCTCCAGTTCATGCCGGTAGCGAAAGAATATGACCGCCTGCTCACCTTCCAATTCTTCGACCAGATCAGCCAATGCATCGATTTTAGCGGTGTGCGATACGACATACTCATCCTCATTGGTATAAACGGCACCGGATGTAATCTGTAATAACTTATTACGCATTACACCGTCAAATAATGCTTTAACCTCTTGGCCTTCGATTTCAGCTTTATGCTCGGTCATAAGATCCGTGTAGGCGTCACGGGCCTGTTTAGGTAGGGTGACCGATATAAGGTTGATACGGGCCTCTGGGGTGGCTTCCTCAAGCGGCATAGCATAGGCGTAGGGCTTAACTTCCGCCGTCAAACCCTCTTCTGTGTGCGCCAGAGGCTTCCATATGCGTCTCTCGACATCCACAGGGTAAAACCATCGCGATCTAAATTCAGTGAACGTGCGGCCCAATACAGGCCCGCTGGTCATTAATGCCTGTGACCAAAGGCCAAGCATACTGTTTCCGCGAGGCGTGCCGGTCAGGCCAATCCGCACAGGCACTTGTTGTATAGGTTTGCGGAGTTTCTTGACCCGCTTGGCCCCGGGGGTCTTCATCTTTGATAATTCGTCAAAAATCACGGCATCAAACGGCCATGGAGATCCCGCCAGTTCATCTGCCAACCACGGCAATAGCTCGTAGTTAATCAGAAGATAGGTCGCATCACTGTCTTGAAGCACCTTGAGACGTTGTTTAGGCGTGCTTTGAAGCCAAGCGAAAGTGCAATGCTGTAAATGCTCCCACTGCTTCGCTTCCGCCGCCCAGACGTGCTGTATGATCCGCTTGGTGCCGACAATAAGCACCTTATCCGGCAGCATGTCGTCCACCGCGGTCAGAGCTATCGCGGTCTTGCCAGACCCTGGTTTGGCCCACAGCATGACCTGTTGACGCTCTGTTAAGGCGTTAACGGCCCTCTTCTGGGAATCCGATAGCGCGTCTCTCGGTCTTAACAATCTCAACTGCCTGCTCCACAGAGGTTACGACATAAGGTTTGTGCCCGATCTGCTCCAATTCCTCGAAACGGATTTTCTGCTTAGGGCCTAGACGGCTCTTGGGTTGTTTAAACTCAAACCACAGAACCTTGGTCGGCGCATAACAGATCAACCTATCAGGCCAACCGGCAAAGCCAATCTTGACGCAATAACATTTGATCCGCTCCAGTTCCTTACACGCGCGGGCTTCTATGCGGCTTTCAAGGGTCATTGGCTATGAAACTGGGTGTATTTTGCGTAATCGCGCCCATCAAAACGAAACCAAGCGTAGTTTTCGTAGCCTTTTTTGCCGTTCATCATGAACGACACCCGTCCGATCACTTGCACATCGGTACAACGCCATGCGACACGCGAAAAATATTTATTCGCGCCCATATCCCACGGCATCAACAGCCAAGTTGGAGCGATATCCGACAAGTGTTCAATGATCCCAAGTGTCGGTTCGCCTTTCTTCCCTGGCAATGGATAGGGGGGATTGCTGATGAACACATCTCCGACACAATCGGTGAGGGTCATGACATCACGTTTGATGATCCCCGGTGCTTGGGGTTCGATATCACTGGCCCGCCAGCATTTCCCCGGCAAAGCATTGATTAGGTGCCCTGCGCCAGCCATAGGCTCGTCATATTGCGGCTCAGGCAGTAAATGCTGCAACAGCGGTTCAACCGCCTCTGGCGGTGTAGGATAGAAATCCCGCGGGTTGCGGGGCAGGCCCTGTGTTCGTTTTGTCATTTACGATACCTTTCAGTCTCAAAAGCCTCGACCGCCAGCGGGAATGTATCGTCCAGCCAATCGGGGCGGGTTTCCATTGCCTCGACAAATCCGTTGAAATCACCGTCATTAAGCATGACCAATTCGTCATGCACTTGCAGGATTAAGGGCCGATCACCTAAGCGCACCATGGCGGCGGCGATGACATCGCGGGCTGTTGCCTGCGTGATATGCCCGCAAAGCTTACCGGGATAGATCTTATCCATGCCATAAGCGCCATTTTTTAGCCGTCCATACGCCTTCCACCCTTCCCGGGTATGTTTGACCTTGTGATAACGCAGACGGCGTCCTGACGGCAAAATAAGGTGCATCTGGTCGGCGGTTTTAAACGTAACGCCGACATGGGAGTTGATTTTAATCATCGTGCCCTGCTGCTGGTAGGCAAGCGTTAGGGCTTTGCCGATGCGATCCCAGAACTGCACCACCTTCGGCGCGTTCTTACGGTAGGATTTCACGATCTTATCGGCCTCATCTTCTTCGATCTGTACGTCATACGTAATGTCGAGCATCGACGCAAATCCATACCTACCAAGGCCGTAGCCGCACCCAAGCACGGTCTGTTTACCCATGAACCGCTCGTCGCCGGTAACATCCTCAACAGCTTTGTGGTAAATTTTAGCCGCCATCAGCTTGTATGGATCTTCTCCGCGACGAAATGCACCAAGGATCACGTCATCGCCCGCCAACCAAGACAGCAGACGTGCTTCGATCTGCGAATAATCCCCAACATACATGGGCGCACGGATCAGCCCACGGATCATGTTGGAAACAGTGGGCAAGATCGCATCGTCATAAAAAAGTTCGAAAAGACCCTGTTCAAGCAGACTGAACGCGGTGTCCTGCTTTTCTCCCATCCCACGGGGAAGGTTCTGCGGCTGAATCCCCGCGCCGGAAAAGCGCAGGGTGCGCTCGGCACCGCCATAAATCACGGAACCGACAACTTTATCGTCCACCTGAGCCCTGGCGATGATCTTTTTAATCTTGGCCGTCGATGATTTACCAAACAATTGCCGCGCTTCACCGACCTCGCGCTCGTCGGCGGGTAGGTTGGGGTTTTTAAGGAAATCCCGTAGCGGGGCCTTGGCAACGCTCTCAAGGCCAAGGAAACGCGCCACCTCGCCGGTTTGCGACAGCGTGAAGCCGTATTTTTCTTTCGTGACGGCCGACATACGCTTCATTTCAGCGTCCACAATAGCCGCTAATTGCTCCGCAGCGGCCATGTCGATGGGCAGGCCTCTCTGGTTCATGCGGTAGGTTGCGGCGTACACAGCCCGCTCAAAGTCGCTCAGAACGGCCATATGGCGCATGGCATGGCGAACTACATCCACGTCACGTTCGCAATACCTATACATCGTCTCGAAATCATCCGGCTTCACATCAGGACGCCAAAACCGATCTGGGTTGTCTTTGGATGGGCGGCGGGGCTTCGCCAGCTTTTTCATGATCCGCCCGTCGGCTTTTTCAAAACCAAAGAACAGACCAAGGTTTTCAAGGCCCCCTGGGAGCCCGTTGTATCGGGCGACGGCAGCACTGTCGATCACACGGTCGAGGGGGAAATCTATATCGAAACAGACGCGCAGGACGGCGAGGTCAAACTCGGCGTTGTGCAGCACTAGGATCGTGTCAGGAGAGGTGAGCGCTGAACGGAGAGGAGTCACGTCATCAAACTCCGTCCAGCGCTCTATCGGGGCATCTGCTGGGTTCAGATCACCCCAACATACACACATGCACTCAAGAGACGGATCGGCGGTGTAAACATAAGTGCCGTCAGATTTGACATCACGCTCACACCGCGTCTCCGTATCAAGAACGATGATGTTAGGCGAGGACATCGTCCTCATTGTCGTCATCATCAAGAGAATCGAATTCTTCGTCGGCGTTAGGAGCGCCACCGAGACGAAGATCAGGATCGTTCTTGGTGATCTGGATGTTGTTCAGCCCACAGGCAACACCCTTGTTGGTGCCGACATCGTAGCCGTAGAAATTAACGGACACGTTGCCGTAGCAACCGGAGAACGCCTCTTCCTCACCAGTGATGAGGTTCATGCGGCGGTCAACGACTTGCGGCTTGCGCGTCGAAGCAGCACCGATGAAAAAACAACCAGCATACACCGGATCGTCTTCACGGTCCTCGTCGCCGTCACGCAGCGTCGGCTTTTTCTTGAGAATAGCCTTGGCTTTTTCACCAAACTTGGTGTCAGCGGCCGCGGCGATGGCTTTCTTGACCTCATCAATCTGCGGATGATCCTTGGGGATCACAATCGACACACTGTAGCGCATCTTGGACGCAGGATCGCTGGGGTCAGCGGGCCGCGGCGTGAATGCGTTAAGGTAGGAAAGACGGACGTTCTTCAAAATCATGCTCATGTTCGGGAATCCTTTCTATCTAGAGCAATCGGGAAACGAAACACATAATACAGACTTATTCGGTACGGACAAGGCCTTTTTTACCTTCCGGCCGAATTAAGTACGGTTCGACATCGAAAACCTTTTTCAGCTTCGATTGAGCGATGGGTTTGCGGGGCGCGACCTCGTCTAGATCAAGGTTTGCCTCTTCACACGCGGCAACGACCTCGCTCTCGTCAGCATATTGCGCGCGGCCTGCTTTTTGTTCGATACCCCATCCCGGTACGGAATCAGGGTCAAACTCAAGCATGACCTGTGCCTTTTCTTTGACCTTGTCGAGAAACTGCCGGATGGCGGCTTCCTCTTGAAGGATGCGGGCGATCTCTTCGCCCTCAAGGTCTTCGACCGGCACGCCGAAGTCTCGTTTCAGCGCCCATTCCGCCTGCGCCTTACATTGGCCTGCGGCGGGGCACCACCGGCATTGTTCTTCGCCGGGGTTGAACTCGGGGTCTGCGGAAAGCGCGGCATATATACCGACCTTGGCCTCAATACGAAACGCATCAAGGGCTTCCGGTTCGACCAGCAACTGCTTCACCCCACCGGACGCGGGCTGGATGATCACCACCCGCATTTCTTCAAAGGGGCCAAAGACGTGGATCGCACCGGACAGATACATCAAGTCCTGCTCTTTCCCGGGTTGCACGTCATTGAAGCCGAATTTGTAATCGACATTGGTGATCGTGTTGCCTTTGATGCCGACGAGGTCTGCGGTGCCCCAGCATATATCTGGATCGTTGAGGCCAAGCGATTCGCCAACCGGCAACCGCACTTCGGTGTGGATCTCATCAAAATCCTGCTCCAACACCCAATCGTACACTTCTTCGCAGATGTCACGATCATCATCAGGGATGTCGGGCAGAGGATCTTGATCAACCAACGCCTGCATATACTCATGCATCAACGTGCCGCGTTCAGCGGCCGCATTGCTCTCGTTGGGGAACTTAGCGGCGTAGTCAAGCGATGCTGGGCACCGCCTGACACGCGCAAAGGCGGATGGGCTGATGTTGGCGTGATCACTCATCGCCTTCACCCGACAGCACGATGTTGTTGAATAAGGTCGCCAAGTCTTCGAAATCCTTTTCTTCGACTTTCGACAGACCTTCGGCGAACCCAAGCACCGCGGCCTTGGTGGCTCCCTTATCGACCTTGGACGCCTGAGCAGCCAAAGCGCGCATCGATTCGCGCGTTAGTTTCTCTGCCTTTTTGGGTGGAGCAGAACGCTCAGGTACGGGCGTCGGCTCCGCTTCAAACAGAGTTTCGGGAGAGATCAGGGCGAGAACCTTCTCGACCTCGACAGGATTGGTGGGATCAAAAGTAATCTGCATAACGGGAACCTCGTTTTAATGTTGATGAAGAGTGCGAGTTATGTATTATGTAATCAGTCTTGTCAATGGCGACATGACAAAAGCTAGATCTGGAGAAAATCGATGGCACTGAATGAAGGCCAACAGGCCGCTTTCAACGCTTTCAAGCGTTTTCAACAAAACCCCGATAGCACTGTCTTCGCACTGTTTGGCGCGGCTGGCACCGGCAAAAGCTTTCTTAGCGGTCAAATGGCCCAAGAGATGACGAAGGGTGTCGAGCTTCCTGCTGCCGTGGGCGGTTTCTTTGGCCCGCAAACGGGGGCACGGTTGCCGTCGCCGGTTATGTGGACGGCACCGACGTGGAAGGCGGCTCGTATCAGCAGCGGGTTTCTGAGTAACAACGGAATCGACCATGAGGTGGGCTGGGATAAATATTTTCACTCCCCGTATATGAGCGTTGTGACGACCACCGCGCAGGCTCTGGGCATCGGCCCTATTGTCTCTGAGGATCAGGACGAAAACGAACGGGCATTCGGCGCACGAACCGAGGGCGCTTATACCGCGATGGGTCCAGAGTATTTGGTGATCGACGAGGTGTCGATGCTGGGCTGGGGTAACCTCAAGCGGTTGGCAAACATGGTGCGCGGGCGAGAGGCCAAGCTTGTGCTGATCGGTGATCCCAATCAAATCCCGCCGGTGAAGGATCAAGAGATCAAATGGGATAAGATCGAAAACCAATACGAGCTTACCCAGATCATGCGCCAAAGCGGCGACAGCGTGATCCCACTGGTGGGGCGGGCGATCATTGAAGAAGCTGATTGGCGCTCCATGCGCGGGCAGGGCTTCAATATGATGCGTGATCAGGCCGCGCTGGCGCAGGAGTTTCTGCAAACGGTTGTGGTGCCGACGCGGGACGAGAGCGGGCGCACGGTCTATGTCGCCTATCGCAACATGATGGTCGATGCCATGCAGGAAAAGGCCTGCCAGCAAGTGTACGGGCACGGTCGGGATATGTTTGAACGCGGGCAGATCGTGATAGCGCAGAAACCTTTACGTGGTAAGGGGAAGCAAGCCATTGCCAATCAGGACGTGCTTGAGATCCGCGAGTTTGGAGAGCGCGGCCGCTGGGGTAAGTTGGTTTCTGTTGAGGATAGCAACGGGCGGGTACACAACGCGGAGTACCTGAGCGGCGACGAACTAGCTGACAAATCCCATCCCTATAATGTAGAGTTAGAAACTCGTCGCCAGCGGGCGGTTGAGCTTCAACAGCAATATAAGGGTGGGAATAGAACGGTGAATGAAGCGCGTAAAGAAGCATGGCAAATGTTCTTTGAATTGAAGGACAACACTGTTCTGAATTTCGCGCATCCGTTTGCTATTACGTCTCACAAGTCGCAGGGATCGACATACCAGCGGGCCTTTGTCCACGGTGGCGATCTGGAGCGGTTTGGCGGTAAGCGCGCGCTCTACGTGGCGATGACCCGCGCCAGCGACGAAACATTCGCGTGTTGATTAAAAGGAAAAGCCCCCGTGCATATGCGCGGGGGCTTGAGTTATTTGGGAGGAAACATCCTCTGCTCAGATGAACAGGAGTGTATTATGCCGAAAGGTACAGTTTGGAAGCAAGCTAAATCAGAACGCAACTGGATGTTATTTGCGTTATTGGAGCCTGATGAAACGGGCAAAGTGGGGAAATTCCCGGTTGAACGTCACAATATGTACCGTCCCGTGGGCTGGCAAAAGTCTGCGGTTCTGACGTTTGATGAGGCCGCGGAAGCGGTCAGAGGCCGTCGCGAGAAGGGTTTTGAGCGGCTCAATGAGATGGTGGACCGTAAGAAGTACGGCCGGATCATCAATGTCGTCGTCGGTTACGTGGCGCGTGAAGGATCGGCCATGGTTGTGGTCGATCTGGACGGTTGTGTCGAGGACGGCGAGATCACGGTCGATTGGATTTCGGATTATGTGACCATGACGGACACATACGTTGAGGTGTCTGTGTCGGGTAACGGCCTGCGGGTGTTGATGCCACGGGCAGATGGAGATGAACTGCTGACGCACGCCGAGTTTGGCGGTATTGGCGTCTTTGGGCGGGGCGGTAAGGGTGCCACCCTGCAATTGAAAGCAGACAGGCCCTTTGGCGGCGACGAAGTGGTCCGTGATCAGGATTTCTTTGACGAGTGTGTGCGACGGCGAGACGAGGGCCGTAAGGTCCGTAAGAGCGAGATTGCGGCTGGCGTCTCGGTCGAGGATCAGGTGCTGCACCATGGTATTATGTCGGTCGATGAATTTTCGGACCTTGTCGATAGGGTGGAGAATAAAGGCATCGACTTTAACCAATGGTACGGTCTGGTGCTTGCCGCCCGGGATTATTTTGAGGTGGTCGATCCAGATCGATTGGATGACGTTTTGGACATTTTGGATGAGTGGACCGCGCAATGGAGCGAGGGTGATCATGACCCTGAGAGGTTGAGAGATGATGTCTGGCATAGGAATCCGAAGGATGACCGTCGCGATTGCGCTGGTCTTGGCTCTTGGTTTTTCATGGCAAAGAAGGCCGACGAGAAGGACGAGGTTTCTGCTGCGGTATCTGATGGGGTTGAGCCGCCCCGTGTATGCCGCTCAAGCGGCGACATCGTCGCGCGGTACGTGAAGGTCGGTGAGGGTTATTATGATGTGTTGGCGCAGAAAGAGGTCACGCTGACGGCGGTATACCGACACACGATCAACGTGCCGCTACGGACGAATAAAGGGAAGCTTATAGGCAACCAGCAGGCCCCACGGCAGGCGTGGATCAATGAGAACACGCGGTCTTACGTTGATTTCGACTATGCCCCGGGTAAGGGGCCGGAGCTTGAGAGGATGGAAGGGGTCAGGTTCAACCTCTGGCGCAAACCGGGGGCATTGCACCCGAAAGGGGTTGATGTCGGCTTCTGGGTTGATCACTGGCGATATATGTACGGGGATGACAGCGAGGTGGTGCTGGACGCCATGGCGCATATGGTTCAGCGCCCCCACAGCAAGGTCGGCTATATTGTGGTCTTGCAGAGCGATGCCCAAGGGATCGGTAAGGACATGGCGATGCTGCCGCTGCTGCGGTACATGGGCAAGGATGCCAACGGCGGCGTGCCGTTTGAGGAACTGTTTTCGGACTTTAACCAGTGGGCGTACAGGAAGACGCTGGCGGTCGTTCAAGAAGCCCGTGGTGGTATCGATCGTAAGCGGGCGCAGGAACTGACCGAGAAGCTTAAGATATACGCTGTGGGGCTACCTGAGACGATCATGGTGAACCGGAAGGGTAAGCCACAGGAAGAGATCCCCAACGTGGTCAACGTGTTTATGATGACCAACAATAAGGACGCTCTGCACATACCAATGGGCGATCGGCGGTTCTTCATTGCGGCAACGAAGGTCGAGCCAAGGGATGAAGAGTATTATAGCCGGTTGAAGCGTTTGGTCGATGAGGCGCAGGACGACATCATCGCGTGGCTGATGGTTCGGGATATTAAATGGGCCGGTGAGGATAAGAAGCCACCCATGACCGAAGGTAAAGAGGTCATGCGTGATATGTCCCTGCCGCCGATATTTGAGTGGGTTGAGAATTACGCCGCGGATCGTGATTGGGTATCCACGTCACTAATCCCGTTCGATCTGGACGCGGGTATACCAAAGAACCCCCGGCTCAAAGGTATGTGGATCGGCCAGTGCCTGGAGCATATGGGCTTCATCAGAGTGGGGTATGAAGAGACGACCGATAAGCAGAAGCGGATACCTGTGAATGGGGTGCGCCATACCATCTATGTGAAGCGTGAATGCGAGGCTGATTGGGATGAGATTAGAGATGGTCTGAAGCGCATGACTAACTAGATCTTTAAAGGCACAAAGAGGTGTCTTTATTAGACACCTGAGCGATTGGGCACGCGGTTGAAAAAATCGTGTGCCCAATTTTTTAGGCGCGTAGGGCCTATAATCCGATTAATCGGACCGGGATAAAAAGCTATATGGATCAAGCGTTTGTGGGAGTGTGGTGCCTATAGTGCCTAATTATATTATATTAGTAATATTATATAATATATAAGGTACATAGGGTATAATATACGTACTATAGGAACTGATCGTATTAGACCAGGCACTTCAGGCACTTTTGGGGTGGATTTTGCCGCTGGTATCGACCCTCTGGTATCAATTTTTTGGAAATCAAAAGTCACTTTTTGGCATCTCATTTTGTGCCTCTTAGCCGCTGGTAATTGCCCCGGGTTCGGCCGCGCCGAAATGTTGCGGGCGGCGGCGGCAAAATTTTCTAAGGTCGATCGATTGTGCTTATTTGTATTATGCGCCGGCGCTTTGATCGATCGGCCGCGCGTGATCGATTGGAAAAAAGACTCTAAAAACAAGGGCTTGTAATACGTAATATATTGAGTCATATTTTGACGGTCATCAAATCAACATAGGAGTCGAGAATATGACAAATGAAGAAATGAAAAATGCGTGCATCGATGCAATTAATGGCGCGCTTGTTTCCCGCGGCCGTCATAGGGGTATGATCAAGGTTAAATGCCCGCCATATAACACGGACGCGGCCGCGGCATGGCAAGCGCTTGCCATGGTATCGAATCCTTACAAGGTCAGCATTTGGCAAATTGCGTCTTTTTCGGATCGTCAACGCGCGATCTATAACAATATTGAGCGTGCGCTTGAAAATTATGACGGCCGCGGTTTGGATCGGGACCGTGTTGCGCTTGAATTGATGGGCGCTTGGTGATTACAGCGCATAAGCGGCCGCGGATCTGATCCGCGGCCGTTTACCGGTGTAATCCTGCACCATTTAACAAGGAGTCACGTCCTATGAATATTAACGATATGCGTTATGCGCTTAAGCGCGGCATTTTTTGCGGGGTTATTCTTTACGAGGGCCCTAGTGCGTTTGATGGCGCGCCGATTGTAGTTATCGCCAATCGTATTGAAACCGCGTCATCAAATGATAAAACCGGCGCAATGGTGCAAAGCTTTATCCTGCATCGTGATATTGCGCCAAACGAAGCGCTTAAAACCGGGGATGATGGCGCGGTTTGCGGCACGTGCCCATTGCGGCCGATAGCGGGAGGCAATACGCGCTGTTATGTGCGCGTATACCAGGCGCCATTGTCTACATGGAAAGCATACAAGCGCGGCCGCTATGCGCGCCCGGGCGTTGATTTCCCCGCGGATCTATTGCCCGAAATATTCCGCGGTAAAAGCGTGCGCTTGGGCACGTATGGCGATCCCGCGGCCGCGCCGATTGATACGTGGATTCCTTATGTAAAACACGCACGCAAGCGTACTGGATATACGCACGCGTGGCGATTGTTCCCTGAGTTTACCGCGCTTTGCATGGCAAGCGTTGATGACGTGCGCGATATGCCCGCGGATGGTGCGCGCTATTTCCGCGTGCGTAAAAAACATGAAAAACTTTTACCCGGGGAAATCGTTTGTCCTGCATCCGCGGAGGGCGGAAAGCGTGTTTCGTGCGCGGATTGTGGTTTGTGCGCGGGATCTCAAATGAAGGGGAAAAGCATTGTTATTATGGATCATGGGCCTTTGCGGCATCGCGCTTGAAATAGCGTATTATCTAGGTTTAAGCCTGTTATATGGGATAGGAGTCGGATTGATAGCAGGCACAATATATGCCGCGTTTGGTTAACAAATAACCCTAGCACTAGCGTGCTAGGGTTTTTTGTTGTATGGGTTTGACATGTAATCCGTGAGTCGGGGATCTGTTTTGAACGAAAAAACCAGAAAAGATATGGCATCGCGCCATGATCCAAATGCGACACAAAAGCGCGCGTTGAAGCGCACCGGACAGCAACACAGCGACTCCGCTGACATCCTATTCCTAAGCAAACAGGTCGTGTCGGATCTGCACAAATCATATCTAGAGCTTGGCCGTGAAAAGTATCTGATCCAATTAGCTAAGTCAGATCCGCGCGTTTATGCGGGCTTGCTAGGGCGAATCATCCCCAATGTGGTGGTGCAGGACGTGCAGCATACTGTTGATATCGGGCAAGCGCTTGCCGAAGCGCACGCGCGCGCGAACGGAGTCGCATTGGATATGAGCGAATCGAAAGTGATAGATCATGATGATCTAGAAAGTGGGGAGTCGGATGATTAATCGATCGGGGAGTCAAGATCATGCGCTTGATGCTAGTAAGACGTGCGACGTGATACAAATAGGCTCAAATCAAAAAGCTTATTTTGAAATCGACCCCCGGGGGCAAAAATTCGACCTCCGGCGAGTTTGCGGGGTGGTCACCCCAGAATTTTTTGCAGGATTTGAAAACTTGTATTACGTCTTACTACTATCCAACAGGATTTCCCTAGATGGCTAAACCTCGTCCCGATGAGCAAAAAGTCATTTCGGCTCTTTTGAGCTATGCGGATGACCCCGTGTCGTTTGTGATGTTCGCGTTCCCGTGGGGCAAACCGAATTCGCCCCTACAAGGCATGTCAGGCCCCCGGGATTGGCAGATGCGGGCTCTTAAGCAAATCAGGGATCATGTAATTCAGAACAAGCAACGAAAAGTGCAGGGGCTGGACCCTGAGCTTTTGCGTCTCGCCCGATCATCCGGCCGCGGCATTGGTAAGTCGGCGTTCTTGGCATGGATTGCGCTGTGGATGTTCTGTTGTCATCCGGCGTCAACGACCATCGTAGCGGCCAACACTGAGCAGCAGTTGAAATCGACCACATTCCCAGAGATTAAGAAATGGGCCAGTATGTCGATCATGAATACGTGGTTTGATACGCAAGCCATGTCGATCCGCCCTGCCCAATGGCTCGTCAGCGCACTCAGAGACACCACCGACCTTGATGATGCGTATTGGTATATACAGGCCCGTCTGTGGTCTGAGGAAAGCCCAGATGCGTTTGCAGGGCTTCACTCGAATGTGGGGATGGCTGTGCTGTTTGACGAGGCGTCGGGCATCCCTGCGCCGATCTGGTCCGTCACAGCGGGCTTTTTCACCGATAAGACCCTGTACCGCGTCTGGGCGGTTATCTCCAACCCCAGATCCCCGACAGGGCCGTTCTTTGAGTGCTTCAACCGGGATCGGAACCTATGGCAGACTGAATCGATTGACGCCCGATCGGTCGAGGAAAACGATCAGGCGCTCTATCAATCTATTATTGAGCAGTATGGAGCCGACAGCGATGAGGCGCGGGTCGAGGTGTACGGGCAGTTCCCCCGGCAGGGGGATCAGCAGTTCATCGGCAGCGGGCTTGTTACAGAGGCCCGGGAGCGGCCGTCTGCATCCGATCCGAATGCCCCGCTGCTGCTTGGGGTAGACCCCGCTCGCTACGGGGATGACGATGCCGTGCTGCTTTTTCGTAAGGGCAACGACATCACCACCTATCCGATCCAACGGTACAAGAAGTGTTCCTTGGAGGAGTTGGCGGATCATATCGTCGCCGCGGCCAACGCGCATGAACCGGATGCGATCTTCGTGGAAGGTGATGGCGTGGGCGGCGGTCTGGTCGATATTCTTAAGCGCCGTCGCTTAAACGTACATGAGGTCACCATGGGTGGGCGGGCCGATCAAACAGATAAATTTTCCAACCGCAGAACAGAACTCTGGTCGCGGATGCGCGATTGGTTGATGAACGCAAGCATCCCGAATGATGATCGTCTCGCGACAGATTTGTCTGCGCCAGAATTTTCCTATACAATAAAAGGACAAATTCGATTAGAACCTAAAGACAAAATGAAGAAAAGGGGATATGCTTCCCCAGATTCGGCTGATGCGTTGGCCGTAACCTTTGCTAAACAGGTCGCAAGGAAGGGGCCTGTGAGACGACAAATATCACGCATGGCGCGTGATGTAGATTATAATTTGTTCGCTTGATCAAAGAAAGGGCTCTCACATGGGCGGTTTGTTTTCCTCTCCTTCAATTCCACCATCGCCTCCACCGCCGCCGCCGCCTGAGCGTAAGACAGTCGCTGAAGAAGGCCGCAAGGAGCGCGAGAAGCTGCGGAAGCAGAAGGGCGTATCGTCGAATATCCTGACCTCACCCCAAGGTGCGGGTGAAGAAGGGCTCGGTGCAGCAAAGACGCTGCTAGGGGAATAGTCTGATGGAGCTTACCCCGCAGGAACAAAATATTGTGAAGTATCATCGGGTCACGATGGATACCAAGCGGGTAGGTAAGGACAAGGATGGTCGGCCGGTGACTGTCTATTCAACCGGCGTTAAGATCCCGAAAGGAGATCCTAACGCCGGTAAATTTGTAGCCATTCCGGGGTATAATCGCGACACCGGCACGATCATGTCGGAAATGGAAGCGTATAATTACTGGAGGGACGATGTCATCTCTGGTAAATGGCCGATGTACGACAGCGGATCTGAGTTAAACAAACGATCCAAGCAAATCCATAAAATCATGGACGACGAAGCTGGTCGGGCGCGTAAAGGATTTAGGGAGTAAACTATGGTTGACACACTCCGCACAGAAACCGATCTGCTGACTAACATTTTCCAAGATGGTCAGGCCGCAGGATCTATCACCGCTCAGGATGTACGCGATCTGATCGTGTCCATGCGCCCTGGGTTCGGGGAAAGCGCGATGCAGGCTAACGCCACCGCGACTACGATCTCGGTCGCAGGGACATATTACAAAATTGCAGGCACCACTGCCCTTTCTGGTGATGAGTATCTGTTCGATGATGACAGCAGCACGGCGAACCGGCTCCGCTATACAGGTGCGCCAGATCGTCTTGTGATGGTAAGCTGTGTCATCTCGTTCCAAGTTGGATCGAACAACCAAAATATTGCGTTCAAGGCGTACCATTATGACGCCAGCGGTGCATCCGGCGCAGTTATTGATGATAGCCTAGTGACGCAGTTTCTGAGTTCGACGGGCAACACGGCAAGCGTAACACTCCACTGTCATGCGATATTGTCCACGAATGACTATCTTGAAATCCATGTCACCAACGAGACATCCACGGCAAATGTGACCGTTGTGGATATGGCGATGCACACAATGGCATATATCAAATGAGCATGTATCCCGAAAAAATCTGCGAAATGTACTCTCGTATGGTCAACGAGCGGGCCAACTGGGAGAATTACTGGGAAGAGATTGCAGAGCGCATTTTGCCGCGGCAGTCTGAGACGTTTCTGACTTACGGCCGCAACCTTACGCAGGGTGACCGCCGGAATGAGCGTATGGTGGATGCATCGGGGGCGATCGCGCTGGAGCGGTTCGCCGCGGTCATGGAATCGATGCTGACCCCGATGCATCAAATTTGGCACCGGCTTAAGCCAAGTAACACTGATCTCGCGCGCGAACGGGACGTTCAAGTTTATATGGATGTCATCAACCGCATCTTATGGGAAGAGCGCAAGCGGTCCAGCGCGAACTTCCAATCGCAGTGCTTTGAAGGGTATATGTCACTGGGCGCGTTTGGCAGTGGTGTGACGTTCATAGACGGCCATAATAACGCGGGCCTTCGGTATCAGTCGGTTCACCTGTCAGAGGTGTATTTCGACACTAATTTTCAAGGGATCATCGACACCGCCATGCGGCGGCTAACCATGACCGGCCGACAACTCTTGCAGCGTGTCGATGCGGGCCGTTTTGAGCCGCTGGACAGCGAAACTGAACGCTACGTCAAAAGTAAGATGGATGAGAAACTAACCGTCCTGCACCTCGTTAAACCGCGTGAGAACCGCGATCCTGAGCGTATGGACGGCAAGGGTATGGAGTTCGCTTCATATTATGTTCTTGAAGACCGGAAGGTGCTGCTGTCGGAAGGCGGATATGCCGTATTTCCGTACGCCATTAGCCGGTATGTGATCGCCCCGGGTGAGAAGTATGGCCGATCCCCAGCCATGACTGCTCTCCCCTCTATAAACACGCTGAATGAGCAGAAGAAGACCGTCCTAAAACAGGGTCACCGCTCTGTTGACCCTATTCTCCTCGCCCATGACGACGGTGTTCTGGATAGCTTCTCTCTAAAACCCGGGGCGTTGAACGCAGGCGGTGTGTCGGCCGAAGGTCGTCCTCTCGTCCAAACCCTGCCGGTCGGCAATCCCATCTTGGGTATGGAGATGATGGAAGCGGAAAAGGCGGTGATCAATGACGTTTTCCTCGTATCTATTTTCCAAATTCTTATCGACCGACGAGGTCAGACGCCGCCTACTGCGACGGAAGTATTGGAGCTTGCCAAAGAGAAAGGTTCGCTCTTGGCTCCAACAATGGGCCGACAGCAGTCGGAAATGCTTGGGCCTATGATCGAACGAGAGCTTGACCTACTGTCCAAGCAGGGCTTGCTGCCGGATATGCCGGAAGCGATGCTGGAAGCGGAAGGTGAGTTTGAGATCGAATATGAAAGCCCGTTGTCGCGGGCGCAGCGTGCGGAAGAGGCCGCAGGGCTGTTCCGCACCATCGAATTTGCCGCAACCTACGCAAACGTCACGCAAGATCCGAGTGCCTTTGATTGGATCGACATCGACACGGCAATGCCGCAAGTCATGGAGATTAACGGGGTGCCCGCGGCATGGCGTAAATCGATGGATCAAGTTATGTCGGAACGTGAAGGCCGCAATCAGCAGGCACAGCAGGCTCAGATGATTGAGGCAGCGCCAGCGGCGGCACAGTTGATCAAGGCAGTGGGGCCGAATGTCGCAGGATAAAGCCAGAGACAAACTAACCAAGCGCGCGCAAGAGTACAGAACGACATTTGACAATCCGGTAGGGCAAAACGTCCTACACGATCTTGCCTTATTTTGTCGCGCCAATGAATCGACGTTTACGGATAACGACAGGACTTCGGCTCTTCTTGAGGGCCGCAGAGAGGTCTGGTTGCGGATACAGCGCCATTTGCAGCTAGATCAAAAATCATTGTGGCGCTTTCACGGATTGGATGGTGAGTGATGAGTGAAGAAGCAGCGGCCGCGGAAGGCGGCGGTGAGCAGCAACAAGCTGAATCGTCTTGGCTTGATACGCTAGGTGATGACGATCGTGCGCTGGCGGAAGCCCGCGCATGGGATACTCCCGACAAGGCGCTCAAGAGTTATCGCGATCTGGAGCGGCTTAAAGGCGTTCCTGCGGATCGTTTGGTGACTTTGCCGGGGCAAGAAGCATCGCCGGAAGAATGGCGCGAGGTTTATACCAAGCTTGGTGCGCCTGAGACGGCCGATCAATACGAAATCAATATCCCCCCAGAGGTTCCCTTGAGCCAAGATCGGGTCAACTCGTTTAAGAACCTCGCGCATGAACTCGGGTTGACTAAAACCCAAGTGCAGAAGCTGGCTGAATGGGACACGAACCTGATGTCTGAAGTACAGACGCAGGCCAGTGAAGCAACGGATGCCCAACGGCAGCAGGAAATGCAATCGCTCAAAAAGGAATGGGGCGCTGCATATGACCAGAATATCAAGGTCGCCCGTGCTGCGGCGCGACAGTTTGGTGCGTCGGAAGAAATTCTGGATGCCATGGAAAGCGCTGTCGGGCTTCATGAAACGCTTAAGTTCATGCATAAGGTCGGTGCCGCTCTTTCTGAGGATTCATTTGAAACCTCTGAGGATCGCAACGGCGGGTTTAACGTCATGTCACCGGCACAGGCCAATCAGAAAATCAACGATCTGATGATGGACCCAGAGTTCAAGAAAAAGTATCTGTCGGGCAGCAAGTCGCACATCCAGCAGATCAATGCATTACAAGAGATGGCTCATGCAAGCGGATGAAGTACGAATCGAGATTCTCAAGATTTTGGTGCCCGCCGCGGCTAAGGTCGGCTTGACGGACCCCAGCATCGTTATTGAGAAAGCAAAGGCTTTTGAGGCATACGTCTTACCGCCTGTTGACTCTGAACCTGCAAAACGGCAGAATAGGGGCCGCAAGAAAGTGGCCCCATCGCCAGACTAAGAGATAAACCCATCGCGGCCCTCTTAGCAAGATGGACAAACCCCGACTGCAATTGGTGTATTGTTCAACTTGATGGAGGGCCGTTATGGCTTTTGAAATCCCCTCGCATTTTAACGAGAGTTTTACGACTAACGTCGAACTCTTGTTGCAAGAGAAATCCTCGCCGCTTGAGGCGGGTGTTGTCGTCCAATCCTACCAAGGCGAAGCCGCTCAGGTAGTCAAACAATTCGGCGAAGTCGAATTCCAGACCAAAGCGGCTCGGAATTCCGATACCCTGTTTTCGGAAATCGAGCATAAACAGCGTTGGGTCTTCCCGACCGATTACACGCTGGCGCTGCCGGTAGACAAAGAAGACGAGCTTCGTATGCTGAACTCGCCGGTTTCCCCGTATGCGGAAGCTATGCGTGCTGCATGGGCTCGGAAAACCACCAACGTCATCATCGACGCTGCCCTTGGCACCGCCAAGACCGGCGAAAATGGTGGCACCAGCACGGCTTTCGACACGGCCAACCAGCAAATCGCCTCTGGCTCCGCTGGTATGACGGTGGCAAAGCTGCGTACCGCCCGCGAAAAGCTGAAAGCTGCTCATGTTGACATGAGTGAGCCGATGCACATCGCCATGACGGCCAAGCAGTACACGGATCTGTTGGAGCAAACCGAAGTTACGAGTTCGGATTTCAACACCGTAAAAGCGCTTGTCCAAGGGGATGTATCAGATTTTCTTGGGTTCCGTTTCCATCACACTGAAGAACTCGGCGTTGACGGTTCTAACGACCGTCGCTGTTTCGCTTGGGCGCAGAGCGGCATCGTTCTGGGCTTCTGGAACCGTCTTGAGACTCGCATCGGTGAGCGTGCTGACAAAGAGTACCTCACGCAAGTCTTCATGCGCGGCACCATGGGGGCTACTCGCACCCAAGAGCCGAAAGTCGTCGAAATCCTTTGCACCGAAAGCTAATAGGAGCGCTGACAAATGGCTGTAACCACGCAAGAAGCAACTGAGTACACGAACCAAACGGCAACCCCGCCGGTCAAACAAGACAAGACTGTCTTGGGCGGGCAAGTCGCCATCGCGTACTTCACCCACGATCAATCTGGTGCGGGAGACGCTACGTCTTCGGTAGCGGTTGTGAAACTCCCTGCTGGTCGGGTTCGCATCCTTGGTGCGATGTCGAACGTGTACGTCAACTGGACGACCGCTTCGGCGACCCTCGACTGCGGTTGGGATGCCTACACCGACTTCGGCGGCACGGCAGTTGCCGCTGATCCAAACGGTATCGACGATGGCGTCAGCGTTGACACCGCGGGCTCTATTTCCCTCGGTTCTGCTCTGACGGCTACGGGCAACACGAAGGTCTTTGAGAGCCAATCGGGTGTTACCATCCGGCTCACCTCTCAGGACGTTGCGATCGCTGACGGCAACGACGCTGTTGGCTACATCGCCTACGTTGCCGACTAATAAGGTGGGGGCTTCGGCCCCCATCTTCTCTTCTAAAGCAGGAGCGCCAAATGGCTAAATTTCACATCGATGCAGCGGTCACGGAATCAAAGCAAGACTTCACGATTACCGGATCTGCTACGACCACAGGCGCGGTTCGTCTCGCTTGGGATGATACTGTATCCAAAGGCGATCTGATCAACCTTATCGACCGGATCAAGATGCGCGTCATCGAAGACATGAGTGGTAAATAATGGCTTCCGCGGTTGACTTGTGCAACCGCGCGCTCCAACGACTTGGCGAAGCCAGTATTACTAGTCTGACTGACGACAGCAATCGCGCGCGGGAATGCAATAGGGTATACGAATATGCGAGGGACGCAGAGCTTCGCAAACACGTATGGAGTTTTGCCCGCGCGCGCGCGCAATTAGCGGCGTCTTCAACAGCGCCGCCTTTCGGCTACAACAATGCGTTTCCGCTCCCCGCGGATTTTTTGCGTCTACACCCCCTCAATGATGTCACGGATTGGCAGATTGAAGATGGTCAGATTTTGACCGACGACGATGCCCCGCTAAACATCGTTTACGTTAAACGCGAAACCGACGTTAATAATTTCGATCCGCTGTTTTTTGAAGCCTTGTCGGCAAAGATCGCGCTTGAACTGGCAGAGCGGATTCGCCAGCCAACCTCGACGCAAATGGAAGTGTACATTCTTCAATACCAAGAGGAGATCAAACACGCCAAGCGGGTTAATGCGATTGAACGGGTGGCTCTTGAGCCGCCCGCGGATACATGGGTGACAGTGCGTAACCACGGCCGTTCTGGAGATTAATCCGAATGCCCAAAGCGCATTACATGCAAAACAATTTCAACGCAGGGCAGCTATCTGCCCTCGTTCAGTCTCGCGCGGATATCGATCAATATAAAAACGGTGTTGCGGAACTGACGAATTTTATTCCGGTAATCCAAGGGGGGTTGCAACGCCGCCCAGGGAGCCGGTTTGCCCACGAAGTAAAAGACAGCAGCAAAGCCACTCGGCTACTGGAGTTTGAGTTCAGTACAATTGAATCGTACATCCTTGAGGTTGGCGATCAATATTTTAGAATTTACCGAAACAATGCCATCATTGCCACAGGTGCCTTTGCAGACGAGTTTTCAGCGGAGTTTGAGGCCGAGACGCCTGTTTCTGTCACAACGCCCTATCTGGAAGCCGATATATTTGAATTAAAATGGGCGCAGTCGGCGGATGTTCTATACATCACGCATCCAGATTACGCACCGCGGAAAATAACTCGTACCAGCAATATTAATTGGTCTATCAGCACGCTTGATTTCCAAGATGGGCCCTATGCCGCAGTCAACCTAACGACGACTACGCTGACCCTTAGTGGCACGTCGGGCAGTGTTACCGTGACAGCATCCGCGACGACCGGCATCAACAACGACGAAGGTTTCAAGTCCACAGATGTGGGCCGATTAATTCGTTGGCTTGACCCCGCCAGCGAATGGACGTGGCTGGAGATCACAGCATTTACCAGTACGACCCAAGTGACTGCCACCATCCAAGGGCAGAACCCAAGCGCCGGTACGGCTACGGCCGATTGGCGCTTGGGTATTTGGTCTGACACTACAGGTTACCCTGAGTGCGTCACATTCTTTGAAGATCGTTTGTATTTTGGCGGGGGCGCGGATACGCCCCAGCGGCTTGATGGGTCTGTCATCGGTAATTATGAAAGCTTTGAGCCTTCTGATCCAGATGGGACTGTTACGGCCGATAAAGGCGTGGCGTTTACGTTGAGCGCGAACAATGTCAACGCGATCCGATGGATTATCGATGACGAGAAAGGCCTTGTGGCGGGCACTGTCGGGGGTGAGTGGGTTATCCGATCTGACCAACAGACAGATGCTATTTCTGCTCAAAACCCGCCTCAAGCGCGCCGCCCTACGACTTATGGATCGGCTAACCAGATGCCGGTCAGGGCGGGAAAAGCCGTTTTGTTTGTCCAGAGGTCAAAGCAAAAAATCCGTGAACTTGCGTATGTGTTTGAAGATGATGGTTTCCGTGCGCCAGATATGACCCTGCTGGCTGATGATATTACTCTCGGCGGCATCATTGAGATGGCGTTTCAGCAAGAGCCTCAACCGATTATATGGATGGTTCGCGCTGATGGTACATTGCTTGGCTTTAGCTATGACCGCGCTCAAGGCGTCACTGGTTGGCATAAACACGTCCTAGGTGGTACATCCGACGCCGCTGGCACCCAAGCACAGGTCGAAAGCGTTGCATCTATCCCATCGGCCGATGGCTTCTCTGACGAACTCTGGATGGTGGTGAAGCGGTATATCAACGGACAGATAGTTCGTTACGTTGAATATCTGACGCCGATTTGGCGCGATGGCAACACACTAACTGCTGATGCGCTGTTTTTAGACAGCAATCTGGCGTACTCAGGTGACGCTACAACTACATTGCTGAATGCGTTTCATCTTGAAGGTGAAACGGTCGGCTTGCTGGTCAACGGGGCTGTGCATTCCGATAAACCTGTTAGCTCAGGCGCGATCTCTCTTGATCGAAGCGCGACAAACGCTGTTGTGGGGTATAATTACAGCAGCACGATGAAAACGCTTCGCATTGAATCTGCGGCAGGGGATGGCCCGGCGCAGAGTAAGAAGAAGCGAATCAACGAAGTTATTTTCCGTTTTTGGCAAACTGTCGGCTTTGAAATATCGCCGGAATGCAACGATACATATGAACCGCTGATTTTTCGTGAAGGTGGTGCTAATATGGACACTGCGGTACCCCTATTCACCGGCGATAAGCCTATTGATTGGGGCGCTGAATACGGAAGGGAAGGTCAAATATGCGTGCGTCAAACACAGCCATTGCCGTGCAATCTCCTGATGTACGTGGCGAGGGTGATGACGCAGGATCGATGAGAGTAGAGGAGTTTCGTGCCGCACACTTGCAGTTGATGATGATCCAAGAGCGGCAGAAAACACTGAGTAGGTATATGACAAACGACATGACATATGCAGTTGAGCAAAGCGGTTGGGGTTACACAGCCATCGGTGCCCGAAAGCAAATCCTTGCGTGCGCCGGTATTGTTCCGCAGTGGCATGGGCGAGGACTTGCATGGGCCTATTTATCGGACCCGATGGAACGCCATGAGTTTTTGTTTGTTCATCGGGCTGTGAAGCGATTTCTGGATACGTGCTTTATTAAGCGTATTGAAATGGCCGTAGACTGCGATTTTGAGGAAGGCCATAGATGGGCTCGCTTGTTGGGGTTTAAGGTGGAGTGTGAGCGCATGGAAGCTTACCGGCCTGACGGCGGCGCGTGCGCCCTGTATGCGAGGGTATTGAACTGATGGAAGTAGCAATTGCAGCAATGGTAGTTGGCACTGCTGTATCGGCTATGGGCGCGATTCAGCAGGGTAATTTTGCCAAGAAAATGGGCAAAGCTAACGCAGATCGTATGAAAAAAGAAGCGGATTATGTGTTGGCTAAATCTGAAGTTGATGCTGATCGGCGGGAGCGCCAAACGCGGCTAGCTCGTGGCGAAAACATCGCGACATTCTCAACAACAGGACTGCGGATGGAAGGGTCTGTTATTGATCTCATGGCAGATAACGCGATTGAAAATAAACTGGATGAAGAGTTGATCCTTCACGCCGGTAAAAAACAATCCGACAGCATGAGATATGAAGCTATGCTTGAGGAGATAAAAGGCCGACAAAAAGCCAAACAAGGACGTATCAGTGCAGCGGGCACGTTGATATCGGGGTTGGGGTCAGCAGGATATGCTGCATATGACACTGGCGCATTCGGCTTGGGCACTGAAATTACATAGGATTTAAGAAATGGCAAAGCTCCGACAATATTCAAGCCAACAGGCATTAGCCCCGGCCGAAAGCCCGCGCCCGCTGCAAGCTTCTGACTTTGCTGACCCTGGCGGGGGTGCGCAGCAGGCGGGACAGCAGATTACGGCAATGGGCGAGCGCCTGATGCAAGCCGCGGGGCGTAAAGCCGCGCGCGAGGACGGCCTAGCTTCGGTTCGGGCGTTGGAGCAGTTTGAAACCGAAGTCGCTGCAGAGCAGCGACGGATCAAACAAGAAGGCGGCTATAGCGGGCATCCCGGTATGGGTCCGTCCATGTACGCCAGTAAAGAAACCAAGGTAGGGTTTGGCGAGTTTCTTGCGACCAAAATGCAAGAGACGTTGGAAAACACAAGTTTCGAGCTTCCTGAAAGTAAAGCCGCTTTGATGGAAGACTTGGAAAAACGGCGGGGGCTATACGCCCGTGCTGTTGCGGAAGACATCAATACTGAACAACGGGCTCTTGTTAAACAGCACCTCACTCGTAATTTCAGTGAGATTGCCGCGGATTCCACGGTTACAGGTAATCTTGATGACGGTCTTAAGCTTGTGCGGGACCGTGTTAATCGATACGCGAACACTATGTCTTCATCGGAAGAAGAAGCTGAATATCTGCGGGGCGCATCATTTGTCATGCAGGAGCATGTTCAAGAAGCTTTGATGACGTTCAATGATGAGGGCGCGATGGCTATTGTTAATCGCGATGATTTTGCGCCGACAGTTGGTTTTGAAAAAGCGCGTGAACTCAAGATGAAAGTTTTGGCGCAGCACATGACCAAACAAAAAGGTCGTCTTGAGGCAGAGCAGGCGTTGATTAAAACGGCGACTATACTGGGGATTGATGTAGAAGATATAAGCCCAAGGGATCGCCGCATTATGGCGAGTCTTGAGTCCATTCAGAAAAAGCAAAGTCTTTCGGAAAAATTGGCAGAAGTTGATGCTTTGGTTAGAGAAAACCCAGAGCGTGCTGATGAGATCCGTCGTCTTGCGGGCATGAGCCGCCAAGAAAGCAACATTGAACTACGGATGCGCCTCTGGAAAGATCGCAACCCGGGCAGGGAAATGCCAGCAGAGGTCTTTAATCAAATTATCAGTGCCGATGTCGATGGCATGGCGGCTACTCAAAATGAACGCCGGATGAACTTCCTGCTTGAGAATGCGGATGCCTTTGCTGCCAAAGCACTGGCTCCGCAAGATGAAGCCAAGTTCTTGGCTCTGGCGCAAGCTATGCAAAACGAAAACACTAAGTTCCGCACAGATCCAGTTACCCGAGAAGTGATGCGGATTGACGCTGCGCTTCCGCCATTTTTGCGATCCGCTTTGGACGCCAGAGAAGATGTACAGCTTCAATCTGTCGGATACGATGCGATGCGAGAAGGCGGGGATATTGAGATGCCGCCGCTTGATAAAGTCACCGGGAATAGAACTGTGTTTGGTACGATGGCAGATGCGGTCGGCCCCGTATCGTTTGCAAAGGCCAAACTTGAAGACATTGCTTTTGTTGGAGAGCTTGTTAAAGGCCAGAAGAATATCGAAGCGCAACGCCGGATCGCTTTGTCGAACCGCTTGCTGATTGCCGCTCTTGTTAATAATGATCGCTTTCCTGTTAAGGAAATGGAAGCCG
>Ga0099848_1000167_pt1 | contig 27940 bp, 34 predicted proteins | sample CB_VirMetaG_3_FD_78179 | JGI IMG/M metagenome (GOLD analysis project Ga0099848, IMG submission 78179) | Freshwater to marine saline gradient viral communities from Chesapeake Bay - CB_1508_1S Viral MetaG | ecosystem: Environmental > Aquatic > Marine > Coastal | place: USA: Chesapeake Bay...
CTCTTCGGCAACTGCCTCAGCCAATGCTTGCTGACCTGCAACGATTGTGCGGTAAACGCGAGCAGATGTTGCTCCGTCAGTAGCGTTGTACATACGGTTTGTCTCAACGAAGTAAGCACCTTCGTAGGTGCCGATTTCGCCTGCCCAGATTTCATTCTGGTTTGCACCGTATTGGTGAGGAATGAGCCATCCTGCAGAACCTGTCTCTGCACGGAGGTCATGTGATACTTCTGGGTGGATACCAACCCAGTAAAGGTTACCCTTGCGACCCTTAGCGTTTCCTGCACGCAACTTAGCAACAGCCTTACGGATGTTTGCAGAAGCGAGAGTATCACCAGCAACGACTTCATTTGTTGCTGTAGCATCTCCACCGTATAGAACGTTGGTTCCGCCACGGAGGGTGGTCATCGCAATCTTGTCGATAGAATCAGCAAGGTTGTAAGCGATGATGTTCGCAATCGCTGGGTCTACATCAGCAAGGCTGAAGAGTTCCAACGCACGAGTTACGAGAACTGAGTTACCATACTCGTTAAGAGTGATGGTTACAGAGGTCGGTGTTGAAAGACCGACTGCATCTGGGTCAGTATTTTCTGTGAGTGCAGTTGTTGCTGCAGTGAGGTCAACGTAGCGCTGTAGGACTACAGTTGAGCCTGGGATTGATTGGCGAGCAGGGCGCTTATCTGCGACAGAACGGATTAGAGGTTCTGAGCGGAGAGCGAACTCAAGAAGGCGGTCATACGCCTTTTGAACTAGACCTGCTGCACCAGCGGTACCTCCAAGTGAGGAAGAACCTGTTGATACATAGGCATTAGCCATTTATTAGTCTCCTAGACTATGAACGAATTTACTGTTGCGAGCGTAAGAAGGCTAGAAGTTCGTCAGCGCTTTCTGCGTTGTCTATCTTCATAACCATTTCATCTGCCCGTTCGGGTGAAACAGCACCTTGGGTCACTACATCCATTTGACGGAGATTTGCTTTGTCGTACTCGGCAATCGGTGCTTTAGGTTCAGGAGTGAATCCGAACACATCACCATTCTGCTCAAGCCACGACCCGATTGCTTCTTCAGAAGCATCAATGTCCGTAGGGATGAATTTTGCGACCTTCATGTTGATACCCTTGGATGTAAGAACATCCTTTAGTACGCGGTCTCTTTGGGCTTTGCTCAACTCACCTAGAGTTGACTCAAGTTCCTTTGCTCGTTTCTGCTCAACTTTTAATTGCTTGCGCAGTTTCTTAACGAGGTCAGTATCAGACCCGACGAATTGGTCTTGTACATCGTCCTCATCGTCATCGTCTTCCCAGTAGTTATCGCGATTGTTGCTCATAGCAACCTCTCCCATCATTAGTAGTTGTCGCACGCCTCAACATGGATTGGGGAGTCCATCTTGGCTCGTACTTCCAGTCTTATACACCGCACGGGGCTGGCTGGTCCGTGTCGGGATTCTAGATTATGCCTGCTGACCTTCTCTTTAGCGAGGATGTTGTTGTACCAGCAGCACCTTGGAAACTTCTGTTTTCTAGTTCACTAAGTCTCTTGCGGCGTTCTGAAGCGGTTCCAAGGAACTGTTCTGCTTCTAGTTCCATTTGGATTTGCTCTACTGCTTCCGCTCTTGGAATGCGTTCGTAGATACCTGAAAGTTTTTGTGTTGGTTTGAGTTGTTGAGAAATTGTCTCAAAACCAGTAGCAGCGGTTGCGCTTATTTGCTCTTCGCTTAGTCCTTTACCTAACAAGCCTGCAGAAATCTGCTTGAATCTTGTAGCGTCAAAGGTCACACCTTGCTGAGCACGGCGAATAGCCTCAGCAGAAAATGCTGCCGTAGCACGGTTTTGCTCTAAGGCTTCCTTGCCAATATCTGGATTTAGGAAGAAATCTGTTAAGTCTGTGGGGGCCTTGATGTAGCCTAGTTGCATTAAAGCGCTGGTGTAGGAAGGGTCTGCATTGACGGCCTTAAGGCGAGCGGCATTGGCTCTAGCATCTAAATCTGAAACCTTAATATCGTTTTTGATATACTTCTTAAGTGAATCAGAAGATATGAACTTCTCGTTAAGGTTATACTTAGCAATTACTTCTTTGTATCCTTCAACCGCATTGAACAAGTCAGCAGCAGACTTAGGTACTGTGAGTCCCTCATTAAGGTAACCATAAGCAGTATAGAATGGAGAAATAACTTTCTGTCCATTCTTAAAAGTATACTCTTTAGAATCTAAAAAGATAGAAATAGCGTTATCGTAATCTAAACCATCTTTTAGGAGTCTATTTAAGAAGTCTGCAGACGAGTCAATAAGGTTGGCTGAGTATCCTAAACTACGAAGTAGTGACTTAAGAACATCAATATTGGTAGTTTGACCACCATTTACAACGGTGTTGTCATTGTTATTGTTGTTATTATTATTGTTATTATTATTGTTATTATTATTGTTGTTATTGTTGTTGTTATTGTTGTTATCACTTTTAGCAACCGTTGGCTTAAACTTAGGAAACCTAATTAAACGCCATTCTCCGCCACCACCAGCAAATACGTGCCAAGTGTAATCATAAGTGTAATTCTCATCCTCGGGTGGAACTTCTGGTTTTTCGCCTTTTAAGATAGCCTGCTGAGTCCTGTAATTAGATTCACGAACATACTTAAGTTGAGCCATACGCTCTTCTCTTGTAGGCTTTTGCATGACAGTAAGAGATGGAGATTCTAAAGCCCCTGTTTGCGTAGCCACAACAGCAGCAGCCTCATCAGCAGCCTCTTTCTGCCTAACGGAAGCAGCGCTTGCGGGTTTAGTTTTTACAGCAGGGACAGCCCTAGCAGCGTTTATCAACGCTGTCATATTTGCTTTAATACGACGTTCTGCATCATCTAGATATAGTTCAGCCACGTTGTAACCTGCTCTTCAATGTTTCAAACATATTGATGGCCTCATTCTTCTTTCTAGAGGTGTATGCTGCACGAGGGTCATTATCTAAAAGTTGATACAACTCAAGGTCATTAGGCATACGGTAAACACCCTTTTCATCTTTGAAGTTAAAGAGTTGCTTTACCAAAGAATCATTTTCGTCAATGTTGGTTTCTAAGTAACTGCTTGCCACACTTAAGGCATTACCAATAAGTTCTTTGGCATCTTTGCCTGCAGCAAGGTCTTCAGCAAGGCTCATAAATCTTTTGCCAGTTTGCTTACGAACATCATCTTTGTATTTGCGAATCATTTCTGCAGCAACATTTGCATCTGCAGAGCCAATCGTATTTAAGATAACTTCGCTTAACTTATCAAATCCAGGAACTGCAGTATAGTTGTTCCTGTTAACTGCTACAAGTTCATCATAGATAGACTTGGCTGCACCACCGACTTCTTCTGCGTTAAAGTCGCCTTCTGGGAAATTGGCCTTAAGGAAATCAGCAAGAAGTTGCTGTTGCTCTACATCGGTAAAACCTTCACCTTCGTTAACGGTTTTAGATTTGTAAACAGTCTTGTACTGAAGTTGACCAGCAGTATTCTTCGCTTGGACAAATACAGGATTGCCTTTCTTGTCTACCTTTTGCTGGTAGATAATGTTGCCTTTCTTGTCCTTTTTAGGTTTGCCATTTTTACCTAGAACCGGCTTAGTCTTGTCATAAACAGGTTTATCGGTGTAGACAGGCTCGTATGTAGTCTTGCCTTCTGTAACCGTATATGTAGTCTGTTTCCTGACCTCTGCATTCCATTGTTTCTCTAATTTAGAAACTAGGTCATCTGTAGGGGCTACGCCAAAGGCAGCGTAGTAACTGTCATAAAGAGCGGCTTTAGCATCTCCCCAGTCTTTAAGTTGAAGTGCCTTCTGTGCTTGACGGGTAAACTGAGGGGTAGTATCAATTTGCTTTACTTCATCGCCTTTATAGCCTACAGAAGCCGCCTGGAGCCACGCAATAGGGTCTGTGGCGTTACTACCTATTGTAGCCCTAATAACGTTCTCTAGGCCGTTCATATCCTCTACAGTGGGTATGCCTAGAGCGGTTTTACCACTAGACATTTTCATCTTACGCATAGTATCCTGTAGATACTCCCAAGCATTGCGATATCCGGCTGCTGGGGACTTAGAATCTACTAAGCCACGGAAGATATTCTGGAAGGCATTGTTCTTGGCAAATTCATCTGCTGCATCAATATACTGCAAGTATGGATTTGTTTCATCAAGCCAACGGTTAGGACCTATAGTGCCACCAATAATACCCTGGGCTACTTGCTGAAAAGCGGTAGTATTGCCAGCATTATACCCAGAAGCGGCTAGGTCAGATACCCCAGGTGAGGAAGAGAACTTTTTAACCACGTATTTTAACCTTCCAATTGTCCAGCGAATACTCCGTAGTACATACGGGAGAATGATGGGTTTTCTAACATAAGTTGTTCACCAAGTGAAACAAGTTTATCTCTTAATAGTGGCGCTAAACCGCTTTTAGCCTTAATCTGAGCATAGTTAGAACCATTAAGTTTATTAAGTAAGTCTTGGAACTCCATATATTGTGGATAGAACAACGATATCTCGCGATAGATAGGAGATTCCTTAAATGCTGGGTCTTGTAAAGCAGAACCAACTCTTGCTATCTTTTCCAAAGCAGTATTGGTTGTAACCATATCTGGCGGAGGACTTCCACCAAAATCTTCATCTAGTTTAGCCAACTGCTCACGATACCAAAATTCAGGATATCCATTTGCTATCTGTTCTTCTGCTATCTGACCCTTCATCATAGCATAGATAAGGCCTTCAGCCTCATTTGCTAACTCGGTACCAGATAAATTACGACGAGCACCTGAACGCTTCTGCCAGTTATAGTACTTAATAGATGCTTCACCACCAGGGAAGAAGTAAGGGACTACATCTCCAGGAGAGGTGGCAAACTTATTTGCAGCATCTGGGTTATTATTCAACCAAGTCCACGAGTCTTCGGTTCCTCGTACTGCAGTTGTGGTACTTCCAAGCGCAATCAAAATATTATTCTTGCCATATGTATCAGCAAATTGCCGTACTGCAGCACCGTAATCTCCAGGGTTCTCCCTAGAAATTCTATCCCAATGTTCGTACAACATAGTCATTGTCATGAAGTTGTACTTGTTATCTTGGTCTTTAATCTTTGCTAAAACCTCTGGCATAGGAGTAGCAGGTGAGATACTCTGGAATAGAGCAGTCATCCAGCCAACTCTTTGAGATAGCGTTTCAGCATCTCTAAATAATCTGTTACGTGTCTCATCATTGGCTAACGGATTTTCGCCGTATTCACCGCTAGATGCTAAGTATGATGCCCAATCTTTGATACCACGTCTAATTACTTCTGGATTGCCCATCTTATATAGGACAGACTTACGTAACCAGGATGGGAATACTACATCTTCAATGCTGTCAGGAGCACCAAAAGGTGTAACAAGGTCACGCATAATATCCCACGCAGGACCAAATTCGTCTACTTTACCAGAAGAAGTAAACAGAATCTGCGCAACGGGACCAAGGCCAGGAAAGAATGGAGTTGCTTGACCAAAAGCAACGTTTAACGATTGAACAGGCGATGTCATCTGCAAAGCATCAGACATATTCATATTCCTGCCGGCAATAGCGCCTAACACGCTTCCAACTAATGGAATCCTAAACATAGGCTCTGCCATACCCGGATTCTTATAGATAAATCCTTGGTCGTCATCATATGTTACGCCAGCAACATCATATATTACGTTAGAGCCTTCTTTAGTTGCCGCCTCATATGCTTTAGAAAAACGATATAGCGGAACTGGGTTCTTAAATCCTAATTGGCCCCACTTGTACATAGTGTTGGTATGAGCCTGCGCGAATGGGAATACCAAGCGTACTGCTTGAGCCCATTGTTTCTGACGGCTAGCGTCGTAGAATAAATCTTTTACATACTTAGCAGCATCTGCAGCAGCCATCTTGTGAATCTGCTGCCAGTTAGATGTTCCACCTATTGATTTAGGATTCTTAAGTCCTTGTTTCAAGCGCTTGTCAATAATCTTTGTTACTGGATGCTTTCTAAAGGCTTTGGTCTTACCACCAATAGTAATCGTTAAAGGATTAAGAGTCTTGTTAGCCTGTTTCTGTACATACTTCAAATCGTCCAATGAAAGCATGTCTGCATATTTAGCAACGAAGTCCCAATAAGCCATCTGGTATTCTGGACCAAAGTTAAATCTGCTTTCTTGGCGAGCAGCAAGTCGGAAGAACCAATCAACAATTCTGTTGATTTCTCCCTTTTCAAGACCTTTTACAAGGCTCTCTTTCTGGAAGAGTACGCGTGAACCAGCAAGGTCTTCTGGAGTAAAGTTATTCTTTAGTGACTTTTGGAAGGCTGACTCAAGAGCGCTTAACTGTGTAGAGTTTAATGGTCCTTCAAACCAAGGAATACCTATTGTTGTTTGCTTGCCTGCGCTATTAGTAAATGTTACTTTGCCATCAGCAAGTAAATCCATGATTACATGTGACTTAGGACCATTACCTGCGATATTTCGCATTTGGCCAGCAAGTGTGTGCTCTTGTGCTTCGTCAAAGAAAAATGTAAAGATTTTTTCAGCAGATAAATCTGCTTTAGTTATATCTTCAGATTTCTTACTAGCATCTTTCAAAAAGATGTTTTTGAGACCAGGATTACGCTCGTATATACCTAGAACATAGTTTCTAATATCGCTATTAGGCTGGTCGAATGTTTCAATGACATCATCTACGAACTTACGCTTTGCGGCTTCGTCACCAGTAAGCATAAGTTTAGCAATCTTAGGATTGAATGGGTCGCTGCCCCAACGATTGACAGTATGGGCTAGACCTTCAAAGAAATTCTTATCTCCAGAACCAATGACCTTGTATACCTTGAATATTTCTGAATTCTTTCCGCTTCTCCAGTCAGATACTGAAGCACTACGGAAAGCCCACATTTGGTATCCACGAATAGCCTCTAAGAATTCTCCCTCAGCATCAACATTCTTAAACATGTTGTCTGCCAAGTCATATTGGTATCTAGAGATACGCTCAAATAGTTTTCCACCACGTCCCGAGTTCGCCATCACCATTGAGATGAACTGTAATGGGTGTGAGATTATATTAGTGTGTCCAGAGAATAATTGACGCATCTGCATCTCTGCAACGTTACGGATAATATAAGATATACGTAAAGCCAACTGAGCAGTACGCCAAACATCGCCCATTTCTTCTACAAGTATTTTTCCTGCTTTATACTTGCTAATCAAAGAATTGGCTTGATGATTGGCTAGTGTCTTTGTTATTGCTTTTGTATCTGGCAAGAACATAGTACCTTGCGCTAGATGATAATGCGCAATACCGCCATCAATCTTTACAAAATTGTTACCTGCTAAAAGTATGCCCACTTCGCCATTTTCGGAAAGTTTGCCTGTGCTATAGGTAGCATCGGCATTCTTTTGAACCGCATTTAACTTAATAACATCTTTGATTTCGGAAATAGTTGATTCGTCAGCGCCAACTTTTCTCGTGATATCTTCTACAATGGAATCTAAACCATCTTGAATAATCTTGCCGCGTTCTTGTTCACTTGTGCTCCTGAAGAGTTTATTAGATATATCTTCAATATATTTCTCTTGAGCACCTTTACCAATAATACTCTTGAATTGGGCAGAACTAATCCAGTCTTCCACAGCATTCATTGTTTGGTTTAAGTCACCTAGATTTACAACTGTAGACCTAACAAAGAAGCGGCTGTACATCTTGTCTAGTTGTTCTGCTCTGCGAAGCGATACATAAGACACAGGGTTAACTAAGCGCGCTACCGGATTAGCAGTTAGTGCTAAAGCCTCTTTACGAAGAGTGGTAGAGCGGAATATCTTAGGGTCGGTTGTAGGATTGCCTAGATGCTCTAAAAATACACGATATACATCATCTGATGTTTTAGCATCGGTTAGTTTAACAACCATATCTTTGTCTAGTTTTTTGCCAAAGAATCTATCAACCTTAACTGGATTTGTTTCTTTGGCTACAACTTCGGCAATCTGGGTAAAGCGTCTTCCAAGCATGAACTTAAAGGCTTTGCTAAAATCAGTGCCAAGGTCTCCCTTGTAACCATTGGTAACTCCAATGTTATTCTGATACCACTCACGCAAAATACGTTTCTCGGCAATGCCTGCCTCTAGGTCAATAACTTTTTCTAGACCTTTGTATTCCGGGTCATTGATAATTGCTCTTCGCAAATCAATGTCTTGGTCTACTACATTTTTGAAAATTTCAATTTCTTTGACTCTTTGGGCTGCAGCCTCTTTGTTCTTGGCTATAGCCTCAAGTTCCTTGCGAGTTTGGCTGATGGTCGCATCAAGTGTCTTAACAGAAGTAAGCAACTTAGCAATGTTAGGACCAAGATTAGAAGGGTCGGCAATCTCTGAGAGAGCAAATCCTACTTCTGCTCGTTTTCCTGCTAACCGCTTTGACTTAATAACAATGGCTCCACCAACTTCGCCATAGATAGCACGATAGTTAGTAATTGCTTCAGGCTTCCAAATTTTCTGGATACCTTGCATGGCATATTCCATAGCGAGAGCAGCGCCACCTAGTTGCTTACCAGCAGCAATGGTCATAAGTATATCAGCCATTGTCTTAGGTTTATCTGCAGCAGATACGGCCCATGAGAAACCGTTAAGTTCCATGGCATCTTTTTTAGAAGCAGTAGAAACTTGGTCTAAAACAGCACGTACTTCCGCTGGTAGATTAACATCAGTTTTACCGGCCTCTAACCATTCTTCAAACATCATACGGCGGTTAACTTCAGCCTGCTTAGCCTTACCAGAAAGGCTAGATATGTCCTCTGTTAGGTCAAGTACTTTAAGAGGCTTGTCTCCAGCAAGAGTAACTAAATACTCTCCATTTCTATCTGCCCCAAAAGAAATCACACCTTTTTTAGGTAAATCTCCTAATGCTATGTAGCCGTCAATAAAACCTAGAGTATTGTCTGAGTCAGCAGCAAGTTTATCAATACCGCGTAACAATTCGCCATCATAAGCAGCAGGATTGTTAATAATCTCGCGGACTATATTATCGCCAGATAAAACTTGTTGTGCAAGTTCATCTTGAGAGAAAGCCCTACCCGCATCTTCATATGTATTAAGCAGTTTAGATACTTTAGGTTCCAGTATATCAAATTTTTCTTTTTCTAAACGCTGTAATCTTTCTGTCTTTGACATCCAGCCCCAAGCAGAACGCTTGGTGTATTTACCAATAAGTTCTTCGCTTTCCTTGGCTAACTCTGCAATCTCTTTATTTAGTTCTTCTACTTGCGCAGCAGGGCTAAATTCTTTTGCTTGAGCCTTATATGCTGCTCTTTGCTTGGCTCCTTTGAGGATTGCTCTAGCAGAACCTGCGCCAAACCAGAAAGTTGGGTCTAAGGCTAGGTTAAGTGATGCGTCTACAAATCCAGAAAGTATTCTATATCCGGTTTTATCTGGATTTGCTTCAATCGACTTAGCAAAAAAGCGTCCAATAGTGAAAGATTCACCATTGACCTTTCCATAAGCCCTCATAGCCTTGGCTTGGTCTTTGCCAACACGGCTTTCTGGGTCTATAAAGAAGCCCGCCCCCGTTTTTACGCCAGGTTTTCCACCAAAGACGTCCGCAATCAAAGAACCAAAAAGAGTATTCTTGCCACCAAGTGTCGCAAGGTCCTTTACAAATAAACCTGCGTCTTTTTCTTGAAGAGCATCGCGTGTTAACGTGGTTACTAAATCGTAAGGAGTACGCAATAAAGCAAAACCTGCGCGTGTAGCACCCTTGAAAATATCATATACTTTACCAAGTGTAGCATCGCTAATACTTCCAACAATGCCTCTGTCTGCTTTTACGTTTTTTTTGATTTTTTCTACATTAAACTGGTCTTTTTTTAACTGTGCTATACCGTCAAGAGATACAATTTTATCAATTCCAGGGGTTTTAGCAGTTAAACCTTGTTTCACCATTGACATAATTAGGTCTTTGCTCATACCTGGATAGGTAGAAGTTATGTCATAAAAGTTTTTGTACATGTCGGCTGTAAGCGAACCCATTTGAATTTGAATAGCACGATTACGTGCTTCTCCTTCATTGGCGTACAAAGCCTGTAACGCAGGTGAAATGCTAGGTTTATTGAGTTCTGCCATTAACGATTCTCTTCGTTGAAGGCTTGTACCATGTTAGCCAGAATAACTGACTCTGGGTTTTGCATAAACATAGCGCGAACAAGAACTGATGTCTGGTCAATTGCATCTACAGGTGTCTGTAGCGCTTCACGACCTGCTCCTTCACCACCTACCGCGCCTTCAGTAATTGGTCCACCGGAACCTGGAAGAAAAGCATCTGGATTCGGTATACCAGCAACGAATGGATTGTTGCCAGTTGCAGTTGCTCCAGGATTATCCGTAGGAAGAGCCTGTGATAGTTCTTTCAAATCTTTGCGCTCTCTGTATGGTCCGCCACCTGCTTCAGAGATGTCACGACCTTCACGCTGAATCTTCTTTACGTTACCCAAATCGTTTCTGCGAGTGTATCGACCTGGACCGGCTGGAATATCCTGCATTGACATATTTAGTCCTCATCTTCGTCGAAATCATCTAGTGGATTCTTAATTGGGTCACTTGGGTCTACTATCCAATCAGGATAACTTGCCCTATCCATAGCAAACGCTAGGGCTGTTCCTTCATCCATTCCTGCTTTACGCAAGGAGTCATAAACTTCTTTAGTAGCAATTGCCCAAAAATCTAATTTTGTAAGTACTGGTTCCTTTGTTGTCTTACGACGTTTAGCAACTTTCTTTACTTTCTTAGGTGCTGCTTTTTTTCTTGTAGCCACACTATCCCCCTAAGCCTGCCAGTATTGACATCAAATCTCCGGGCATTTCTTGAGAAGCCTGTTGTGGGACCCCACCAGAAGGTTGTCCAGGAGGAACCGGGGACGGGGATTGCTCAACTGGTCCTTGTGTGCCTGGTGGGGTCATCTCTGCCTGCGCTGGTTGTTCAGGTGTGAACACGGCAAGCGCAGCAGCCTCGATAGTGTCCCCATTGCGACGACGCTCAATAACATCTGCAATCTTTTGGATTAACGCAGATGGGTCTTGCCCTTGTGCAGCCATGGCAGGTATTGCTTGCGCTGTGGCTGTAACTGCAGCAGATAGGTTGTTACGCATCTTTTCGATTTCAATTCGTTGTTCTTCGAGCGATACGTTTACGCTCCATGGAAGTTCACGACGAATGAAGTCCTTAGATACTAAGTCAGCACCAAGTGCTTGAAGAGAGAAAATCAAGGCTCGCGATGGGTCAAGTCCTGCCATCAAACCGTAACGTACCTCAATAGAGGTGTCACCTTTGATGTCTTTAGAAGGTTTGTACTTTAACTCGTACGGCGTACCCTGTGCGATTCCCTTGACGCTCTTTTCTTTATCGAAAAGGATTTGGTCCATTTCGAAACATGTTGCTATGACATCTTCAAATACTTCGGTCAGGATTGTCTGTCCTGCCTTGATTTGAGAGTCAAATGCACCAAGCAGTGCTTGTACACCTTGACCAGTGATGATTGAAGCATCAATGGTTCCGGTTCTACCTTCAGGATAACGAGCACCCAAACGAAGTTCGTTCTGTAGTGCTGCCTGCTCCTGAAACGCGGCTGCTGGTACATCTAGTCTAACTCGTCCCACACCTGCTGGTGTTGCTGTGCGGATAATCGCATCAGGACCCATAGGCATATCTACAACATCTGAAGGAACTACAAGCGGTGCTTGGATTGACTTCTCTGCTGCTTCCATCGCCAAGTTAGCGAATCGAGCACGAGCAAGTTGTACATACAAAACATCATCAAACTGTCCACGTGTCTCATTATCAAGAGAAGGACGTCTTGCTACAAACACATTCATCTTGCCGAGTGGATTAGAGGCAACGTTTAGAATCAAGTTACCACGAGTTGGCAAGTAAAGAACTGTTATATCTTTATCGGTGTAACGAATCATCTCAACCATATGACTTGTATCTTGGTTGAATCCTTCACGGCCAAGAAGCATTGGAGCATACTCTGGATAGTCTACAGCCAGTTCTCCAATGGTCTTAAAGTAAACCTTTGCGTATGCTACGCAACGACCAAATCTATCAAACTCAGGATACGCACCCATTGGGTCTTCTACGCGAATGCGTGGCAAATCAGTATCAAAGTCTGGTTCTACATGGATAGGTAGGAAGCCGTATGAGAAGTACCAGTCAGCACCCCAGTACATCTGAGACTGTAACCGTGAGTGATAGACAAAGTTGTTGGCTATCATGGTGCGCTTATCGGCAAATGCTCTAGCCTTGTCGTTATTGACATTAGTGGTTGAGCAGTTGAAAGATGGAAGTGGGGCTAGTACCTCAGCCAAGTCGCGTGCTGCGACATCGACAAAGTTAGCAACCATCGACTTGTCCATGCCTTCAGGGAACAAGTCAGGATAAATCTGACCCAAATCACCCTTACGGACAGCAAGGATATCCTGCATACGGGCATCTCTAGCACCGTTGCGCTGCTTTAGGTTGTCCACCCGCCGAGCGATTGTTTGGATATCTAATTCCATCATAGTCCTATTCGTACATCGAGAACTCATAGTCATTTACGTTCATCACGTAACGCTGATTGAGTTGCTTTCTAGTAGCCCATCTATTGCTCATGTGACTTTGGTTTATATTCATGTTGCCAATGATTTCTTTGGCGCGTAGTTCACAGAACCACAAAGCCATTACGCAGTCTGTCTTGCCTTTGGTATCAGGCTTCCAAGTAATCAACTGTTGGATTAGAGCCTTCACCCCTTCTGCTGTATCCTGTGAAGGAAGTTCCAGAAGGTTATCGCCTTGATGTACTCCGTTACGCATAGACCCAAAGAGTCCTGCCATAGCAGCCACACCAAAGGCTGTGTCCCATTTGTTCTTACCTGTGAACTGGCTAGAGAATTTCACTCCAGCAGATGCTAGGTAGGAACGCAAGTCATCATCTAGCGCGTAGGCTTTCTGATGAGCATTGATTTCAATACGTAGTTCTTGAGGTTGGTACTTATCAACCCAGTCTTCAATCAGTTGTTGAATCTTTCCTGGAGTTGGGTCGACCATATTCATGACATCTAGGATGTATCTCCTGCGAGTATTGCGGTCTACTGTCATCATAACCGCCGCAGTATTGCCTGTCATCGCTGGGTCTAGGCCCATTATCGTATACCAAGCACCGCGCTCTTTAGGATGTCCCGGGTTACCAGGTCTTAGAATGCCTCGTTTTCGCACCCGGTTGATTGAACCCTGCACACAAGCAGGGGGAAAAATAGCATCTTCTTGTACATCTTGCTGTTGGTAGACCAATGCCCAGGCTGACGGAGAAACCTCACTCCTTCTTCGAAAGAGTGCTGGCCCGTCCCATTTAGGATATAATCCGTTTTCATCTGGAAGTATACCCTCATCTGAACCCTCCCATGGTACATGGCTCTTGGGCCATAGAGTAACCCAGTTTTCTGGCTTCTCGTCTAACTCCAATACTGCTGGCATAGCAAAGTAAGTGAAGGGGGTCTTACCGTTAGTCCAATGCTCACCCTTGCGTAGTTCACGGTATAGGTCATTGGATGCGATTCGGGTGCCTACTATCAACAACTTACCGTTATCACCAAGACGGGTAACTACATCTCGTTGTAGCCACAAGAGTTGCTTTTCCCACTCATGGGCATTTGAGGTGGTCACCACGTCATCTAGGATGATTAGGTTGGAACGGGCACCAGTAATTTGACCGCCGATACCCAATGCTTGAACCGTTGGGTCCTTTTCGGTGGAGTCTCGGCTGAGATAGATTCTGTCAGCCTTCCAGGTATCGGCGTCTTCTTTCCAGCCTCCGGCACTGCCGTAGACGGCTTGAAGTTTGCTCCACCTCTCATGACTCAGCCGCTGTTTGATTGAGTATAGATACTCCTTAGCGCGTTCCTGAGTCTTAGAGACAATCGTAATCTTAATGTTGGGGTCCATGGCTATCCGGTAGACACAGTAGTTGACTGTGATGACCGTGCTCTTGGCGTGCTCAGGTGGCACGTTTATCAGTAGCCGTTTAGGGCTAGAAGGCTCGTAGGTCATAGCCGGGTGGGTCCAGGAGGGCTCGCGCCCCTCAAGGACATCAATCCAGGACCTATGATGAGGGAAGATGGGTGAGTCTAAGAACTCTGCTGAGAACTGCTCAAAACCTATCTTGTACTTAGCGTCACCTGTGACGATGCTGAGGGCGCGCTCGCCTTCTTCCCTGGCAGATTCAAGTTCTTTGACAAACTTAGGGTCTTTCCGCCAGTCCTTCATCACGTCAGGCTTCCTGCCAGCCCTGGCAAGGGCATCTTGCAGGTCAAGTCCTTGACGGACGAAATCTAAAACTTTGGCTTTTGCCTCTTGGAGTTTGGCCACATTATGGTGTTCCTTGCCAGACTTAGCAGCCATAATAACCCTCCATATAATATCCCCCTTCGCTCAGCGCCTCCAAGGCGCTTCGCTACCCCCTCTATAAAGCGAGGCAGCCACCAAGGCTGCCGAGCGGGAAGGATATTCGCTTGTTAGTAGCGCTCATATCCTTACATATATACTAACCCGTTCAAAAGGGTAAAACGAACGCTTTGTTATCAAAATGTTATCTAAATTACATATAATTAGGACATTATGGGCACACTCGGAGCAAATACTGGAAAAATATTATTTGCGGAGAGTGTGTAACTAGCGCGCCAGCGCTATAAAAACTGGGGTCGCGGCAGCGACTCGAAGTTTTTCGGGGGTTTGGGGGTGTCCCCCAACGGGGTGCGGGGCAGAGCCCCGCCCCGCGAAGCGGGATTTTGTGTCGGCGCTATAAAGGGGGGCGTTTGTGTTGAGCGTGAGTCTGCCCGGTGGGGCTGAGCGTACGATTATCGTACGGCGCGAGGTTGCTTTGATTTGATTCTCCGGGGGGGTTCGTGTACCATGAGCCTATGGCTCAAAGGTTGAAGCCATGAAGTACCGAACAAAGGAAAGAATATGACAAAGGAAATCACCTCGGCAGATGTGGTCAATAAAGACCTAGTTTCTGCTTTCAACTCAGCCCTCAACTTCGAGGCTGAACTCTCAGCCTTCGAGAAGGCTAACTCAATGCTCTCGACCGGCGCTCTTTCGGTTCGTGGCTTGAAAGTCACTATCGAGGCGGTAGATGGCGCTCTACCTACGCTCCGCGCTTCTCATGCTCAGTATTTCGCTCTTACTCAGGAAGTACGAACGAAATTGTCCGGCGCGAAGGATAAGCCTCTGCGAGATGTCTTGAACGCAACAATCCAAGCGAAACGCGCAAAGCGTGAAGTAATAAACGAGAAGACCGGCAAGGTATCTTCCGTTTCAATGTTCTCCGAATTGCTCGAAGGCTCAAAGACTTTCGCTGAATTCGTAAAGAAGACACCAAAGCAAGGCGAGAAGGCTAGGGCTGAGAAGGCCACGCTTGCTGACTTCAAGGCGGTTCTTGCTACTGCTGATGGAACGCTTGCCCTAGCGCTTCGCAACCTTCGGGAACTCGAAGGCGAGGAAGCACTTATCAAAGATGTCGCAACCGCTAAGGCGCTGATTAGCGTGATTCAGACCGGGATAGCGAATAGCACTCACCCGGCGATTCGCTCGAAGGTTAGCGCCTAGCCTCTAGGCACTCCGACCCCTGCCGGGTTTCGACCCGGTGGGGGTCTTGCCATGTCCGGCGTACGATTCTCGTACGCGCCGAAAGTTTGTGTTGGCTCGGTTCGCCACCACTAGCCGTTTTCTTCCACACACCAAGCAACCCGTGAGTTTGTGTTGGGTTCGGTTCGCCAGCACCAGCCGCTTTCGTACATCAACCCCCTGCCGTATCTGCTTGACTTTGGTAGCCGAAAAGAGGATAATAGTGCTACCGCAGGTCTAACCCTGCGTAGGTGGGCTGTGCGCTTATTCCTTTGGGCGCACCCCCACCGCCCCCGTACGATAATCGTACAGGGCGACCCTAACTAGAAAGGCTAACCATGCTACTGTCGGAATACGACATACTCGCTATCACGATAGCCCTTATCGGTGCTATCGCGCTTATCATCACTAGCGCAACCGCTAACGCACGACTAACTCGCCAGCGCAACGCATGGCGAGATGAGGCTATCCGCCTACAAAACATCATCAACGAAACATCACCTAGCGTACGATAATCGTACAGGGGGCAAACAATGACACTTCAAATCACATGGTCGCTTGTCGAAGTAGACAGGTGCTACTCATGCCACGATACCACAGTTCTGTGGACTCACTCACACGCTAAGAAGTTCAAGTCTATTAGTATGCCGCTTTTAGCATGTGCGCCTTGCTTCAAGAGCAGAGCAGAATCCAAACTAATTTGGAATGACGATTCTGGCATGTACGATTATCGTACAGGCAAGAATTTCGAGAAGGCTGTGTATGACTTGATAGTAAACACCGCACCTATCGAGATAGATGAATCGCAGTATCCATACCTATCAACGCTGTTCAAGTGTGATAGTTGCTCAGATTACATAGCCGAAGGGAAAGAGGTTCTAGGTGTCCGGCAGGATAACTTAGCACCGCTACGGCTTCACTATCGTTGCTCCAAAGAGGCTTCTTGCTGTGGCAGGACTTACGCAAATCGCTGGACCAACCCCGGTATGTCTTTGACTACTACGCAGATAAACGGCGATATCAAGTGCCAAATCTGTCTAGATGAATACCTAGAGAGGAATAATGAAACGCTCGATAACGATTACTTCTACTGTAACTGTTGCGATAATTACAAATACCGCTCAGAAGAAACCGAGTGGGATGGTGAGACATACTGTCAAAACTGCTACGACAACAATGTTTACACATGTAGCGATTGTTGCGAGCAGATTTGGGACGGAGACGACCACGATTGCTCGGAAAGTTATGGAGGACTCATACACGATTACGGATACAAGCCACAACCCTACTTCTTTGGAAAGAACAATAAAGAGCGAATCTTTATGGGCTTTGAGTTAGAGGTAGAGATTCGTGACGGCGGTATGCGTGAACACGCCGAGCGAGTGACTAACTCGTTAGGCGAGCATGTCTATCTAAAGTATGACGGCTCACTAGAGCATGGCTTCGAGATAGTCACTCACCCACACACGCTAGACTCATACCGCAAAGAGTTTGCCTTTGAGTCTTTCCTTAGGTTCCGGCAAGAAGGTCTGCGCTCTTGGGATACAGATACTTGTGGACTCCATATCCATGTTTCTCGTACCGCCTTTGGCGATGGTCCGTACGATAATCGTACACGCTCCGACATCATCAAGAGCCGACAACTTCATGAGTTGCGGTTCATCAAACTTATCTACGATAACGAACGACAAGTCACTCGGCTCGCTGGTCGTACTAGCCCTATTTACGCTAACTTCCAAGATAAGGGCAGTTTAGCGAAAAAAGTGATAGGTAATCGCAAGAAGGATTCCACGGGCTTCGATGGCATGTTAGGTGATGTCGGTGGCAGACATTCTGCGGTCAATACCTACAACGATAGCACTCTTGAGGTTCGTATCTTCAAGGGTTCACTCAACGAGAAGCGTGTCCTTATGGCACTAGAATTTGTCCATAGTGCCGTAGAATACACTCGTGACCTCAAAGTGAACGGCAAGAACAAGGCGCTCTCATGGCTCGCCTTCTCCGGCTATGTTCATGCTAACCAAGAGCAGTACCCACACCTTCACGAACTAATGGTAAATACATTAGAGCGTGACCGACCCACCACCGAAAACGAATAGCGTACGATAATCGTACAGAAAGGCTAGACCCTAATGTGTATGCTCTGTGTAATACCACCGGACACTATTCCTTCTCGTGACAAGTTGGAAAACTCCGCACTCAATAATCCGCATGGCTTCGGTTATGCGATAGCGGTTCCAAAAGAGAATCGTATCCACACCTTCCGCACTATGAACGCTGATGAGTGTATCAACAAGTTCTATGAGGATAGGGCTAAGTATGCTGACGGATATGCCGTTTGGCACGCTAGATACGCCACTCATGGTTCAACCACTCTCGATAACTGCCACCCTTTCCAAGTCGGAAAAGATGAGCAGACCTATCTTGCTCACAATGGTATTCTCAGCGTTATCGAGAATCCAAAAGAACAGCGTAGCGATACGCGTATCTTTGCTGAGGACTTGCTACCGAGTATTGGTGGCGTGTCCTCTCTAGATAATCACCAAGTATGGAATATGCTTGAGGATTTCACTACCGGCTCAAAGGTTGCTGTGCTTACTGTCAATCCAAAAGCCAAGCACCAGTTATACCTGCTCCATGAGGAAAAAGGTCTGACCGATACCGACAAAGTGTGGTGGTCTAACAACACCTGCTACCTGACTTCGTGGTATCAATCCTCTACCCTGGGCTGTGTTGCTGGCATGATTGAGGAAGATGAAGAGTGGCTCATGTGTAATATCTGTGATGATGTCATAGAATACTGGGAGGCTCTCAAACAAGGCGCTGAATCTTACTGCTGGAAGTGTGGCTCTTGCTATGGTTGTAGTAGCACTAAATCTTTTTGCCTCTGCTACAACAAGAGCGAGTATGAGAAAGCGTACGATTATCGTACATACACCGAGAAGTATAACACCGACAGATATGGAGGCTGGTATCTATGATAGGCATGATGATAAACGGCTTTATCGTTCGCTCTGAACAGATTATTTATGGTCTGTTCCCTGATGTGGGGGCGGCGCAAGCATGGGCAGACATGATGACTATTCCGGTTGTCGTAGAGCCTGTCTATGCGCCGACTTTCAATCGTGGCTAAGAAGCCCTGGAAAGCAGTACCACCGACTCCCTTCTACCTTAGCAAGAGAGCCGAGATGTATTCCGCTAGTGCTGACAAAGCGTTAGCGGAGGGCAGGCTAACCGATTACTCTGCCCTGATGCTCAAATCCATTGAGTATCGAACCCTAGCGGGACAACTACCGCTAGAGAAAGTAGATGATGAACACGACATACAAACAGCGTGAGTGCTGGAAGTGTGGTGTGGCACTTGTAGTGCCGGACTATGACGACAGCACTTACACTTATTGCCAAGCATGTGCCTTCTCCAAGATAATGTACGATAATCGTACAGTAGGGAGTGATGATGTCTAATCACCATTTCCCACAGTTCGAGGCTAAGGCTTCATGCGCAGACTACAACCCTGAGTGGTGGTTTCCACTTGAGGTTGGTGGTAAAAGCAAGGCATGGTCACACACTCCCGAGGCTAACAAGGCTCGTGAGATTTGTAAGGATTGCCCTGCTCTAATGGAGTGCCGTAATTACGCTCTTGCCTACTCCGGGCTTGCTGGAATATGGGGTGGACTAGACCACCAAGAGCGCACTAAACTACAAGAGAAGTTAGGTATCACTCCTATCTTCATGCTAGACACTTATCCGACAGGATTTTTCTCTCTCATGAAGCCGGAAGGAGTACCGTTATCCAATGAGTGATGATGATAACTACTTCGTAGAATCCATTAGTGAGCAATTAGGGCTTATCTTATGGACTTCATTTTCGACCCTAGTTATTGTTGGCATAATGCTGGCAATAGCACTCTAAGTGTACGATAATCGTACAGAAAGATAGTTATGGAACCTAAATATGGAAATGTCACAGTCACATTGGCTGGACAAGATGGAAATGCTTTCGCCATCATGTCGAGAGTATCTAAAGCCCTCCGTAGTGAGGGTGTACCAAATGAGGAGGTTGAGGCGTATCTCTCGGAGTCAATGTCGGGAGATTACGACAGCCTTCTCCGCACGGCGATGAAATGGGTCAATGTCACATGAAGTTATCTGATGTGACCTACGACATCTACTCGATATTTCCGAGTGCTCACTTTGATGAAGTTCAAGGTGAAGTCGTAATCTATACAGGCATGTTTGAGGATGCCATGGGTAATTTACACCCCACTAAAGAAAGAGTAGTGGACTAGCCCCCTCACTACTGTACGATAATCGTACACTAAGCCCTTACCGCTTCGGCGGTAGGGGCTTTTTTATTGCCCAACCTTCGCCTATCTTATGCTGACACTCGCAACCCTTACAATGCTCGTGGAGTTCTTTGGCTAGCGTGGTATCGCCCACCGAGTTGCGAAACCCTGCCCACGCACATGAGTCGCAAATCACTCCGCGCCCTCCGCAGGGGCCGGAGGAGTTTGTGTTGGGCTATCGTCAGACATAGCCGTTTCGATGTTCTGTCCCCCGTCTTCGTCTTTTCCAAAGACAATAGTTCTATTAAATCCCTCAATAATTTCACCAAAGATGTTTGCTGTTTCTAAATGTATTTCGTTCCATGAACGAACCTGTGCCAACAACAAACTAATAATAAAAATCCCGTCTTGGACTACTTCAATATCATCACCAAGAGCATCAATCCACTTCTTGGAGTCCGCTTTCTCCTGCAAAGTCGTCGCTGTTGTCAAGACCTTCTCGATTGTTATCGGCGCTTTCAATGTTGTCTTCATCATTTTTGTAGTCCCGCTCTCTTCTTGGTCTAGTCCCGCCTATTTGATTTAGTAAACTGTTTAGTGCTCTGTTGACTCTCATCCTAGCGGCATCATCAGATATCTGTAGTTCTGATGCTAGACTTGAGTTATCCATACCATCACCGAAGCGAAGATACAAAATGTTGTACTGTTCTTCAGGCATCTTCTTGAGAGCCTTATCTATGTCACTCATCATAGCGAACCAGTTGCCTCCTTCGGAGGCTACCTTCCTGGTTGAAGTAAATCCTAAGTCAACCATAGAAGGAGCAGTACTATCGCCCCTAAGAACAGCAGGAAGGAGAATTTCCAGTACCTGACGGTCATAGTAATAATTATCGTCAACATTGTAACCAACAATGCGTGCCTTCTCTTTTTGGCAATAGTCCTTCGCTGCATTCCTAAGAGAGCGACTAATAAGTTTAATTGTCTGCTTCTCATCTAACTTCTCCCACACCGTAATTTTATTCGGATGTGTGAGGAACCACAGCCAAAGTTCTTGTCGTATATCTGCTGGTTCTATCATATGATATTTACGAGAGAACTCGTAAGCGATAGCGCCAACGAGTCCTTCGTATTTTTCTATTACCATGCGTAAGTTTTACCTTCCACAGTAAAAGAACGTCCAATGATTGGTACATTAACCGGCGTAACATTAGTCCTGCGAATATACAGAACCGTGAATCCTTGTTGCCAGTTAGCGGCACCAGTAGTTAGATAATCTGCTTTGTTCAAGTCCATTAGGTGTCCGACTTCAACTCCAAATAGTCTTGCACTAATTCTCCCATTGTACCCGACATGATAGTGTTGGATACCTTGTCTGTGGGTGTGTCCACATACGACAGATAATCCGATACGTCTCGCAAGGCTAAGCGCAGTTCCCCCCGAAGTTTGTATAAGGTTTCCCTCGTCTCCATGGGCAAGAGCCCATCCTGGGGCAAATTGCCAGATTTTATCGTGGTATTTAATATCGAGTTCACGGTATCTGAGCAATTCCTCATATTCCAAAGCGCGGAGGCTAGCAAGCGCAGGGGCGTACCTATCAATGTAGTTTCTGACTCTATCCCCATGATTACTCCTCATTACGTGAAAGGGCTTGTCCCCTAGTACATCCTTGAAGCCTTCCATAATCTCGGATGTCTTATCTAAACCGGATTGTAAAGTCTTGGCGTATTCACCTGCTCTACCCTTGTTCCAACGAGATGGTTCAGGGCTATCAGCCTCATCACCAACGCAGTACAACTCATCAGGTTCAAAGTCATATACGAAGTCTTGTAGTGCTGTTATGGCTCTAGCATCATGGCTAGGAGCCTGTATGTCTGATAAGACTACTACACGCTTTACGCTATGCTTTTTCTTAGCCACTATTTCTTCTTTCGTTTTTTGGCAGGCTTCTTCTTGGCTCTGCGCTTGTTCTCCATAGCAACATTCTTGCTCTTGGAAACTACACGAAGATTGGACTTACGGTCATCACCGTCACGTCCTTTGTTGTTCTTGTGGTCTACTTCCTGCTTGCGGGGAAGTGACTTACCAGTAGATTCTTCGTAATCTACACGGGCTTTGTTAGAAGATGTTGTGACAGTTTTGCCTTTTTTCTTTTTCTTGAAGACATAGATTGGTCTGCCACCATTCTGCTTACTGCCCTTGTATGGACCGTACTTTTTCATTTGTTCCATTGTCCTCTCAGGACTAGCAATCCAATGATTGCGTAGTTAGCCATGTCCTTGAAGGAATCCTCAAGGGATTCGTTCTCAGGGTTTCTGTTGTTATCTATTAAGTTGTTTATGCGAGCAAGTTTGTCGTGCATCCTTACACGCAATCCGTTTAGTGGACCACCAGGACTCTCGGAGATATTCTTGGGTCCGTAGTCGAAGTGCTTCTTGAGGAGGAGCAAAGCAAGTTCATCGTATGTAGACCATACATCTAGTTCGAACTTAGTAGGCTCTAACTCACTCATCTTTGCTGTCATTGAGGAACCTTTCTATCTGCTCCATCATGTCTTCGGAACCAGCGATTACTTGTGCTTCTTCGATAAACTCGTCAAAGTCTTCACCGCTAGCATTTACGAGCAACAAAGTCGCACTTTGTAGGTGCTCCCATGCCTCATCTGTATTGTCTTCGTTTATCAAATGAGCCATCTCACTTAGGAAAGTGAAAAGGTTAAATGTAAACCTATGGTTTAATCTTACCATCCAATCGTATTCCACGCCGAAGTGTTCCATGTAAGTAAATAGATTATTGGTCTTGAAATTATCTTTCTTGCATACAAAGTAAGAACCCTCTTCAGGTAGTAACATTATTGGGCACCTGCTATCTTTTCTTTGAAGTAGTCTGAGCCGTGCGTTTTGTAGAGCGAGTTGACGTCTTCGCCCTCCGGGGCTTGGATGACAATAAGACCGGACAACTCTCGGGCAAGGGATTTAGCAAATTCATAACCTGCATTGTCTCCGTCTGAGAAGAGGAAAACCTTATCGAAGTCAGAAAGGAGCCTAGTGTAATGTTTCTTCCAATTATTGACACCAGGTACGCCAACCGCTGGAATACCGCAGACGTAATCCAATGTAATCGTGTCGATTTCACCTTCACAAATACATATGTATGACGATGCACGGAAAAACGAGCCCACATTATACAAACGTGTCGTTGCACCAGTAAGTCCCATGTATCTTGGTTCTTCGTTGCCGAGGCTTCGGAATCTAATGTCAACAACACCTGACTTCGTGAGATACGGGATAGCCAACCTGTTGACATATTGTTCATGCCCCGTTAGCGGGTCTAAGACGACGCCCAAGCGTGCCTTCTCCGCTGCTTCCATTGTGATTCCCCGCTCTGCGAGATAATCCTCCGCTTCTGCGAGAGCGCTGTGGTAATACTTTGCCGCTCTCATTAAAGATTCTCTTTGCGATGTTGACTGCTTCACTAAACCCCACCCCTTCTTTAGCCATAATTATAGCATATCCATCGCCCTTTACTTGGCAGGCAAAACAACAGAATGCGTTATCATCTCTTGTCGCTGAAGCACTATTGTGCCTATCGTCATGGAAAGGACACTTCATAGAGAACCACCCACGTCTTGTAGGGACTCGGGCGCCGTAGTGCTCTAAAATCACTGATATATCAGGCTTTTCCATCCATCGCCCTCCGCAACAGTTCTACCCATACTGACACCGGAAGTGTAGCATACCAATCAGCAGGACTTCCTTTGCCTTTGCGTTTATGAATGACAACACCTGTCCATGCTTTCGCATTCTTCGTTTCTAATTCTAATTCTGCTAACCAGCCAGCAAGGTCTAACTTGGCATGGTTCTTAATCTCTATGCAGACACCATTGATACCAGAGATATCTCCTTTATCTAAAGTGGCTCCCGCAAGCCGTCTTTCTGCATACGGGAACCACTCTTGGAGATACTTGACTACATCGCGTTCTGCTTGCGACCCTTTGATTTTGGACTTACTTGACATTAGTACCAGCCGTTCCTCTGCCAAAAGGCCCACGCCCTTGTAGGCGTGTCATATCGATGAACGATGTACTTAAGTCCTCTATTAATTTGATATTCAATTGTAGAGTCCAATGGTGTGTTCAATACTTGAGCAATACCATAGGCTGATGAGTGAGGATTCTTTGCTTTCCAATTCCAAGCAGATTCCTTACCCCATAACTTGGCAAGTGCTTTCCATTCTTGTCTAGCCTGCTTGCCAAACATCTTATTTAGTTTTTTACGTGCGACTGACTGAGCAACCAATTTAGGGCTTGGGATAATTGTTTCTCCCGTCAAAGCCACCTGTATTGGTTGGTTCTTCTTTGTGACTAACGCACCCACAGCCGGGGGCATAGAAGCCACAAATATCGCAATCGCGCTTAGTGTTGATACTGTTGATAGTTTCATTGTTACTCCTCAATGGGTGCCGTTGCCTGCGTTCCACAGTCAGCACACTCCATATCTAGAAAATACATCCCAATGGTATTATCTTCAGCGAAGACTACCTTGAGATTCCATACGAAACTCCCACAGATGCACACCGTAGTTGGATTACCACGGATATCCATCGCCTTGTCGTAACTCGGTTTGAGTTCTGAGATTGGTCTGGACATTAGGACCTATCTGGGATATCTGATACGTCCATTATCTCCGGGTTGAACTGTAACCAATGAGCCGTACCCCCTGAGGGGTCTGCCTTGCCATATCGGTTCTTTACGGGCGCGACGGCTATATATCCTGGCGCGTCGGAACCTACCGTGCAAATCAGAGCAGGTAACTGCGCAACCATGCCCTGAAGGGCACTGCGAGGCTGACACGGGTTACCTACATACGACTCTTTGGTGTGATGTAGTACGATAATTGCGGAGTTAGTATCTCTTGCGAGGTACTTCAACTCCTTTATTGTAGAGCGCATACCCGCAAACTCTTCTCCCCCATCATTGGAGATATCCATCAGGTTATCTACAACGATAAGAGTTGGAGCACAGCCCCACAATTCTTCAAAAGCAAGAACCTCTTGGTCTACATCTGCTAGCGTTGGTGCTGAATCAAATGACCAAAAGATATGCCCTGAAGAATCATTTATGATTTTCCTAGACTCTTCGACCTGCTCGGCAAGCATATGCTCTGCCTCGGTCTGAGTCTTGCCGCTAATCATAGATAGCAATCTCATCGCCATCGTATGAGCGTTTGTGTCGGCACTTACATACAGCGTAGGTACTTTTGTATGCAACGCTAACGCAAGAGCGAGTGTCGACTTACCAGCACCAGGGGTACCAGCAATCATCGACACTTCCGCTCTGCGAAAGATTATCTTGTTGTTGTCAAAAGTACGGAACACCGAAGGGAGTGGTTCACCACCGATGTCCGCACTACCAACAGCGCGGGCAAGGGTTCTCATTGGTTAAAACGTGCTCCATTCAGGTTCATTCCTCTTGAGGAATACCGGGTCACATTGGTCAGGAGTTCCCTTTGGAGTTGGGCACATATAGCCCTTCCATGGACCCTTAGCGCTATTACCGCTTCGCTTGGTCATAGGACCATGCTTGCAGTTGCGACCTACTGGCGCAGTAGATGGTGTTGATACTGGCGCTACTGGTGTAGCACCTAGTGTTGCGGTAACATTAGAAACCGCCTGCTCGTACGATGGTGCTCCTTCGATAGAAGAAGCCATAGTACCTAGCATTTTATCTACACCTTCAGGTCCAAGCACATCAGTTAGATGTGACTTGAAGTCTGCGAATGTATCTGCTGCAACGACGAATATTCTGCCGTCATTGAGTTTGCTGCTTACCTGGAAGTTTGCTCCAGCCATTATTCATATCCTTTCGATTTATTTCCGTTCATCCATTTGCAATACGATAGCACACCGCAACGACCACAAGAGTTCATGTTAGGCAAGAAAGTCTCGGTCTTGCGCATTTTGTCAAAGCCTGTGAGTATCTCCTCAACCCTATCAGGTTGTAGGTGGTCTAGGTCCCACAAAGAGATACTTCCAGTACGTGCATCCCAAAAGCCAGCCTTGTCGACTGAGATACCCTCTTTGGCGAGCGCCCATGCATACACTGCCAATTGAAGGGGATGCCTCTGGGATGACGCACCGGTTTTGATATCGACGAGGACCCTATTCCCGTCGTAATCAACCAGCACTCGGTCAATAGCAAGTTTAACCGTAGTGCCCTCGATAGAAATCTCATACTGCTTCTCAATGAAGTCTTCGTAGACTGACCAACCGCCATCAAGGAATTTAATCCAGCGGTCAACCATCCACCAACCTTCGCCATACCACCAAGACATGTCTTCACGACTGCGGAACTCCCAGTCCTTCATGTCACCATGAAGTTCTTCATCTTCTTTGACTTGCTTGAACCATACATCGTTCCATAGTTCATCAAGGTTTGATGTCTCACCGAGTTCGCCTTTATCCCAGCGTTCAGTTGCTTTGTGGACAGCAGAACCCCCGGTAAACCATACTGCGTGTTTCTCGGGTACGTCTTTTGTTTTTGTAAGATAGTACTTCCAACCACACTCTAACCAAGTGTTGAAGGAAGAATAGGAAATATGCTTAGGTAATTCGCTCATGAACAGAGCGTATCACATTAGAACTCTTCTTCGTCGTCCCAATCTAAATCTGACTCTTCCCTGCCCATCCAGTCCCCTTGAAGTGAATAGGGTTCGCCAAAAATACTTTGAATAATACGTTTCCACAATGACCGCAATTGATTTCTCCTTCATGGGTATACGGAAGAACTATCTCTTGAACATCGTTACACGAACGACACTCGTAGTCATACGTCGGCACTTCGTGCCTCCTATCTAAATGCCTAAACCCCGGATTCTAAGAAATGCCCCCCCTACCCCCCATAAAAATTATGGTGAGTCAGGGAGGCTAGGTCGGCTATGCCGTCACCCCATCATCTGAAGTTTCTGCCCCACGGTTTCCCGCCCGAAAATCATACCATAGAAAAACAAAAAAGGACCCCCCAACCCGAAGTCAACAGGAGTAAATTGACTTTGAGTTGAGGGGTTTTTAGAGTCCGGGTGAGGGATTATACCTACCCAGGGCTAAAAGTGCCTCAAATCGGCTTCTAGACCCCTTAAAAAGGGTATCCTAGAGCCTATTCGGCGCCTCTTCCAAACTGTGTAGCAGATGGGTCCAACCACTTGAGTACTGGACCGAGGAAGCCCGCAAGGGCTGCCATACCTAATGTCTTGAGATTAGTCTCGCCAGCGAGATAAAGTGCGATAGCAGCAGATGCCGCAGCACGGAACCAGGTCAGCGATACTTGCTTCAACTTTTCCATCAGTTTCCTTCTTTCGTAAGATTTACCTTCCAGGTATGAACCTTGCAACAGGTACAGACCACGGTTGGTACTGGTGGTTTTACTGTATCAGAAATCTTCTTCTTAGGCTTGGGCTGTAGGCTAGCCACCACCTGGTTGACCAGAGAGGGGCTGTTCAGCCACCAGAACCAAGGGCTAGTATCGTTAGATTTATCAGGGCGGATAGAGATATGAAGATGCTTAACGTGAGGATTGCTACCCCTATAAGGGCGATTCCCAGACTTAGCAAACTTACGATTCCAAATCTTCTTATTGAAGATGAGGTACTGAACCCTCTCGTCTTCCTTAAGTTTTTCAAAGATAACTGCACAGTCCACCCCATTCTTCGGGTCATGGGTCAAATCAACAGCAAGACCCGTGTTGTGGTCACTATCAGGGCTAGCCTTGCGATGTGCCAATGAAGGCAATAATCCGTCGGACGCTTTCTTGCGCTTCGGAAACAATGCTGTCGCTTGCCGAAGAACAGCAATAGCAGCAGGACTCGCGACTTTCGCTACAGGTTTCATTCACTTCCTCAATGCTTCTTTCACTAATTCAGTTAGTAATTCTACTTTTTCTTCCAAGGCATTAACCTTGTCTTTGATACTTGACCCGCCATTGGGCTTGAGTTCTGCTAGATAATGCTTCACCA
>Ga0099848_1000168_pt1 | contig 27922 bp, 28 predicted proteins | sample CB_VirMetaG_3_FD_78179 | JGI IMG/M metagenome (GOLD analysis project Ga0099848, IMG submission 78179) | Freshwater to marine saline gradient viral communities from Chesapeake Bay - CB_1508_1S Viral MetaG | ecosystem: Environmental > Aquatic > Marine > Coastal | place: USA: Chesapeake Bay...
CGGGGATGATCTCTCCAGTGTCCTGATCACGAACAACCCATCGACGAGTCGGAGCCTTGGTCTTCTCGACAGTGGTTCTGGTCGGAAGAGTCGGAGGCGCAGTGACGCCGCGCTGATCGCGCACTCGCTGATCGAGGAACCTGCGATCGTAGATCTTGCCATCGCGCTTCTCAGCAAGACCACGCTGGAGATAAGCAGAGCGAACTTGATCGAGAAAGTTCTTCCTGAACTTATCTCCCATCCTCTGCTGGACTTCTTTGGTGGAAGGGAACACGCCTTCCATCTTGTCGCCGGGCTCTCGGCTATCAAGGATAGCCTCAACGGCATCGACCGTGTCAGCCAGGGTCGGGTCTGTGGCGAGAGAGATGGCCTCTACGTCGAACACGAATCCCTTGTTCTTGGTCTTAAGGATGCCAGACCTGATCATCTCGTTGACGATCGCACGAGCACGCACAGTGTACAGCCCATCGAAGCTCTCGATGGCTACCTTCTGGCCCTCTTCCTTGTTCTTCTTGAGAAGAGCTTCCTTGGCCTTCTGCTGCTCCCTGAGGTCAGCCTTCTTGAGACGATCAGCAATCTTCTTTACGAGATCAGTCTTTGCCTTCGGCTTCTGCTTGACCTGCTTCGTCCTGACTTTCTTCGGTGCCAGTGAAGTGGCAAAAGAAAGCGCCTCGGATTCGCTCGTCAGAGGAATCTTGGTCTTCTGCTCAAACCTCTGAAGGTTGGATATTCGCTCGTAGATCTTCTCGATCTCTTTCGGGGTCGCATCCTTGAGCTGTCGCTTGCCGCCAGCCTCCTGATAGATGATCGCAGAGAGTCCAGCCATCGCTTCTTTGTCTGAGTTGTAATCGATGTTCCTGTCTTCAAGAGCAGCGATTACATCCTCGACCGTACGATCCGTCTTGGCAATGCGATCATACTCATCTCTGACAGCCTTGTTACGGAGCTTGCGATCTGCAGCTTCCTGCTCAGCCTGACGAGCCGTGATCGGAGGTCCGCCGGGTGCAAGGAAGATGTCAGGGGTCTCGGGCTTTTCGGCGGGACCGTACGTCTGGTCCGCGAAACCAGGGCCATGGAGAGTTTCAGGAAGCCCAGGTCCGTACAGGACGGGAGCCAGTCCGGGTCCGTATTCATTACCAGTGTCGAAATTATTGCCGACATCGCCACGGCTTCTGTAGTTGTATGCCGCGACGCCACCAAATGCGCCAGCAACCAGAAGAGTGCTGACGAAGGTTTCAAGGTAGGAGTTGAAGGCTTCCTGATCAGACGGGTCGATCGACTGCCCTGCGGCTGCGCGCTGGAGCAGGTTCTGCCCCTGCTCCGTGAGCATCTCAGATCCGACAGTGGCGGCTGCGGCAGCAAGAGGCTTTGGATCTCCGATCTTTTCAGCCATCTTGAAAGCAGTGCGAGCTGCTGCGGTGTTCATGTTATTACGAACGATCGCAGACTTTCCAACCCTGCTCACAAGACCTGCGGCACCAATCGGAACTGACTCAAGTAGAGTCTGTCCACCAGCAGAAAGAACCTGATTGGCAAGGTCGATATCCTTGATATCTACTTCCTTGCCGTCCTTCTGCGCTTCGGTGTACGAAGTCTCCATCTGCTCAGAGAAGTACTGAGCGAATCGAGTGAGACCTGCGGCACCAAACGCCGCCATTGCAATCCAGGGAGCAGCAGCGGCAGTACTGCCAGCAGCAGCAGTACCAACAGTAAGAAGGCCAAGAGATGGAGCCATATAGCCCAGGGATCCACCGATTCCCTGAACTGCAAGATCGAGGATCTCGCCCGCTGCAGGGAGAATGCCTCCCGCAGTGAACTTCTCTCTAACTTCAGCGAACGAAGACGGGTTCGGATTGTACGAAGAAACCTCTTCCGTGATGCTCTGGAGTTCCTTGATCTGAGCATCGAAGAATTCTTCATTTCCAGTCAGGCTCGCAATTCCAGATCCGATACCGGCAGGGAGACCTCGCACGCCACGAGAGAAGGACTCAGCGAACGATCCAGTGAATCGTCCGATGAGCCCAGGCTCTTCCTGCTTCGGCTGAGCAGGCGTGAGCGATCCGTAAAGATCGCCCGCGCCAAAGTTAGCTTCCATTCTGGCAAGGAAAGCGTCTTCATCAGCATCTGAAGGGATGAGAGAAGGATAGTTCTCCTCAATCTGCTTCAGGAACTCCTCTTCTGTCACCTCGGAGCACCACCAAGAAGCTCAGTTAGCTTTGCGATCTGAGCATCCTTCAGCCTCTTTGCCATAATAATCTCACGCTGCAGGTACATCTCCGCTGTCATCTTGCTTCCATCCAACCCTTCGGGAAGCATATAATCAAGAGCGCCTGAAGCTTGAGCCTTTGCAACATTTTCCCTAATGTTATCAATGTAGGTGACAAACGATTTATTAGCAGCCTCAATGCCTCCAGCCAGATCGCGCTTCTGGTAGTACTCAAGGAGATTCTTCTGCGCATCCGCTTCTGCGCGAGTCTTGTACTCCAGTGCCGCAGTCTGGAAGCGAGTCTGCTCCCTCGCGATGCTCTCACGGGAAGTTCTAGACTTCGCCTGCTCAGCAAGCATCTGATCCCGATACTGCTCAGTCTTCGACTTGGCCATTGCATCAGCGTAAGACGCACCACCCTCGGCAAGGCCAGCAGCCAAATTGCCAAGGTCGTTCCCGTTGCCATTCGCAATGCGAGACGCAGCCTGAAGCAGCGCCACTCCACGAGCCCATCGATCCCGGTTCACGTCTGCCTCAGCAGGCGCAGCGGACTCAGCGGACGCAGTGGTGCCAACCTCGTAGTCGAAGGCAAGCGGATCAGGGATGTCGATATCCTCGATCTCCTCATCCACCTGAATGTCTTCAGGCATGCGCGGACCAGCAGGACTTGAAACAGGTCCATAGGCCGGAGGAATGTTTGCGTAATACTCTTCTCCAAAAACAGGAGCAGTATAAGGAACGCCTTCTGGAGTTGTGAAATTTCCAGTGCTCACGTCCCTAGTCGCAATAGAGCTGTACTCCCTTGCTCCAGTCGCCGGATCTTCGGTACGAATGCTGCCAAGCGGACTACCTGAAGCCCACTCAGCATATCCCTGCCTGCTAGAAGGATCATACTGGAAATACCTGAGACGCTGCATGTCGCTGAGAGGCTCTGACGTAGAGTTCAAAATGATTTGATCTTCAATAGATGCCTTACTATTGGCGTCTTCAAGCTGTCGTGCCAGATCCTCTTCCCTTCTCCTGACAATCTGACCAAGTGCAGAATTATCAAGCCATTCCTTAAATGCACCTATAGGATCACTAAAGTCATATCCATCTAACGCAGAGCTAAAAGAAGGAAGGCTTACATGGTCAGGCTTTCCACGGCCCCTGAATAGTGGACTATTGGGCAAGGGAACCGGGGTTGTAGGCCCGACAGACTTCTTCCTCGCCTCCTCCTCCCTGAGCATCTGCTCGTATGAAATCCAGTCGCTAGGGCTACTGTAGTACCCGGAGTTCGCATACACGATGCCACCGGAGTTGTAGCCCGGAGCAAGTTGAGGAGCAGGAGCGAGACGTGACGCATCTCTAGCCAGATCAGCAAGAACGGAAGCACCACCGCTCTTGACCCGCTGCGTAACGGCTGCACCTGCCGCTGCGCGGTTCATCTGGGCGCGTCTAGACAGCTCCATCGCTGACAGAATGCCGGTCATCCCGCTACCGGACTGCGCGTACTGCCGCAGTTCGTCAGTCGAGAGCCTACGAATCGCATCCTGCTCCTCATAGATGTTGTCGGTTCTCATTACCCGTTCATCCCGTTGACAAGCTGGCTGATCCCTGCGGCCCCGAGTCCGAGAGAAGCAAGCTGGCTGATGAGTCCAGGCTGCGGGGAAGAGGCTTGCTGTCCAGCGAGCTGAGCATTCGGTACGCCAGACAGGATCGAGCTAAGGAACTGCATTCGCTGCATCGGGAAGTCTCGCTCGTTCAGGAAGTCTTGATAAGCAAGATCCATCTCGCGCTGAGTCATTTCACGCTGCGTAGCACCAGACCGCTCAAGTTCAGCGATACGGGTCAGCGCACGCTGCTGATCTTCAAGGCCAAGCTGAGAAGCACCAGCCGCCGTAGACTGGTACATCTGACCAGCCGCACCAAGTCCAGCAAGCGCCGCGTCTCGGTCGCTAGAGAACATCCCTCGTGCGTCGTTGTATGCGTCATACATCCCCCGACCACGGATGTCGGCAAGCGTCTGCGCCTTCTGGGCTCGCAGGTTGTTGTCCTGAAGGCCAAGGCGATACGATCCGATCGCGCCACCTGCAGCGATGGCGTCTGCCTGACTTCGGTTGAGCTGGCTGTCGAACTCCTCACGAGCCTGTCGCAACTGAGGATTCAGGACATCCTCGATGTAGGGATTCATGTACGCATTTCGATCCGCATCGAGCCACGATCTGGTCGCGTAGTCCTGCATCTGAGATCCGATGCCGCCAGCCATGCCAAGCTGGTTCGATGCGAACTCAGAAGAGGGATCTCCAGCATTGTAGAAATCCTGACGGGCCTGCTGTGCAGCAAGCTCAGCGTCAGAGAATCCAGCAATGCGAGCATCCTCGTAAGGAACGTACGAGCCACGATCGCCATACGCGAAAGACTCAGCCTTGTTAATGAGCGATCGATGAGCGCCCTCTGCCCACCAGGGGAGAGTGCCGTACCCAAGCTGGTCGCTACCTCCGCTTCCGCCACCCATTACTTCTTCCTCTTGCGAGCAAGGCTAGGATCGTACTTCTCTACCGTGTCGTAGAAAATTTCATCCTCTTTACGCCTTGCCTTTATTGACTTTTCAATAGCGTCCATCCAACGCTTGTCGTCTCCGGCGAGCTTCTTGCTCTTCTCTTTTCGCATCGCCTGCAGAGCATCTACTTTCTCATCTCCATTGATCATCCTTGAAAGATACTCAAGAAAGCTTTTTTCAGGAGGTGAGTACTTGTCGATCTCGCGAAGGTCTTTGCCAGTCTGCTGCGAGATGTAACCGTAAATGTCAGCAAGGTCTTCGTATGAGTCGGTATTGGAATACGCAATCTCATGCTCAAATCCAGGCTTTCCATACAGCAGCAGGCCGGGAGGAGGGGCGTGCCGACTCCCGTCCCTAGAGCCCCAGAACGGGCTGTCGGGTGGGCGTATTGATGTGTCGAAATATCCTTCAGGGACAAGACCACCGTCGTTCATGCCGAGAGCCGAAGCAATGCCTCCTGCTCCACCAAGCGCAGCCGCAGGCTCACCGCCACGTAGCTGCCCAAGTTCATCGACCACTTGCATAATGCTGCGAGCGCCAGCATCGGGATCACCTCCGCCCGCATGAAGCACCTTGTTCTTCGGGATCACCACCTCGCCGGGAGTGAGCATGGCAGGGACCTCGTCCTTACCCATGTACTCTTCCTTCAGCATCTCGACAGACCCAGGACCAAACACTTCTTCAAACAGTGCAAGCACTGCTGAGCGATCGTCATCAGGCATATCCGAGTTGGGATCAATCGCGACGAGCGCCATATTGATCAGCTCTTCACTGTCCTGAGACGAGGGCTGGATATCCGGGTTGGGCATCGGTGCGCCCATCATCTCTTCCTGCGGCATCGCCATAGCAAGACCGCCTTCGTTGTAGTTACGCACCATTCCCCCCGCGTTCATTCCATATGAAGGATTCCTTCTCTCCCAAGAAGGAGTCAGGAACGAATCCAGATCTACTACTGAGTAGTCCTCTGCTCCGAGAACGCCCTTTCTAAGTTCTGCAGGTCCAGCAATCCACTCGCCCACACTTGATCTGCCAAGCATCCCGTTGAGCGTGCCAGTAGATCCATACTCAGTTGGAGATTGTCCATACTCGACAGGAATTGAGATGTACTTGGAGGCTCCATCGAGCACGTACCCGTCGGGCGGAGTGTCTCCAACGTGGTCCCAGCTATCAGGCTTCCTGTAAGCTCCGTGATAGTAATACGACTCGCCCGGCTGGAGGTCGTTGCCGATAGATGATGAATACATCGACTGAAATCGAGTTGTTCCAGTGCCGGGGTCGAAGCTGGGAGGTACAGGCGTGTACGTATACGATCCAGGGTTGAAAGAAGGCAGAGCCCCTCCCAACCCTAGAGTCGAAGTATTCCCTTTTCCGCTGTAGTTAAGAGCCATCAGCTATAGAACCCTCTTCCGACACCGCCGACTGAAGGGTAGCCGTAGAATCGGGGATACGATCGACGCTCTTCCCAGCTTGCATCCTGCGGATACGTCTCGGCGGCATTCCGTCGTCCACGATTGTTCCCTCCGGGCAGGGCGAGCAGGCCGACAGCACCGAGCCCACCAGCCGTCAGGTACGGATGGTTCGCCATCATCTTTCCGAGAGGGAGAACGGCCTTGTCAAAGCCAGGAGTTGCTCCGAATGACGTAAGCGGAACCCCGGATTGAGCTGCTTGGGTAGCCGCAACAGAGCTGCCAACAGCCTGAGCGCCAGAAGCTGCTGATCCGCCGATGAACGGAGTCGCAGCTTGAGTTGCTCCAGCGTTTATGGTGGAAAGAGGAGCGAGACCAGACGGAAGTCCGAGTCCGGCAGCTCCGCCGGGAACTACCGGAGCTGCCGAAGCCACTGCAGGAGTCGCTAGCGGGGCCGCAGCAGTAGGAGCAACGGTAGACGCCCCGAGCGCACTGCCAGCAGGCATTGCAGCGCCGAGACCAAGCCCAGCCGTAGCGCCAAGGCCACCGCCGACGAGCATCTTCTTCCAGAGCGGCTCGTCCTTGGGACCGATAGCAGCAGCGAGTCCACCGCCTGCCGCCGCTCCGATAAGCATGGGAATCCAAAGGGGCATTACTTCACCTCAATGCCAAGCAGCGTCACAGTGATATCGCCGTTCGCTGACTCAACTCTGATCGTCTCTCCAGCGCCAAGCGTCCAGTTCAGCTTGAGCTGCACAGTCGAACTTGCTGCGACTGTAAGATCTTTAAAGACTTGGTTTCCAGCTCCAGCGGCAGTCGATGAATCAGGAACCAAGTAGATGTCAATCGTGTCCTGAACGTCGGTCGTCTCGCACAAGATCATCTGAGTCACCATCGTCTGAACATTCTGGACGACAGCACTGGGCTCGACTTCAACCGTCTCCCCGCTGAGCGTGTAGCTGGTCGCCGTGCGCTCAGGGACCGTGTAGATGAGCGTCGCCCCAGAGGGCACGCCCTGATAGAGGATCCCGTAAGAGTCCATCAGGTGAAGTTCTCCTGCCCTACGTCATCGAAGACGAAGCTCTTCGTTCTAGAGTGTACAGATGCTTGCGCATTTGTTCCACGAGAAAGAGACTCAAGAAGTGCAGCCAGGACTACGACGAGCTGCTCCAGCTCACGCCTGAACTGCTGCTCATCCTCTCTGGAGTACTCGTTCGGAGCGTCCGTGAATCGCCATCCGGCCTGCATCAGCCCCTCCTGCCGTCCGTCTTGAGATCCAGTCTCAGGTTGCCGAGTCGCCAGCCGAAGCCGCTAGAGAGGCTCTCAGCCCTGAATGAGACCGTCCTCGCCCGACCACGGATGCTCGTCGCATTGTAGTCAGGCGCATAGTCGAGGTTCGTCGTGTCGTTCTCGCTGAAGTCTACGGTCACACTGGATGTCGTGTGCTCAGCCCTGCCCGGCAGGTTCTTCCCTGCGATCGTAAGTGTTACTTGAGCTTCTGAGCTACTGTTATCAAATACATCTACATCAGGAAGGATTCTAGAGTAGTGCATATACATGTCACCATCTGTGATATCAATCTGCCCTGACTCAATGTAGTGCTCGATCGGATCCCCGTTCGCGCTCCGTCCAGACTCGTGCTTCATGATGCTCGACTTCTGCTTCTGCGGAAGAGCTTCAGGATCGTACTCCGTGATGTACGCAGCCAGGGGGTTGTCGAAGATGTTGACGTCTTCCCAGGCAGTCCTGTTGCGAGAGGTCGTGCTAGACGTCGATTGATCGAGAGCCGTCATGTCGAACGATCCGTAGGCCCACGTCTGATTCGAGTAGTTGTAAGACACCCACCTGTTCGGCTCGAAGGAATCAGCGGAAGCGTAGAACCAGAGAACTTCCGTGAATGCCGAGTTGACTCCAGTGAAGAACTTCCCCTTCTGTCCGCTGTTGATGTTGTCAAAGACATAGTTCGCCATGTTCTTCGGGAGCGGCTTGACTGATCCATCGTACATGTAGAACTGATCGAGGCCCATGAAGAAGACGACGTTGTCTACGGCGGCAAAAGATCCTCTTGAGTAGGCAGTCGTGTTGCGTGAGACCGTCTCAAATCCGTAGGTGTCAGGAGCCCCTGTGTATCTACATGAATAGATCGCCTTGTTCGTGAAGACGATGATCTCTCGCTTGGTCTGAACAGCTCCAATGATCCTCGACCCGTGCCTGAGCACTCGACCACCAGCCTCGTTTGAATTCGTAGGAAGCCAAGCAAACGGGTTGTGTCGATCAGACCACCTGATCAGCATGTTGTTCTGTTCTGATGAGTCGATGTCATTCGTGGCAAAGGCGATGACATGGCCGTGCTGCTCAGATACAAGAAAGAAGTCGAGCACAGTCGGAGGGGCGGTTGCCCCAGAGGGTGATGAGTCAGAGATCACGATGGCAGGACTGTCTTCAACCGGAGCACCAGACGAAACATTCGTGCTCGTGTCGTAGTAGTAGAGCGGCGATCCTCTGTTGCAGAAGATCAGATCCTCACCAAAGTTCTGGATCGTCACATCGCGAAGCGCGTCCGTAAGAACAGAAGCATCCGATGCGTCGCCCCACCCCCGAGTGGCCCCAACCACTCCACCAGCGTCAATGTCATCGTGGTAGAACTGACCACCCGATCCACCACTTGATCCGCCAGTCGTTTCGATGAACGGCAAGATGATGTTCACCTGACTGGAGGTTGTCCCAGTGCCGCAAAGCCACCACTTGTCGTTCAGGTATGTGGTGTCTAGATCGCCAGCATCTCCAGTCAGCCCGGTCAGATAGATGTAGTCGCCAGCTACGGGAGTGGCACCCGATGAAGTGATATCTACGTTAATGGTCGAAGTGCCAAGGTTCGTCGTGATCGGAGTAGATCCATTGCAGTTGAACACAGTCGGCGTGTAGTCGTCGCCTCCATACGTCCCGACTCCGTACCCGGAACCGACCGAATCAGCGACCGTTCCTGAAGCAATGCGGTAGTCAACTACAACCGTTCCTCCTTCAGAGGTGCTTGACGTTGCGACCGTAGATCCGTCGTAGTTGTCGCCTGACGAGATATCGATCTTGAAATGATCGTCATCGACAACCTCAAAGATCTGGAACCCTTCAGTCTCTGAAGTGAGCAAAGTTCCAGAGATGCCACCGATAGGAGATGTGCCAATGCTAGTAAAGCGAACAAAGTCATTGACTGAGCATCCGTGTGACGAATCCTCAATGGTGAGAATCGTCGTATTGATCTCGGTAGTGATCGGATTGGAAGTGCTGAGCGTCTCTCCGGCCAGCCTGTTCGGAGTGATGTCGTACTTGTTGGGGCCAACGAGAAGATAGAACTTGAACGTAGTCCCAACGCAGATGTACTGGTTATCAGAGAAGTCCACCCATGTATGGATATCACGAGGAACACCATTCATGGCATAGTCAGTATCCTCTGACCAGCCGCCGATGGACTCAGGGTAGTCATCCCTAAAGCGCATGTTCTGCGCCTCGTACCACCGAGCACCGATCGAGTTCTTCGTTCCCTGTCGATCTACGCCAGGGGGGATCGGGAACTTCTTGATAGGCATTAGAAGTCAGAATCTCCGATTACAAAATAAGTAACCTTAACAGCGCCATCGTTAGGATTATAAAAAGAAACCTCAGGAGTTGAATTGAAATCACTTACCCATGCGGCTGGAGCAAACCTAGCAATCCCAAGATTTTCTCCTACGCACGCATACACTGCGTAGACTTCGCTGTTTACATTTGGATTGATAGTCGTAGGAGTCAAACCAATAGGAACTTCGATCGTATCGAAGATTACTCTGAATGGTCCGATATCAAACTCTCCTTTACGATTTTCTCCGCCAGTTCCATTGGCGGTCGCGGCTGAATCTGCGACAGACTGAAGAATAGACCCGAGAGCTTCCCAAGCTCCTCCGCTGTTCCTCATCTCTAGAGCGCCTGAATTATCCCTGATTCCGTAACCGCCAGAGCCAACGGTGGTATTGAAGTTCAGATACCCATCAGTTCCGTTGATCCTAATATCTGGAGCATTCATCTTCACTCCGACATGGATCTCCTCGTCGCTGTCTGTTGTATCGAACCTGAGCATTTCTACGCCAGAGGCACCTGCGTCAAACGCAAGAGCGTCCGTGACGTTGTCCTTCATGGACCAAGACTGGCTGTTCGAAGTCGAATCAATCTCTGTCGCACTTGTACCAAGGACGACATCTCGATTGATATCGATCTCGCCATTGGTCGTGTCTACATTGATGACGGATGTACCGCCACTCTCAGTGAGCGAGAATGCGTTTGTATCAGAGTTCTTGATTGTCCATACGAACGTCGCCTTAAGTGCTGTACTTACGTCTGACCCAATCTCAAGTAGATCGTCTACTGTATCAAAAGTTAGATAAGTAACTCCGCCAGTCGCATCAAGAATCCTGAGAGACTGAGCTGATCCATTCGGGATGCCAATCGAGTTGGTTCCCGAGCTAAACGAAATAACTCCGTTGCTCTCGAAGTCGATCTCTCCAGCCTGGATCTTATCCAGAAGGTTATGGACTCCGATTGCGTGATCCGTCGTAGCGTCAGGAACCACCATCACGAGAGCAGACGTATTGTTCGGGATCGAAACCGTAGATGAAGCGCCGTCACAAGTGACGGTGAGTGCATTCGCGGAGAGAGAGTTCTTGATGTACAGCAGCCTAGCCGGAACCTCAGTGGCCGCTGACCCTGCGATCTTAAGCGAAGGGACGTTCGCGCCAAGGCCACCGCTGTCCTTCACTTCAACGAATCGACACCGACCTTCTGAACCGGATTCTCCGTCATCTGCTGAGTCAATCGTGAGCCAAGTGGCAACGTAAGAATTGCCAGAATTAGCCGAGGTAGACCCTGAAGGCATGTCCTCGACGTCGATCTCGACAAGCTTCCCCATCGCAGACTCGATGCGCTTGAGGTTCTCGTTCATCGACGAGCCCCAGGTTCCAGCCTCTCGGCCAGTGCCGATCAGCTTGAGCTGGAAGTTGTTTGAATACGAAGTAGTCGTTGACATCAGATACCCTTAGTCTGTGCGGCGGCGGTGGGCGTTGACCCATCAGTTGGAATCCGACCTTCCGCAGTGTTCTTCAGAAGCGTTAGCTGTTCCTTGAAGAGATTTCCATATCTTGCAACTTCTTCCGAGTTGCCCTTCAGATAGATGTACGCTCGCTCAAGCGATCCATTCAGCAGGACATCAGGATACGCAACTGATAGCCAAGTCGTAGTCGCTGCTCCACCGCCCGGCGTATTGCCAGAAGTGATCGAGTCCGTGGTTGACTTTCCATAGTACGAGATCGTATATGTGTACGCGGCGTCTGGAGCAGGAGCCACTCTCACAGTCAGCGTAGGCTCACCGCTGGACACCTCAGACTTGATGATCGCGTAGTATCGAGGGATACCCTGCATTACGGATGAAGAACGCTGAGGGAATGCATTCCTCAAGAACGAGTGATCGACCTGCTTGACTTCGTTTCCGTCTGTGCTCGTGTCGGCTCCATTCACATAGAAATCAACAACGTCGATCGCACCTGACGTGATCTCGTACTCGCTGGTACTTGCGATCATCGTCGCATTTTCTGTGACCTTCCAGTAGAGAGGTCCAGTGAGGGCAGAGAATACGGCGTCTTCCGCCCCACGAATGAAGTCATTGATGTGAGACACAAAAGAAGTCTCACTTGACTCACAGTAATCCTGAATAGCCTGCTCAAGCTGAGTGTAGTTCATGACCAGCCCCTAGTACCCGCCTCAAGCTTGAACCTCTCGACCTCAACAACTGCAGTGACACCGGCAGGAAGCCAAGAAAAGAATTGAAACTCTACGTTAGTGAGACCGCCAGTCCATCCAGCGACTCCCTCCATGTCCCATGCCACTTCGTCGAACCCACCCATCCCCTTCGGCAGAGGCGTCTTCGACTCGCCGTCCACGTACGGGCCGCCGACCGAGTAGATTAGCTTCAGTTGCGGGACAGCCCCAGGCGGGACATAGATGTACCTGTACCTAATACTCACGAACCTCAACGCATCTGCGTCAGCACCCACTTCATCAAGGTTTGAGAACTGAAAAGCATTCGCAACACTCGATGAGAAGTTGACCCTCTGGATTCCAGCCACCGGGTCAGATCGGTCGATGCCTCCGCCACTGATGGAGAAGGAAACCCCATCGCTGAAGTTCCCGCCGATGATCGTGCTGAAGAGCTGCAAGTACATGACGCTTGGATCGACGAAATCCCAAACGAAGTCGCCAGGGAGGATCCTGCCACCCTTGCTGCCCTGCGGCCTGGGATCCCTGAGCGCCTGAGCGTCCGTCATGTCCTTGCGACCGAGCCTGCTCTGAGGATGATCCTCGTCCCAGCACTCAGGACACACCCTGAGGTTCTGCCTGACGAGATTGTCCATCTCCTTGCGGAGCTTTCTCAGCGGGTACCTGAACCCACATCGATCACAGAGCCCAATGGCATTCTTCTCTGATGCCCAGCGAGACATCAGATCCGGTATCCGCTCAGGTCAGGCGTAACCATGAAGTCCACCTTCTCGCGATCCTCTTCGGCTGCCTCGTTCCAAGTCTCCATCGCACGTCGCTCAAGCCTCTGGATCTCATCTGCTCGACGAAGATCAAGAGGCTGCTTCTCATACAGCTTGAGAGCGAGGGCCGAAATCAGAGCAGGGATGAACCGATCAGGCACATCCACCGTATTGTCGATACGCCCGTTCATGTCTGCGATCCTTCGCATACGCCAATAGACAAACGTGTAGACACTCGTCTGGTCAGGCACGGGCCAGAGTACGACGCTGGGAGCTTCGTCTGACCCACCAGAAGTTCCGCCCTTCACGCCGGTTCGGCGAAACCAGTACTGAAGCGGACGCCCCTCGGTCTTCTTGTCCACGATGTTCGCGTACTCAGAGGCTGACATTCTCGTCAGGGAAAGATCAGTCTGGCTAGACGTGCCGTGGCCGGTCCTGATGACCGCGTCGATGATGCCGATCGTGTTGATGTCCAGATCGTACTCGGCGGTGCCATCCGTGATCGTCGCAGCAGAGATCGTCTGCTCGTCGATCGTCCAGAGGTTGATCCCCTTGTTCGCCCATTCAAGAGCGATGAGGTTCAAACTACGAAGAGCTGTCTTGACATGATTCCCAGTCCTCATGTCAACGCCAGCTCTTTCGTAGGCTTCCTCTAGAATCTCCCCGACATCAGGGTTGAATGCATAGGTTCCGCTAATCGCCATCTCGTCTCACTTTGTCAGCCGGACTTGGCCAACCTTCTCCGTCCGTCCATCCCCACGTAACCCCTCGAACTGCGAAAGACACGGTACTCTGAGAGCAGCCAAACATTTTGGCGACCTCACGCTGGGTATGACGACCAGACGAGTATGTCTCCCTAATCTTTGAAACCAATTCCGGTGACAGGGACTTAGCCTTTCTTCCGGCCCGCATTGACCTTCGCACGTTCTCTTGGTGAGAAACGAACTGAAGATTCGTAGATGTGTTATTAGACCTGTCATGGTCGATGTGATCAACAAAGTCAGCGCCATCACGACGCTCGACAAACGCTTCAGCAACAAGCCTGTGAACGAGGTGATGCTTCGAGCGCAGCTTGACGCGCCTATACCCTGAATAGATCACGTCTCCGGCCAGGATGCCATTGGGGCCAGAAACCCTGCCAGCGCTCGAAACGCTGTACCCAGGGTGTCCATCTATGGGCTTCCACTCCTCATCGCTCACTATCTCTTACCTCCTCAGCCTTGTTCGGAAAGCAGTACGCAATCATCCTTGAGATCCAGCGAACCGCAGGTCGATCAGGACCAGCCTCAACGATCAATGCATAGTCATCTATCTCGGTCGTGTTCGGCATGGGGCACCAGATTGAATCAGGCGGCGGGGTCGGTGTCGTCTTGCAGCCTACGAAGAACATGAACAGACTGCTTGCCAGTAAGAGGCGGACGAACTTGCTGAGAAGCCCTCTTCCGCAACCACTTGATCTCATCTCGTAGCTGAGCATTTGAAGCCTCCAGCTCACCTACCCGGCGAGACAACGACGAACGGTGGAAGCCGAACCCGAACGACAACGCCATGGCGACGACGCTCAGGCCCAGCGAGATCCACGCCACCGGCTCAGTCCTTGAAGATCGGGGTCGTGGTCACCGCACGGAGCCCGGCCATCAGAACGCCGATTCCCATAAGCACGTAGCCCTGCGTCTCCGTGTTCATCTCGACAGCCCCGAAGAACGTCTCCGCAGCACCAACAATCGTGATCAGCGCCGCAGCCAGCGCAGTCTTCCATCCTCGCATTTTCTTATCTCCCGTACTTATTCATCCACCACTCAGGAACATCCCCGGGCGGCAAACCTTGGACATGCAGATGATCGCCGCTCAATACGTCGTGCACCTGCGTCCAGAAACCTAGAGCCAGAGCTACGATCTCTGCCTCTCTGAGCATTTCGACATCGGGAGCCGCGAAGTCCCGCGCCATGCCGATGAGGTGCTTCGAGTTCGGGTTGCCACGCACCATCGAGTTGCGTGCCTCGCTACGACGACCGCTCGACTCACTCAGGAACTTGCACGCACGCCACAGCTCGCGACAAGCGGCGTCGAACTCAGCGGGCGTCATCGGGTTCCGCATATCTGGACTCCATCCAATGATGCATTCACTGCAGTGATAACGTCATGCGTTACCAGCTCAGCTTTAACTCTCTCTTGGTACTCAACGATAGCAATTCCAAGAGGAACTAAAGCTCCAATCAATGAAACAAGCTCGCGGCTAGTCATTCCTTCGCCCGAGTCGCAGCGATCACATGGCAGAGACCGGCAAGGACCCCAGTCCCCTGACGAAATGGCAGATTCGACCAAACTCCGTTGGAGAACCACCAGTCTCGCGCCGGATGCCCAAGTGCCTCGGCGCCCCAGGCAATTCCCCAGTAGAGGTTATCAAAGAAACTCCCCGCGAAACCGATCACGATTCCGAGAATCAGCATGTGGACTCGCCAAGGAACACGCCCGCTTGAGATCGCCTTGAGAGCTTTGCTTGCATCTGGGCGGTACATGAGGACCACAGCCGCCGACAGGAACAGCGTCGGAATCGTCAGGAAAAGGCTAATCCACTCAGCAACGTCAGTCGCGCTCATCTTTCTGTCCCCGTGCTCGCGCCACCTCAGAAAGCGCTTCCTTCGCCAACTGCTCGATGCCGTCGAGTCGTCCCACTTTTTCCCGAAGGTCGCCGATCTGAGTCGTCAACTCAATCACGGTCGCCAGGGTCGCCTCATGCTTTTCCTCGCAGTCGTCTAGCTTCTCCTCTGTTCGTCTTTGCGTCGTCACTTGGCTTCTCCACAGAACCGCTACTGCGCCAGACAGCGAAGTCCCCGCGGCTATGATCGCTGTCTGCACCCAGGATTCCATCTACCTCACCGCCGCGCTCGCGTTGAACGCCTCCAGAAATGATCCGAAGTCCATGCCGGTCACAAGACCGTCTCCGTTGAAGTCGTGGCACAGGCTCCCGTCGAAGACGGGGTTCAACAGCGCCTCGCTGTCCGTACTCTCCAGCCCGTTCAGCAGAGCCCGAGCCGTGAGCGGGTAGCAGCCCTCGGGTAGATCAGCAGCAACGCTGCAAATCTCGTTGCCGCCACACGTCACCGTGTACGGATTCGAGCAGATCGGGCCGATGCAGAACCGGACGCCATCAATCGACCGGGTGTCGAGATTGCGGAACTCGATCACCACGTCGATCGCCGACGCGGGAACCGCCCAGATCGCGATAACGAGAGCAAGCCACCTCATTGGATCGACACACCTTGCAGCGTCACGCCGCGCAGGATCGTGTCCGTGCTTGGGCTGGGGTCCTGATCCGAAATCGTGAAGTTGATCGTCGTCGTCGGGCCCGCGTTGCCCGTACACGATCCCTGAACCTTCGGCCCGTCATACCACGTCGCCGCGAGAGAGGCCGCACCTGCCGTGTAGAAGTAGCCCGCCGGCATCAAGTTCTCCTGCCCCTGGCAGAAGAAGAAACAGTGAGGCACGGAGCCCTGCACGTTGTTCAGCGTCCCGTCCTGTGTCGTCAGAGTCCAGTCAACGCACTCGCTGGCGGTCGGCTGCACGTTGCCTGCCCCGTATAGGTCGGCTCCGAAGTAGACGAGCTGCGCGTCGTTCAGGATCGAGAACGTCTCCACGCCATCCTCGAACGGGTCTACGAGGATCTCAGGGACCGGGCTACCCAGTTCGTCTTCGGCAGTCGATCCGTAGAGCACGATGCGCGTGATCGTTGGGCCAGTTCCCGCGTCCGTCACAGTGAGCTGCGCCGCGTCCGTCACACCATCGCAGTTGACGCCGATCGTGTACGGGCTGCCCTCGTTCGTAAACGTGCCATCAGGCAGGTCACACGTCCCGCTCCCCGGCGAGCACGCATCGTCGTATGCGCTGTCGCCGTCAAGGTCGAATGTGCAACTAGAGGGCGTCCAGTTCGTCGTGTATGTGAGCTGAACGCTGTTGGCGGGCTCCTCGGCAATACTGCTCGTCAAAGAGGCGACGACTTGGTAATCAACCATAGTCACCGTGTCGGACGTAAAAGCAGTTTGAGCCCCAACATCGACCACCCGAACGGCGATATTAGCCGCAGCGTCCAACGTCAAACCCGAACAAGTGAACGGGTTTGAAGCAGGCTCCCAGCTAGTGCCGCCGGAACAATCTTTGGAGTAGGTAAGGGGGGCGTTACCATTGAGAGTCGATACGGAACACGTCGCATCTTGGGAACCAACGGAATCCTGCGTACACACCACGGACGCCGAGAACACCGGGGTAGTCCCCAGAGCCGCCGCACGGATCTCGGCCACCCACGTCTCTAGCTGCGCCACGCGAGTCTCGATCGCAGCCTGAGAGTGAGGCCCCGTGGCGGGCACCTCTCCGTCGCCCTTGCTGCTACCCGGCCATGTATGCGAGTCGCCCTCGTTGTCGGTGATCGTCGTCAGAAACCCAGAAGGCCCCCAGAACCCGTTGCCCGGCCCGAAGTATCGCACGTTCGTCTCGCCCGGCATGTCCTGAATCGTTCCGCTCAGAAAGCTCGTCACGTTCTGCGACGTGTCCGCTCCAGGGTTGGCCCACGACGCGTTTCCGTTGCCGGCCAGCGTCGCGTTGCCGCACACCGCGATGTCGCCGCACGGACCGAAGCGGTTGCTCGGGTCCTTGGAGCACATCCCGATCGAACCCTGACCTCCAGAGATCAGGTTGTTGACGGCCCACATATTGTCGGTGCCGTTGCTGTTCGAGTTCTGCCAGAAGATCGGCCAGTTGGTCTGGCGGAACAGCATCTCGATGTTGTTCTCGATCGCCTGACTGCAAACGCTCGACGAGTTGATCTGAATGCCGTCCGCGTGAACGCCGTCAGGGCACGTCCCTCCCCCTCCGCAATCGGCATTAGTGCTGCACACCTTGCCGTCGTTCGTTCCGCCGACGCACTCAGGCAGAGGCTTCATCATGCCGTGGATGTGGTTGCGGTAGTACGTCATGCCGTGGGCTTTCCCGCCGTCACGTCCTCCCGCAATCTCGGAGTACGCCACCACCGTATTGCAGTCGTCGAGCGTCTGACCGCCACGAAACGGCCCAAGCGCCGTCGGGTTGTCGGGCGGGATATCCACGAGCGAATCCACGATGGCGAAGAAGTCGTGCCCACCAGTCTGGTCCTGCCGGATGTCCTGAAACTTGCAGTTGTAACAGACCATCGTGAGGCCAGGCTGAGTCCGCATGAGCGACCCGCTGAAGTCGTAGTCCTTGACCAGATAGACGGTGCCCTCGTCTGTCAACGTGATCTGAGAGATACGGCTATCGGACTCGGGGGCGTCGGACAGAATCGCGTTGGTCACATCGAACGAATACGGCCAGGCCGTGAGAGATCCAGGGCTCAGAAGCCCGACGGTGTAGGTCGGCACGCTGTCGGTAAGCAGCGTCTTGTTCGTCTGGTGCGCCGGATTCGACGGCGTGCGGTACGCAGGATCCCATCCACCGCCCGTCTTGATCGGCGTGTCGCTAACGCTCTGGTTGCTGTAGAAGAAGTCCACGTCCTCGGTGCCCCGCGGCCACTGACCCGGCGGCTGGCAGGCATCGAACGCAGGCCCCGTCGCCTGAGCGAACGCGATCGTGGGGAGGAGCAGTAGCGCGAGGATTCGGGAGAGCATCAGTCGTCCGGCCCTCCGTCAGCGAACGTGCCGACGTTGTTGACTACCCACCATGTATTCACTTGGAGGCAATACATCTCGACGTAGTCTCCAGCAGACCCGCTTGAGTCAAGCTCATCGCCGACCCCAAGGCTCAACCCAGGGTACTTGATGATCTCGTTCAGAGGATCTTTTAGAACGATCGACGCAGTCACGGCGTCGCCAACAAGAATCTTCTGATACGCTCCGATGTTCGTAGAGTCTGCACACGAAGGCAAAGTGTAGTCAGCGGTTGCGGTCGCGACGTAGAACACGTTTGATGCCATGAACCCGCCCGCAGATTCCAGCACGCGTGCTGGCGCGCGAATGAATGCGGTTGATGATCCGACCATCGGTTTCAGCAGGTATATTGCTTCGTTTGCGCCGTCGATCGTCAGGTAGGTATTATCGTCTCCGGTCGAGTCATCGACCTTGAAATTCATGTCTGTCGTGGACCCGTTGTCGGACAACGTGATCGCGACCTGATCGGCGCCGGTCGAACTCGTCAGTCGGATCTCGGGGGCTGAACTCGCTTCGAGCCTCAACCCGTTCTGCGTGCACTCCTGCGAGTAGGCGTCAGCGCTGACCTGAAACGTCCCGCTCGTCCAACTGTCGATGTTGGACCGCTCGCAGAACTCAAGGCGCCCGGTTCCGGGGTGGAGGTATACGGCGTCGTTCGCGAATATCTCGTCGTTGCGAATTCCGAGGAACCCGACGAAGTAGAACAGGCCCTGGTGGGCGTAGTCGATGATCGCGTTCTGCCCGTTGACCGTGGTCCCGTCGCTGTCGCAGTACCCGTCCGGGGATCCGCTCGTCTGCGGTGGGCCTCCTGTGTCGTATAGGTCGGTGCAGCCGTATGCGTCAGCTCCGCCAACAGCAAGTTCGACGTTCATCACGATCGTCTGGTCGTCCCTCACCCCGGTCGTCAGAATGCCAACCCCGCAGTCGGCCTCTAGCCGATGGTCGTAGAAGCCGACGTGATCCGCGTTCGCGTCGATGTAGAGGAATGCGTCTGTGTCCTGGCAGGCGGTCGCCTCCGCTCCGCCATCGCTTTCGTTCGCGTCTGCCCTGGTGACGGAATACCCACCACGGATCGTCACGTCCGAATCCTCGACCCACACGCCCATGTCTTCATACGAGAACCTGTTGCCGTCGAGCATTACGCCGCCAGCGTTGCCCTGAGCAAGAACCACGCCTCTGTGACAAGCCAGATCAGACTCGATGACACTAAGGTCGTCCACCTGGGACTGGGTCGCGTAGGGCGGGTCGCCGGAATAGTCATCCGGCGCAGCCAGGATGCACGTTGAGGTGTGGGTGTTTGAGTTGGTGTACGAACTGGAGAATCCGTTGATGGAGACTTCCTTGATCTGCATCCCGACGCTGGGCTCGTTCTCGGACCCAGTCGTATCGGCGGTGATCAAGATGCCGACGGACGCGGGTGGCGTCCCGGTCGTGCCGTCCTGATCCCCGTCGAGCAGGAGGCACATGCCGGAGATGATGCCGTCTCGCCCGCCGTGGACGTGGATCATCGGTTCCGCGCTTGAGCCGTCCCACTTCAGGATCGTTTTGCATTGTCCAGACTGCGCGGCGGTCTTCCCCTGCGTAGAGTATCCGCCGCCCGCACCGCGGAGATGGAACGACCAGATGCCCTCATTCGTCGTGGCGCTGGGCGCGGCTTCGTCGCCGGTCAGGAACACCGTGTCGGTGAGCGTGTACGTTCCGGCCGGGATCACGATCTCGCCGCATTGAACCTTGAGCTGCGCCGTGGAGTTGGTGCAGGCACGATCCAGCGCAGCCATGATGTCATCTTGGTCGATTCCGTTCCCGCCGCCCACCTCGTCGTAGACGTAGGTCACGCCTGCGCGCTCAAGGTTCGTGATGTCCGAGGCGTTGTCGTCCACCTCGGTCTTGATCGTGTCGAGGTCGTCGGGGCCGAGCCTGTCGCCAGTGTCCCATCCATCACCACCGTCGTTTGTCCATGTGATCGAACCCGCCAGCGCGACCGAAGAGACGAGCATGGCGAGCATGACGAGCATGGCGAGCAGTAGAAAACGCTTCATCGTTTAGTCCTCACAAATAGCAAGGAAGCGACGCGGGTAACGTGCAGTTACCGCCGTCGTCCTCAAATCCGCCGCCGCCGCCATGTCCGACTACGCAACCAAACGCGCCCCACGGGCACGCTACCGCCGGAGACGCGGAAAACATCACCAAGGCGACGGTTGCGACGATAATTTCGACTAGTCGAGGTCGATCCATACAGAGTTCTCACAGACGTACAGCGTTTGGCCGGCTGCCGTGTTGTCTTTGTCCACCTGGATCGTTCCGGTATTGCAGGAGCCACCCGCTGTCGCGCCAGAGATGTCTACGACCATCGAGTCACTAGAGAAGTCGGTTGACTCGAATCCGTCGTATCTGTTCGCATCGGTGATTCCGTCAAACGAAATGCCCTGAATGGTTAAGTTCGTGACGGTGCCCGCTTGTTCCTGCATACCAAGCGGCGCGTCAGATGTGAGCATTCCCTCGTCCGCTTTTGCAAGCGTCACGCCGCTGATGACGAAACCGTCATTTGTACCAGCCCCGGACGACAGGTTGAACAAGGAAGATCCGGTAGCAAGCGCGTTCTCTACGCGACCTCCGTAGACGCCTCCACCGCTTGCCGTTTCGCCAGAGCCGAACAACCACATAAAAACGTCTCGATTCGTAATCGGGTCCACGTTGACGAAATCAGAACCATTGCAGCGGCACCAGTTCTCAGTTCCCCCACCACCAGTAGTGCAGTCAGATGCGGAAGCCGCGTCTTGAATAATCGCGGTCAAACCTTCGTATTCCGGCGTGCATTGAACCGCCAAGTCGAGCGCAGAAAGTGTCGCAAACGTCCCCGAGTACCCGGCCCATTGACCATTGATGTAGACGTTTTGAAAAATCGGTGATGTGATGTCATACGCAGAAACGGGATCGGAAAAAAAAACAGACGCGACTACGCCAGAAACCTTGAACGGATCTAGAACTAGCGAAGCGGTATGGTCGTCGCGCCACGAGATGGCCGGTGCGTTTGACGCGGTACCCGCTGCGAACCCGAGTCCGCAATTCTCAAAGCTGGCGCTTCCGTAAAGCGGAGAAGTCAGCGGGGAAGCGCCCGAGGCGTTGAGCCCATCAGTCAGACACGGCCCGTAGATATTCTTGGCTGCCATGTGGATCTCAGACGCTTTTACGTCTCCCGCAATTGCGTAGGCCGTGCCCTGAATATTCGAGTCGATGATGTTGTCGCCAAACCATGAAATTCGCTCGTGGCCGTTATTGAATCTGACGCACCCGCCAAGCACCGCGTTGCTTCCCGAGTTTGGGCGACAATCGCGGATGGTATTTCCGCGCAAAACGGTGCTTGTCGAGCATTCACGCTGATCGGTAGAAGCAGTTAGGCTGTCGTCATACGGGGCAGAGCATGTCTGAGCGGCGAAAGTGAAGGTGACGCCTCCAGTTCGCTCTCCGATGTTGTGCTCTACGACAGCGCCCCTCGACCCACGAACCTGAACTAACTCGTTGTTGACATCCGACGCTCGGTTGTTTCGGATCAGCATGTTCTCGTGCCAGCAGGTCACGGCGGACTCGTTCTCGCACTCGTTTTCGTCCATGTTCACGCCGCGGATCTGGAAAGCGACGTTGGAAATCAGCTCGGCGCGGTTAAACTCGAAGACGTTGTTCTTGGCGACGATGTCGTTTCCGTTCTCGTCGGCGGCGTCATCCTCGGTGTAAGACTCGAAGGCGTGCTTATCGCCCTCAGAGCAAAAAATCCTGTTGCCAGACGAGGCTGCGCCGGGGAGTCCGGGATTTCGACCCGACGCCAGTCCCGAACGTCTGATGTTGATGATGTCTGGATCTCCAGACAGGTCAATGTCCTCGATCCAACCAGCCGCCCACACCTTCCGAGTACTTCCGTTCTTGCGCTGAGGGTCTGCTTCATCGAGTTCGATCAAGATCCAATCATTGGCAGCGCAGTTGCTCGGAACACCTCCATTCACAATCTCGATAGCTGTAGAGCCGAGAGATTCTGCGTTTACAAGAACGGCAGAGTCTCCTTCGTGGTTGAACGATTCCCCGGTCGCGTAAGCTGTATTACCGCGAAACGTGGACCCGTTGTTTCGGGTCATGAAGAAGCCGCTGTGCGGGCTTCCTCGGACGACGTTTCCTTCGGCCAAGCATCCGTCGCAACCGCCGAAATGAATGCCGCCAAACAACGGCGTGGCCCCCCATCCGGTCCCGCCGGTGTTAGCGTCGAATGGATCAATCAGGTCGGTGTTCTCGATCATACACCCGCGGACGACTACGTTATCGGCCCCTTCCTCGTTGGCGACGAGCCTGGTTGCCGTCGAGCGGCTACGCCAGAAGTCCAGGCTGGGGCCGTACAGTCGAGCGTCCGGCTGGCACTGGAGCGTCGTGTTCGCGCCCAGCTCGATAAACGTGCTCGCATCCCAATCCAACTCTGCGCTCGCAGTCATCCACGATGAGTCGAACACGCCGACGACCTCGACGACTTTCGGACCCGTGTCAGTCAGCGCCTCGACGGCTGCGTCGATGTCCTCCAGATCCGTCACGCCGTCGCCGTTGTAGTCACCGCGGACCAGCACGTAATCGACGTTGCCGTCGCCATCTCGATCGGAAGTCTGGTTGTATCCCTCGCTTCCCCCTGACACCTGATCCCAGGAGCCCTTGATCGTAAGCGTGCCGGATCCGGCCGTGTTGATGTCTAGCACGTACCAGAGCTTTTTGGCTTCGAGCGGGTCCACCGTGCTGTCCGCCGCAGCAAGCGTCGCCAGCGCCACGCACTCGTCGTCGTTAGACAGATCGTTATCCCCAGCGCCGTCCTGCGTGTCGCAGGCGTACAGGATGGCCGAAATACTCGCGCCAAACTCAAAGTCGAGAACAGCGCCGGGGAATGCCTTGCCGATCGTATAGACACCAGCAGGATAGAGGCTTGATGTCAGATCGATCTTGTATCCGACAACGTCCTTATCCCTCTCGATTGCAATATTCTTAGGGAAAGAGTCTGCATAAGAGACTGAGCTGGCAGAGAGTGCCACAGCAAGAGCTGCAGAAAGGAAACACTTGAGGTTGATCATATTGTTACCTCAATGAAATGCGGGGCCGGAATGAACCAGCCCCGCATCTCACATTGATTACGCAGAAGCAGAGAACGGAGTGACCAGCGTTGAGCTTCCGAGCAGGACGGAACCGCTGCAGAGCCAGCCATCCGTAATCGCCGTAAGCTCAACGTAGCTGCCCTCTAGACCGCCCTTCGTCGTGCCGTTCATGGTGATGATGTCGTCATCGCCATCAGCGAAGAACGTATCGCTCTGGGCAACCGTCTCGGACTTGATAAGGATCCCACCAACGAAGTTGTCTGCGGCGGCAGTCGTAATCGTGACGTCAGTCGCAGCGACAGACAGGTAGATCCGGAACGTCAGGCCGAGATTGCAGAGCTGATCAGGACTGGTCGGATCAGAAGGCTCAGTCGCGACAATCGACGGGAGCGTGATCGCAAGATCTGCATCCTGAACAGTGATGATACGACCGCCGTGGTCAGCCGCAGTCAGAGTGATCGTCGCAGCGGCGTCAGCAACATTGACCTCATTGTTGTAGCCGTACGGATTGAACCCAGCAAGCGAACGCACCGGACCAGCGAAAGTAGTCTTACCCATTTTAGTTATCCTCGCGCATGGATATAAGGCTCAGCAGTCTGCGCGTTGTCATCACCACAACATGTGGATCCGTCTGCTGAGTTCTAGTAAATGTCTCCAGGGTCACTATACGGATAGCTAAGGCCATCCCTGGTAATTCCAGTAGCAACATAGTCGATGTTCAGTTTCGTCAAAAGCGATGTTGCGCCGTTCATCACTGCAAACGTCTCTCCGTGCGGGCCAGTGCTCGCGAGCGCGCCGTTCACTCCAGATTCTGTTGCAACATGCTTATTGTTGACATAAAAGTCGGTGACTACTTCTGAGTTACTAACTGTTCCATAATATCTAATCCTGAATCCAAACTTGAACCAGACGATATTGGAAGAGGAAAGGACACCACTCAAGTCGTACCCAGGAATTGTCGTAGATGACGTAATGGCAGTAACGCTATTCGCGTAACCGATGGTTCCATCTTCCCTGATGTGGAATCCGGTGAAACCTCCAGAATGAGTGATTTCTCCAGTTCCGCTATCGAGTGGCGTTGCGTCCTCTTTGCCGAATCCAATCAGAGCCTTGGAGTTCCAATCAGCAGCGGCGACCTGAAACCCGACACGAGTGTCGAAGATGAACTCCTTGTAGTTCATAGTGTTCGCTGACGGGGTGATCGGTCCAATTCCTTTGAACGGAGGGCTAGCCGTCGTCGCTCCTGACGGGGCGTCGATAAAACAGACCTGCGTACCTGAATCCGCGCCGACGCCTGCACTAATAACAAGAGCAGGAGACGGTGAGGAGGCGACAGTTTCAGTCGGAGCAGTCGCGGTATTGAGATCGGAAAGAGAAGCACCACGAGCCTCAAGAGTTCCATCGACTCCAGCGACGTTCCAATCCTCTACGCACACTTTGTATGGCGACCTGAATTGGTCGCCAATCGAAGTCGGGACATCATCCCACAATCCGCCTCCTACTAGAATCGGCTTCTTGTGGTGCGTTCCGTTGATATATCTACTAGACATTTATATCTCCAACAGCGATCGCCAACTGATAAAATCAGTCATTGGATAGATTTAATTAGCCATTAAGAGGGCATAGTTCAGTGAAAATGCCCCAATCAATAACAGTCACCTTCTTGTCGCGATTGAGATCGACCCATCCCAGCTCATAGGGATCAGCGTCTCCGGTGAATGCATCGATCACAATCTTGTAATCTAGAATGGTCGTGTACTTACCGTCTTTGTTTAGATCGCAGATGATCTCGCGATCGGTCAGCTCGTCCGCGTAGGACGCAGAAGAGAAGACAGTAAAAAGAGCGACAAGAAAAACATTCTTCACTTCGTACTCCTTATGGATCAAGAGAAAGGGGCGACAGGATTTCTCCTGCCGCCCCTTGGGTCGAATCCCATTCGGGATTAGGACACCTGTCCTGATCCGAAGATCCCGAGGTAGTCACTGACACCGAACGAGTACCGCTCGCGAGCCTTGTACCGGACGTTGCCGGTATCGAAGTCGCCGTCCGCGCCGGTCTCCATCGAAGTCCGCTCGAAGTGCTTCATGCCATCCGGAACGTCCGTGATGATGAACCAGTTCTTGTTGTTAGCGGAAGTGATATAGTGGTTGACATGATATCCCTCAGGAATCACACCGTTGGTGCGAAGGGCATTGATATCGTTGTCAGCCGTACCCGATCGCATATCCGACTCCAGAACGCGGGTAGCCACGAACATGTTGTACGGATGAACGATCAGCCGCTTCGGCTTGGCCGCCATCAGGAGGCCACGCTGGTCAACGAAGGCGGCGATGTCGATCACGGCCTGCTCCAGCGCGGTCTCGTTGAGATCCGTCGCCACAGACAGGACGTTCCGAACAGTGCCACCGTCGTATCGCGTGTGCGTCGAGCACAGAGCAGCACCATCACCAGCCGTGAAGTTGGTGGTGGCGAAGGCGTTGTTCAGCGTGAACGCACCCTTCGTCTGCTTCGTGTTCGCCATCGAGCGAGCCAGCGCGCGAGTGTATCGAGCCGCAATGGTATCGTACTGATTGTCCTCGACGGCTTCCTGCGTAATCGCAAAGCCCATCGCGACAGTCTCGTGCGTGTACCGAGCGGTGAAGAACTCACCCGCCGAATCGTACGCGATCGAGGCACCCTCAGCCTTCACCGGGGCAGTCCCGAATCCAGCAAGAGCAACCTCTTCCTCGTACGCCCTGGTTGACTTAACCGGGGAGCCATAGATCATCGGACACTCGTCCGCGTACTGAGCGTACTCCAGACCGAACAGCGCGTTCAGGCCGGGAATAAGCTCCTTCATCATTTGAGCGCGTGAAATCGCCATGATTCAGTTACTCCTTCCTAACCTAGAGGCCAGTCGAGCGCAGGCGCTGGTGAACGGCAGGGTTGAACTCAACTACAACCAGAGGCGTAGTGCTGTACTCATTCGTCCCGTCCTTCGGGATCCCAACCAGCCTGACAGAGAGCGTAGCCGTGGTGGCGAGGGCTGAGTGGTCGAAGTCGATCGTAGAAAGACCCGAATTCGTGTTGCCCTGATTGATCGCCGTAGCCGTACCCGTAGACGAAACGAGGTTCGTGTTCAGGCCAACATCAGCCTGAGCCGTCGCCCCGTCCGACTGAACGATGAAGAGCTGCGTGGGATCATCGTAAACGTAGGCATAAGCCTCAGTGTTCCCAGCGTTGCCCTGGTACCAGTTGCTCCACACGGGAGTACCAGTCGCATCGATGTAGCGGAAGCCAGCAAAAACGCCGACAGTGGAAAGAACAGAAGAAGCACCAGTGGGAGTCAGAGCGAGAGCGGTGACGTAACCAGCAGCTTCCTGAAGGGCGAGCCCTCCAGTAAACATGTTGTCCGTCTCCGCGTCCGCAATGGCATACTCAGTGAACCCACCGGAGCTACGTCCACCCGAACCGAAGTTATACGGTCGAAGTCCAAAAGACATAGTTATCTCCTTCGGGAACCACCACTAGCACTTCTAGTGATCAATCCCCGAAACGCACAGAGGAACGATTCTCCGCGAACTTCTTTACTCGCGGGTCATTCCCCTCATTCATATAATTCTCGTTCAGAGCACGGATCTGGCTGCGGATCTCGTCGTTGGCCATCTCCTGCATTCGCGCACCGATCGCGGCGTCGCGCTTGCAGAGGATCAGACCTCCAATGATGATCGCATCCTTGACCTGCTCAGCGAGAGGGTGGTTGGCGTCCGAAAGGACATAGTCCAGCTCAGGAACTTCCTGGCGATGGACAGGGGACCAACCGGCTCGTCGAGCATTCGTGTAGTTGCGGCTATCGACCTCTCCGCGTGCCGTGATCCGAACGTACCGATAATCGATCCCGTCTTGGGGATCAGGGGTCGGCAGCATTTCGGAGTTGAACATCGGATTGAAATCGATCTCCCGCTTCTCTTTTTCCCGAGAATGGTTCTCCCGAACATCGGAAGACCTAGAAGTGCGCGTAGTAGCATGATCAGCCATTGCTCTGCTCCTTGAGGAGCTGCTTGGCGTATTGCTCCTTGGTAAGCCCAAGTGCCTCTGCGAGAGCCACCTGAGTACGAGTTAGCGGCACGGTGCGCGGTCCTCGCCTGTGTCTATTTTCCCCAGGGGGAGTTCCACCTGAAGGGGGCGCGACCACGTTGGGAGCAGCAGAAGCCGCGGGCTTTTCCTTGCCACTGTTCTGCTGACCCGACTGGACATTCGACTCTGTTGACTTGTTCAAGTCAGGGAACCTCTGTGCGAGTCTCATATCTAGCTGACTGTAGTATTCATCAGTCCTTGGATCCACGCCACGAATTTCTGTCAATTCTCGATGAATTGCCATTGCTTCTTGTGTCTTGACCGGATCGTTCTTGAACCACGTGTTCTTAGACATCCAG
>Ga0099848_1000169_pt1 | contig 27913 bp, 11 predicted proteins | sample CB_VirMetaG_3_FD_78179 | JGI IMG/M metagenome (GOLD analysis project Ga0099848, IMG submission 78179) | Freshwater to marine saline gradient viral communities from Chesapeake Bay - CB_1508_1S Viral MetaG | ecosystem: Environmental > Aquatic > Marine > Coastal | place: USA: Chesapeake Bay...
AGAATATATCCAGAGACAGAATCAATCTCAGTATTTGGTGGAGAAGATCTTGTTCCACCACAATATGGTAAGGTTTTCATTAGTATTAAACCAAGAACAGGAGAATTTCTTCCAAACCTCATAAAAGAAAAGATCAAGAGAGACTTAAGAAAGTATTCTGTTGCAGGAATTATTCCAGAAATACTAGATCTTAAGTATCTTTATCTTGAAGTAAATTCAAAAATATATTACAACACAAACCAAGCAAGGTCTGCAGCACAAGTTTCTGCAATTGTTCAGAATAATGCATTGAATTATGCAGAATCTAGCGAATTAAACAAGTATGGTGCTAGATTTAAGTATAGTAAATTCTTAAAAATCATTGATGACAGTCATGAATCAATTACATCAAACATAACTTCAGTGACAATGAGAAGAGATGTAAGAGCGGCTATCAATTCACTTGCGGAATACTCCATTGGTTTTGGTAATGAATTCCATATTAACAGTATGAGTGGTTATAATATTCGTTCAAGTGCATTTAAAGTTGCAGGAATTCAACAAGATGTATATTTAAGTGATGTTCCCAACACAAATAGAACTACAGGATCTCTTTTCTTATTCACGCTAGCATCCCCATCATCTATTGATCCAACAGTGGTTAGAAGGAATGTTGGTATAATCGATTATCAGAGTGGAATTATAACTTTAAATCCCATTAATATTCAATCAACACAAAAAATTATTGATGGACAATCAGTAATTCAAATTTGTGCGACTCCAAAATCAAATGATGTGATTGGTTTACAAGATCTATATTTACAGTTAGATATCAATAGCAGCACATTTGAAATGGTTAGTGACCAGATAGCATCCGGTTTGGATCCATCAGCATCAACTTATATCGTTTCTTCAAGTTACGATTATAACAGAGGACTATTAGTGAAGCCATAAAATGACACAAAGTAGAGTACCCTTAAAGACTATTGTAAAGAATCAACTCCCATTTTACGTAAGGAGTGAGTTTCCGTTAATTGGTGAATTTCTATCGCAATATTATCAGTCTCAAGAGTTTCAAGGAGCTCCTGTAGATCTTATTCAAAATATTGACAGATATATAAAACTCAATAATAATACTAATGCTATTTCATCAGTATTATTGAGATCTGATGTTGAAGATACTGATACTACGATTAATGTATTCAATACTCAAGGATTTCCAGATGAATATGGATTAATTAGAATTGGAAGTGAAATTATCACATATACCGGCAAAACTAACACAAGTTTTACTGGTTGTATTCGTGGTTTCCAAGGATTTGTTGAAGATACTGATGGAAATTTTGTATTCTCCACAAGTCTTTCTACAACTCATTCTCAAGGAGATGTTGTAGAAAACTTAAGTGTAGATTTTTTAACTAAATTTCTTACTAAAATTAAGTATCAGATTTTACCAGGACTTGAAAGTAGAGAACTTTATGAAAATCTAAATCAAAATGTTTTTATAAAGCAATCAAAAGACTTTTATAATTCTAAGGGAACTGACCAGTCATTCAAAATATTATTCAAGGCTTTATATGGAGAAGATGTTGAAGTTTTAAAACTTAGTGATAATCTTTTTACTCCATCAGGATCTCTATACAAGATTACAAGAGATATGGTAGTGGAACCAATATCTGGTAATGTTGAGGAAATAGAAGGTTTTACTTTATACCAAAACTCATATGGCAATATTATTGAAAAATCATATGCACCAATAACTGACGTTGAGAGAATATTAGTTAGCGGAGCCTCAACTGATTATTATAGAATAAGTTTTGATGCAAACTACAGTAGAGATCTTCAATATTCTGGTGCAGAATATGGGAGGTTTGTTTCTCATCCAAGAACAAAAATCATAGGAAACTATTCATCATCAGATACGACACTAGATGTTGATTCTACTGTAGGGTTTCCAAAGACTGGAGAACTATACTTAACATATTCTGATAGATCCGTAGGTATTGTTTCATATTCATCAAAGTCAATTACTCAATTTTATGGTGTAACTGGTATAACTCAGAATATACTAGATAATACCATAGTCGGAATTAACACATTTGCTACTGTCACTCTCCCAGACGAATCTCAAGTATCTGTAAGAATTTTATCGGTACTAACAGATTTATCTATTGGAAGCACCACAGTAACCCCTGGTTATGCATACTAAATAAGTAAAAAAGTATCGACCAGATATGTCGCAGGAATTGAATAGCCGATATTACGAAAAGGGTGATGTAGTTCAGGTTCAAAGTTTAGGTATCGCATCTAAAGATGCAGTATCAAATTCTTTGATTTTAAACGCAGCCACAACGTATGAAGTAGAATCGATTACAAAAATCAACTCTTCTAATTTTAGATATAGATTAGTCCTCAATAATCCACATATTTTTAGAATAGGTGATACTTTAACTTTTGAAACTGCTGGATTTAGTGTAACTTCTAAAGTTTTCAGTGTTAATGATCAATATTCAATTACTATTGGTGATCAGGGAAATTTAGATATATATGCAAATGATGGATATAGTATTACTGTAAGAAGAAATATCTTAAAAGCAACAGCATCAAACTTTAATGTTGGTAATATATCAGCAAACGTACAAAACATTTACAAAGATGGAGCAAAAACTTTAATAGCATCTTCGTCAATACCATATTACAAGGATCAAACTCTCCAAGTTAAGAAAAATACAATTACTTTTAGTGGAACATTTCCTTCAACAGGAACAGCATCTACAGATACGTTTAAAATAATTCAAAGTGGAGATCATGGATTCTATACTGGAGACTCTGTATACTATACTCCACAATCAATAACAACAACGACTACTGATATTGATGGAAATGAAGTAGTAACAACTACTACTCAAACAGGAATTGCTGAGGAAGGTATATATTTTGTAAAGAGAATTTCAGATACTACATCAATAAAGTTAGCTAAAAGTAGAACACAACTTTATAATAATGAATTTGTAAGCACTGAACCTATAAGTGTAACTGATAATATAATTGAATTTTATAAATTTAAAGGATTAGATTTAGACAATCAAAGACTTCTTAGAGAAATTCCAGAGCAAAATAATGATGTAAATTCTATTGAAACCGAACCAGGAACAACTACAGGTATTTTGGTTAATGGTGTAGAAATTTTAAATTATAAATCATCAGACACTGTAAAATATGGAGAAATAACTTCTGTTGAAGTAGAAGCATCTGGATCTGGATATGATGTAATTAATCCACCAAACTTAATAATTTCTGATGAGACTGGTATTGGTGCAACAGCAAATGTCGCTGTTAGAGGATCTTTTGAAAGAATAGATTTAATTGATGGCGGTTTTGATTATGTGAACGACCCTAAAGTAGTAATATCTGGTGGAAATGGTTCTGGTGCTGTTGCCGAGGCAAGAATTACATATGTAACCCATCAAGTAGATTTAAACACTGAAGAAAGATTTGGATTAGTAAGCCTTGGTTCTTCTTCCAGGATTGGATTTTCAACCTACCATAAGTTCAGAGACTATGAGAGGGTAATTTATAGTCCAAATGGACAAACTGCAATTTCTGGTTTAACAACTGGAGCATCATATTATGTTTCAGTTCAAGATGCACAGAATATTAAACTACATAAAACTCGCCAAGATGCAATATCAGGAATTAATACAGTAATTCTTTCGAATTATGGAGAAGGAAGACATACTTTCACTGCGGAACAAAAAAAGAGAGTAATATCTTCTATTGACCTAATTTCATCTGGCCAAAATTATGAGAATAAGAAGACTACTGTGGTTGGAGTTGGGACCGCTTTAGATGAGTTGCAAATATTATCTCATGGATATTCTTCTGGCGAAAAAGTTGTTTATACAACTACTGGAACTGAAATTAGTGGATTGACATCTGGAAAAAATTACTATGTGACTAAAATTAATAATAATACAATAAAACTTTCAGAAATTGGTTCAATTGGAGACATTGAATTTTATTATAGAACAAAACAATATGTAAATCTTACTAGTGAAGGATCAGGTATTCACAATATCAATTATCCCGATGTTTCCGTTCAGGTTTTAGGAGAAATTGGAATTTCTTCTGTCGGTTCCGAAACATTTGCTGCAAGATTTCAACCGATTGTTCGAGGAGGAATTGTATCTACAAACTTAGCAGACAATGGAGTTGGTTATGGTTCTTCTGAGGTTTTAAATTTTACCAGAAAACCTGACATATATGTTCAAACAGGCTCTGACGTTCAACTAACGCCAGTAATTTCCAACGGTAGAATTATTGAAGTTATTATTAACAATGGTGGATATAACTTAAATGCCCCACCAGACCTTTCAGTTTCCTCTGAGGCTGGTCGCGGCGCAGTCTTAGTACCACAGGTATCAAATGGAAGAATAACTTCAATTAACGTCATTAATGGGGGTTCAAATTACGTTAATGGAAAAACTTTTATTCAAGTCAGATATCCCGGTCAAGGAGTTGTATTTTCTCCTAAGATTCAAACATGGACAGTAAACAGACTTGAGAAAAATAGACCATTTATTACAGATGATGATGGATTTATTACTAATGCTTTAAATGATGAGTTTGGTTTGCAGTATAGTCACATTTATGCCCCAAGAAAATTAAGACAGACTCTATATTCTTTAGATCAAGATGGAACTGTTCTTTTCAATAATCCAGACTTAGTTATTGAAAATAACGCAGAAAAGAGCACATCAAAGTATCACTCACCGATTATTGGTTGGGCATACGACGGAAATCCAATATATGGTCCTTTTGGTTATAGTAGAAGAGCTGGTGGTGTAGTGACCCAGATGAAATCTGGTTACTCTCTGAGTATAAAATCAAACAGACCACCATTATCTATCTTTAGAGAAGGATTTTTTGTTGAAGATTATGAGTATACCACATCCTCAGATGAATCGGTCTTAGATGAAAATAATGGAAGATTTTGCGTAACTCCAGACTTTCCAAATGGAACTTATGCATACTTTTCAACTCTAACTTTAACAGCAGAGTCTCAAGGTTTATTTTTAAATTACAAAGCTCCACAGTTCCCATATCTTGTTGGAAAGTCTTTTTATTCATATCCAAATGAATTTAATTTCAAAAAATCTTCAAATCAGAATGATTATGATTTACAAAAATCTAATTGGACAAGAAATACAAACTTTTACAATTTAAATGAACCATCTACTTCTTATACATACTTAACTCTTCCATACAAACTAAGAAATACTCAAAAGGCTAAGGTTTCTTATGCTGCTCCAGGAAAAATAGGTAGCATTGGAATATTGACTGGAGGAACAAATTATAAGGTTGACGATCAACTGATAATAAACAATACAAACACCGATGGTTTTGGAGCAGACATTAGAGTATCTAGAGTTGGAGGAAGAGAAGTTACTAGTGTAAGTTGTTCAACAACTTCAATCAATTTTATTCAAGTAACCCCATCAGGAAATAGTGGAGAGTATTATTTCTATTCAAATTCACCTCACAATTTTAAAAATCTAGAATTAATAAATGTTTCTGGAGTTAGTACAACTTCAGCAAACTTATCTGGGAAATATAATATTGGTGTTACTACTTCAATTCTTGTTCTTAGAAGTGGAGTCGGCACCACCGGCACTACGGGTATTATTACTTATTTCTCAGTTTATGGTAATGGATTAAACAATGAAAGACTGAAGGAGAATGACATATTTGAGATTGAAGATGAGAGAGTCAAAGTTCTAAACATCGACAAGCAATCCTCTCGTATCAGAGTTTTAAGAGAAGTTGATGGAACAACAGGAGCTGCCCATAGTGCAACAACAGTTTTATATGAAGATCCAAGCAGATTTAGTGCTGTTGTTGGATTTAAAACATCATTTAATTTCCAACTAAACAGAGAATTATATTTCAATCCTGTCGATACTGTAGCTATAGGAACCCAGTCTGGTGTTGGTATTGGAACTACTATTATATTCTCAAATCCAGGAACTGGTATTACTCAAATATTTGTCCCCACTCAAACATTATACATTCCTGGTCACAATTTAAATACTGGAGATGAATTAATTTATAATTTAAATGGCGGATCCGCAATTGGAGTTTCTACAAATGGCATATCAACTTCGACATTAATTTCAGATCAGTCTAAGGTATATGTTGCAAAAGTTAATGATAATTTAATCGGAATATCGACTGTAAGAATTGGAGTTAATTCAACAGGTTCTTTTGCTGGAATAGGAAGTACAACAGCATCTTTAGGATTATTATATTTCACAGATTATGGATCTGGTGATAATCATAGTTTTGAAACTAACTATCCAAATTCAATAACAGTATCTGCATTTAAAAATACAGTAACAGTTTCGACTTCTGGAACACATGGATTGCTTTCATCGGACACTGTATATGTTGATGTAAGTCCTTCGATTACAACGTCATTTGCAGTATCATATAATACTTACAATAGAAGACTAGTAATTAATAAAAAAGCAATTTCATCTGGAGACATTAATGTTTTAAAAAATGAGATTACAATAGAGAATCATGGATTTATCCCTGGCCAAAAACTAATTTACACATCTGCTTCTCCTGCCGGAGGACTAGAAAATGAAAAAATGTATTATGTAATAGTTGTAGATCAAAATACCATAAAGTTATCGAACACTTACTATGATGCAACATCAAGTGTTCCAACAGTTGTTGATATTACAAGTGCATCAGACTCTTTCTTATCTCCAGTAAATCCGCCAGTAAAACTATATAAGAATTCTACAGTAGAATTTGATCTTTCAGATACATCTCTAACTTATGTTAGAAATTCTATAACTTATCCCGCATTCAAGTTCTCTCTATTTGTCGATGAAAATAGAACGACGGAATTTTATAAACCAGAAAATCAAACAGGATTCTCAGTAACTCAAACTGGAACTGTTGGAGTCGATGGAAAACTAACATTATCATTGAATAATGATATTCCAAAAAATCTGTATTATGGCCTGGTTCCTGTATCTGAGAGAGAACTTCCTGCAGATATATTAAATATCTCAACTGACTCTGAAGTAAGGGGAAATAATCTTGTTCAGATTTTAGATAGTAAGTTTTCTGGAAAACATACTATTTCCATCGCATCTACAAATACTTTTAGATATTATATTCCTGAAATACCAGAGACTACTTCTTATACACCAGATAATGCTTCAATTAAGTACTCTACAGATTCTTCTTCAGGAATTGGATCTATTGTTGATCTAAAACTTTATAATGACGGAAGAAATTACTATAAACTACCGTCCATTGATGGAGTGAATAGTGGCTTGGGAACAGGTGCAGTTTTTGAAATCTCCAGTAATGATATTGGTTCTATCAAAAAAGTTAAGTTGAATGATATAGGATTTGACTATCCTTATGATAGAACTTTAAAACCAACTGCAAAGTTGCCACAAATATTTAAGATTAACAACCTATCAATTTTAGACAGTGTTGGAGTAACTTCATTTGGATTTGGTTACGGAGCAATTCCTCCAAAAATCTTAATGTTTGATGGTCTCACAGGAGAACAAAAAACTGAAGTTGATTTAAGATTTGAATTTGGAACAAATCAACTCAACATCGTAAAAAATACTGACGGTATAAACAATGTTCAACCAAGACTTCTCCCTATTAGAAATTCCAATGGAGTTGGTATTTCAACAATTACATATGATTCGATTAGTAAAGATGTAACAGTAACACTAGCTACTGGATTTAGTACTGCAAATTCATTCCCATTCTCTATTGGCGATGAAATAATGATTGAAAATGCCAGCGTTGGCATTGCATCAACTAATCCAAATGGAGTTGTTGAAATTGTTGATACTGGAAAGGGTTACAATACTGAAAATTATGAATATAAGTTATTCATTATCAGTGGAGTTGATGAAAATCTTGGTGGAATAGGAATAGTGACATTCAGCCTTGATGGATATCTGTTGGATGGAGAGTCACCAGGAACATTTAATCCAGATAGGTCTTCGGCAAGAATCATACCACAAAAGCATTTTCCAACTTTCGAATCTGCTCTGAAATCTACTGACTTTATTGCAAATGAAGACATAATTTGTCTTAATGATCCAAAAATGTTTGGTACAGTTCAAAGTTGGGATAGTAGAAATGGATATCTAAAAGTCAATTCTACTGTTGATTTTTCAGTTGGCCATCTTCTCGAAGGAAAATCTTCAAAAACTAGAGGAACCATAGACTCTATCATAACTTTTGATGCAAATTATAATATCGATGCTTCATCAAAAGTAGAGTCTGGATGGGAAGAAATTACAGGATTCTTGAACAATACAAGTCAAGTAATTCAAGATGGAGATTATTATCAAAAATTCTCATACTCTCTAAGATCAAAAGTTCCCCTAGAAGATTGGGAAGATGTTGTAAGTTCTCTAAACCATACTGCAGGATTTAAGAAGTTTTCTGATCTAATTGTAGAAAACTCATCAGATGTTAATGTGGATGTTGGTTTAGGAACTGATCAATCATATTTTGATAAGATTATTGAGTTTATTGAAAACGTAAATCTAAATTGTGTATACAATTTTGATATTGTTAGAGAAAACTCTCTTGGATCTTTCTCAGATCAAATTATATTCAATAATAAGACACTAACTGACTATTCGGAATCAATTGGTAATAGAGTTCTTTCCATTGATAATTTCTCCGGAGATTTTAATAGCAATCCAAGATCAACAAGATTTAGCAATATCGCTCGTTGGCCTATATCAGATTCTAAAGCACATAAGTTCTTAACTTATGTTCAAGATACTGACTATAGTGGAGAAACTCAATTGATGTTTGTAACACTGTTACATGACGACAGAGGTTTTGGTTACATTAATCAATATGCGAGATTAGAAACTCAAATGGATTTAGGATCCTTTGATTTCTCTGTAGATGGAAATGACGGTGTTCTGAGTTTCTATCCAACTAAGTATGAGGACAATGGTTATAATATTTTTGTATTATCTTACAATATTGGAGACATTGTAACTGGAGTTGGTTCTGAACATTTTGGTGGATCTGTTAGTGTTAAAACTTCAAGTGAGTTAGTTCCAGTAAGTACTACTACAAATATTGTAAGCATTGCAAATACTTATAATTCTGCAAAGATTTTGGTAGAGATTAAAACTACTGATGGACAATATGAATTTGACGAATTAACAGTTATTCATGATGGAACAGATGTGAGTATTATGGAGTATGGTCAGTTATCAAACTCCAATGAGAATCCCTCATCAGGAACTCTTGGATTTGGAACATATTATCCATACATTGATGGTTCAAATCTAAAAGTGGATTTTGTTCCCAATGTTTCTGTCGCATCTTCTGTTAATACTATTGTTGTTGCAATTTCTTCTGAAGGATCTGGAATTGGATCATATGCATTCAATCATGCATTAATTGGTGGAGTAGATGCATCAATTGCTGCTAGTGGATCTCCAGTTGCAAATTCTATAGCAGAATATGATGATACTGTTTATAATGCTGGATACTTTATAGTTAATGTTTCTGATCCAGATAATAATGAGCACCAAATTTCTGAAGTGATGGTGGTTGATGATGGGCCAGACTTTAGTGATTTGTATATTACTGAATTTGGAAATGTATCAACTGGTTCAGGTTTGGGAACTTTTGGAGCAGAAAAATCATCTGGAGTTGTCAAATTAACATTCACGCCAAATTCTGGCATTAATGTTGAAGTTAGAACATTCTACAACTACATGAAATATCAGGATGATGGAAGTTCTATCGTATCTTTAGATTTTGACAATGCATATCTAGATACCCAGTATGGTTCTTATACAGGAACTAATGCTGATGTTAGAAGAGCATTTAATCTAACACATCAAGGTTACAATATCTTCGAAAGATATATTGATGCTTCAGATGAGGATATTATAGGTTCTCTATCTACTGCAGATGTACCCGATGCAATAACAATTCCAAATCATTTCTTCGTCACTGGTGAAGAATTGACTTATACTTCTCCCGGTGCAGGAACAACACAAAGTATTGGAATTGCTACAACATCAGTAACTGGTATTGGCACTACAGATAAGCTACCAAGTTCGGTTTTTGTTGTTAAAGTTGATGCAAACAAAATAAAACTAGCAGAAACTGCAGAAAAAGCACTTAGAGTTAATCCAGATGTTTTTGATATTGTTTCTGTTGGTATAGGAACCTCCCATACATTTACATCAACAAATCAAAATGCAAAAGTTTTGATTGCAATTGATAATTATTTGCAGTCTCCTGTCGTTTCTACTTCGGTAACAACAACATTATCCGATCAGTTCTTAGCAAGTCAAGATGCTGCATTCTTCTCCGGAATTTCTTCATTCTTTGGTGGAGACCTAATTAAGATTGGATCTGAAATAATGCAGGTTCAGTCTGTTGGAGTTGGTTCTACTAACTTAGTAAGAGTTAAGAGACCTTGGCTTGGAACAACAAGAGTTGGTTATTCCACTGGAGATCTTGTTACAAAAGTTACAGGCAATTATAACATTGTAAATAATACCCTCAATTTTGTTGAGGCCCCATACGGAAATATTCCTCTTTCTACAACAACTAATAGGCCAGATGAAAGAGATTGGACTGGAATTACAACCAGTTCAAACTTCCAAGGAAGAGTCTTCATTAGATCTGGAATTCCAGGAGGATCCTCAGAGACTTATAGTAAAAACTACATATTTGATGATATTTCTGAGAAATTTACAGGAACAGAAAATACATTTACATTAACTTCAGATGGTTCCAATGTAACTGGCCTTGCTGATGAAAATGCCGTCATCTTAATTAATGACATATTCCAGATTCCAGGATTGGCAAATGATTACACAGTTGAGCAAAATGCCGGAATAAGTTCTGCCGTATTTACAAGTGATGATCAACCAATTAGTTACGATGTAAATGCATCAAACTTACCAATAGGTGGGGTAATCGTATCAGTTGGTTCTTCTTCTGGATTTGGTTATCAACCTTTAGTCTCTGCAGGTGCAACTGCTGTAGTTTCTGTTGCGGGAACTATTTCTTCAATTTCAATTGGAAATAGTGGTTCTGGATATAGAGCTGATAAAAAGTATGAAATTCTTACTAGTGTTGCTTCAACTATTTCTGCAGGTTCAACTACAATAACATTAGAAAATACAAATAGTATTTTTGGGTATTTGAATCTACTTAGTGTTGGAAGCACTTGTACAATTGGTGTTGGCACATACATTAAGTCCACAAATATCATATCAGTAGGAACTACTTCTGTTAATATTGGTATTGGAAGCACCTCTCCATATTCAATTCTTGCAGGAACTTCAGTAAGTATTCAAATACTCGATCCTCAAATTGGAATAGTAAGAGTTGGAGTTGCAAGTACTTCTGTTGGAATTACAACTGTAACTCATGTTGGTTTTGCTTCCATTAGAAATGGACATGTACTTTCTCCAGTAACAATTACTAATGTTGCCTCTGGATATACTAGTTCAAATCCACCAAATGTAGTAATAGATGATCCACTATCATACAGCAACATTCCTCTAGTTTATCAGACAGATGGATTGGAGACACCATCTTCAGGAATTGGCACTGAAGCAAAAATTGATCTTGTAGTTGGATTTGGATCAGATGTAATTGACTTCTCAATCTCAAATACTGGATTTGGTTATGGAAACAAACAATTCCTAACGGTTCCAACTGGAGGCCCAACCGGAATTCCAACAAATCCAACATTAGGCGGAGATTTTGAAAGATTCACGATTCAAATCAAAAAACTCTATAGTGATAAATTTGCTGGATGGTCTATTGGCCAACTTCAACCAATAGACAACTTTAGCGATCAATTTGACGGAAGAAAAACTGATTTCCAACTTGAAGTTGGTGGAAATATTATATCAATTAGATCATCTAAAGGATCAAATATTAATGTCCAAGATACTCTGATCGTTTTCTATAACAATATTCTTCAGGTTCCTGGAGAAGGTTATACATTTAATGGTGGTAGTACAATTATCTTCCCAGAGGCTCCAAAATCTGGAGATATTGTCAGAATTCTTTTCTATAAGGGAAGTGGATCAGTTGATGTTGTTGATGTTGATATTCTAGAGACTGTCAAAGAAGGCGATTCTTTACAAATAGTAAATGATCCTGCTCTAGGTCAAAGTGAGTTCTTGGAAGAGGATCCAAGAATAGTTTTAACTATTAATTCAACTGATGTAGTTTCAACAAATCCATATTTTGGACCAGGAAATACTACAGACGTTAATCTACAAAGACCTGTCATTTGGTGTAGACAAACTGAAGATCTTCTTCTAAATGGAAAGAGAGTTGCAAAAGATAGATCTTTATATAAAGCATCTATATATCCATCAACAAATGTTATTCAAACTGTTGGAGTTGGATCAACGACAATTTATGTTGAAAATGTTTTCTCAATATTCAATCCACAAAATGAGAGTGACATTTCGCTTTCATTCCAAGATGATATTCTTTTGGTTTCCCAAGATTCGAAGATTGGAGCAGCTGCAACAGCTGTTGTTTCAGTCGCAGGAACAATCTCCTCCATTATTATTTCTGATGGTGGAGTTGGATATACTACTTCTCCAACTGTAATTATTGGCAATCCTGTAGGTTTGGGAACAACACAAAGAGCCTCCGCAACTGCTTTTATTAGTAGTGGCATAGTTACTTCTATAGTTGTAACTGGAGCAGGTGGTACTCAATATGATCAAGATAATCCACCACAAGTCTTGATTGAACCTCCATCAGCATTATCTGAGAGAATTAATTCTGATATTTCATATGTTGGTGATTTTGGTCAGATTGTTGGAATTGCAACAACTAGTATTGTTGGAGTAGCATCAACTGGATTAACATTTAGTCTCTTTATTCCAAATGATTCTGTTCTAAAGAATGAAGATATTGTGGGAACTGCAATAACAGTTAGCAGTCTTTCTGTTGGAGATTATTTCATAGTAAAAGAATCCAGTGTAGGTACATCATTAACATCACTTTCATCGGGTTCTTCAATAGTTGGAGTTGGTACTACTTGCATTGACAATGTTTATAAGGTTGTTTCCTCATCAACATCGCAAAGAACTATAGTTGGAGTAGGAACAACTACAGTAAATAATGTAACGGTCAGCGTGCTGAGTTATAATGGTTATAATTTTAATTTACTTGGAGTAAGTACACAAACTGATTTTGGTTCATATAGTTGGGGCAAGATTACCACTACTGCCAGAACATCTTCTGAACAGTTCTCAGCATACACGCAAAATGGAACTGGTGGAATATCAACATCATCATATGTTAGAAGATATTCTCCACTTAAAACTCAAAACTATATTGTGTGATTCTAAATAAAATCATTCATAGACTTTTTAAATAAATAAGTAAAAAACAGTTAAAATGGCTGCAATCATAACTGATCAAATTAGAATATTAAATGCAAGGAATTTTCTTGCTGGAGTGACAACCTCTGGTAGTTCTTATTATTCTTTTATTGGATTACCAAATGCTTCTGATATACAGTCAGATTGGGACAATAATCCTCCAGCTCCAGTTGACAACTTTAGCAATGAGAATGATATATGGGATACTATCATTGGATTGAAAAAAATCAATTCCAGTGATATACGTCTAGTAATTCCAAAAATTGTTTGGAGATCTGGCAATACATACGATATGTATCGTCACGATTACAGCACTTCAAATACTGCAAAAGTATCTGGATCCACTAGTTTATATGGAGCATTTTTCTATGTAATGAATTGTGATTATAGGGTCTATATTTGTCTGCAGAATGGAACGACACCAGATAATCCAAATGGAGCACCTTCTCTAGACGAACCAACATTTGTTGACTTAGAACCAAGAACTGCTGGCTCTAGTGGCGATGGTTATATTTGGAAATATCTGTACACTATCACTCCCTCAGATATCGTAAAATTTGATTCCACAAATTATATTCCTGTTCCATCTGATTGGGAAACTTCATCAACTAATGCATCTGTTAGAGATAATTCAATAGATGGGTCAATTAAGATTGTAACAATAACAAATCGTGGTGTTGGTTTAGGAACTGCGAACGCAGTATATAGAAATGTTCCAATTAAAGGAAATGGTACAGGAGCAGAGTGTACTATTACAATAGACACAGATTCTAGAGTTGATGATATCGTTGTCACAAGTCAAGGTTCTGGATATACTTGGGGAAATGTTGATTTGATTGCTGGAGGAGTTCCAACAGGAACAACTAGGCCTACCTTTGACGTAATAATTACTCCTCAAGGAGGTCATGGCGCAGATATCTATAGAGAGTTGGGCGCTAAAAATATTCTTCTTTATTCTAGGTTTGAAAATGACATTCAAAATCCAGACTTCATTACTGGTAATCAAATAGCAAGAGTTGGTATTGTAGAAAAGCCAACTACTTTCGGCACTTCATCACCATTAAGTCTGGACAAAGCAAGTGCTTTGGGTGCAGTTAAGTTGACCGGCATTGGGTATAGTACTGCAACATTTGATTCAGACTCATTTATTACACAAACTGTATCTACTGGCACTACAGCTGTTGCTAGAGTTGTTAGTTATGATCAGTCTACTGGTGTTCTTAAGTTCTGGCAAGATAAATCCCAGTCTGGATTTAGTACCGTTGGAGTAGCAATAACCAATCCACAGTATGGATACGACCAAGTTGATTTTACGTCTTCTCCTGGAACGGGTGGAAGTTTAACTATTGTTGGTGGATCTGTTGCTGAAGGATTGGCAATTGAAAGTACATTTACTGGTGTGTCTACCGTAATAAATAATAGAACATTCTACCTTGGTCAATCATTTGCCAATGGTATTGCAAATCCTGAAGTTTCAAAATACTCAGGAAATATACTTTATGTTGACAACAGACCTTCTGTAACCAGGTCTACTAATCAAAAAGAAGACATCAAGGTTATATTACAATTCTAAAGAATTATGTCCCAAATCACAAACCTCAACGTTGCTCCATATTATGATGACTTTGATCCAACAGACAACTATCATAGGGTTTTATTCAAGCCTGGATATCCAGTTCAGGCAAGAGAATTAACAACACTTCAATCAATTTTACAAAATCAAATTGAAAGATTTGGTCAACATTTCTTTAAAGAAGGTGCAAAAGTAATTCCAGGAAATACTGCATATAATAGAAATTATTATTCAGTAGAGTTAAATACAACTTTTCAAGGCGTTCCAATCGATGCATATATCGATCAGTTGATTGGATTGAAAATTACGGGACAAACTTCAGGTGTTACTGCAACAGTTAACTCATATTTGACCGCCGGAGAATCTGAAAGAGGAAATCCGACAATTTATGTTAACTATCTTTCATCAAGCAATCAAGATAATGATACTCAACAATTTAATGACGGCGAACTCCTTGTAGCCGAAGGAGAAATTGTTAGTGGTCTTTTAGGAAATCAAATTATAGCTTCTGGAGAGCCATTTGCATCTACAATTGCAACAAATGCAACTTCTGTTGGATCTGCATTTTCAATTGTAAATGGAGTTTATTTTATAAGAGGTCAGTTTGTAAATGTTTCCGATGAAACATTAGTATTAGATCAATATAGCAATAATCCATCATATAGAATAGGTCTTTATATAAATGAAGAAATTGTTACTCCGGATCAAGATGAATCCCTAACTGACAATTCTCAAGGTTACAATAATTATGCTGCTCCAGGTGCAGACAGACTAAAAGTTTCTTGCTTCCTATTTAAAAAATCTCTTACAGATTTTAATGATGAAAATTTCGTTGAACTTGCAGTAGTAGAAAATGGAATTTTAAGAACTTCAAAAACAACAAGTCAGTACAGTTTAATCACTGATGAACTTGCAAGAAGAACCTATGCAGAATCTGGAGACTATTATGTAACTCCATTTGATGTAACAGTTCAAGAATCTCTTGATGATGGACTAGGAAATAATGGAATTTATAATGAAGGTCAGTTAACTGCTGGTGGTTCCATAGCTTCACAAGATTTAGCATTATATCAAGTTTCTGCAGGAAAAGCTTTTGTCAAAGGATATGAGATTGAGACTGTTACTCCAACGTTTTTAGATGCACCTAAGACAAGAACCACAGATACAATAAACAATAGAGAAATATTTTATAATACTGGTTCAACCTTAAAACTAAATCGTGTTTTTGGGACACCAAAAGTAGGAATTGGAAATACCTACATTTTAAGTCTTAGAGATGAAAGATCTGGAAGTAGTCAAACTACTGCTGCCGGTAATGAAATTGGCGTTGCAAGAGTATATGACTTTAGATTAGAATCAGGATCATATGATCGTACAAATGGAAACATAAATCAATGGAATATTTCATTATATGATATACAAACAACTACTAAAATCACATTAAATGAAAATATAAGTCTAAGTACACCAGCATTTATCCGAGGTCAAAATAGCAATGCAACTGCATTTTTGAAAAATTCAGTTACTGATGAAAACGTTATTGAGGTATATGAAAAGTCTGGAGATTTTATTTTAAATGAGACTTTTTCTTTTGACGGAATTGACAATAGTAGAGTTGCAACAGCCATTACATCATATTCAATCTCTGATGTAAAATCCGTTCACGGTATCGTTGGTGTTGGCACAACCTTTAGTGCTGATGTAATCCAAGGAGTTAAATTTGATGTTGGCATTGCCACAGTAACTGTGGTTGATCCTACTGGAATCAGTACTATTGTTTCTACTAATGAACTATTCCCAGGAAAAGTTGCTAGAGTTGGAAATCTTTTACAATATAGCAGTCCAGACTTTATAGATCCAGTCTATGCAAAAATAGTAAGTATTGGAACATCTGATGTTACTGTTACAGGTGTTACGACAGTAACTGGAATTGTAAATGGAAGATTGCCAGATACTTCCCAACTTCAAGTAACAGACCTTAAAATTCTGGAAACAAAGTTAGATTCATCAAGTGATAATACATTATACACTGTACTACCAAAACTACACGTTTCTTCTGTCTCTCTGGAAGATTCTTATATCACAATTAGAAAGTCAGAGACAGTATCAATTTTAGGCAATCAATTATCAACAAATGTTCTCGCAGGTACTAACGAAACATTTATGCCTTTTGATGAAGAGAGATATTCTCTAATCAGATCTGATGGTTCAACCGAAATTCTAACTTCAGATAAGTTTGCATATATTGATGGGGCTAAACAACTAAACATTTACAATTTAGGTTCAAATGATAGTGCAGCAACTTTAACATACACTCTTAAGAAACTTAAACCAAAATCAAAAATTAAGAGAAAAAACAGAGTCAACTCTGTAGTAATTGATAAGTCAAATAATAATGCTTCTGGTACAAATGTTGGATCTGCCGGCACAACCTTAAATGATGGATTAACTTATGGAAATTATGCTTATGGAACAAGAGTTCAAGACGAGGACCTAAGTTTAAATGTTTCTGACATTTTAGAAGTTCATGCTGTATATGAGTCAACTGGAACTGGTCAAGCATCAGCACCAACTATGATTCTATCTGCTATTTCTGGACCAACAGCAGAAACTTCCGATCTTATTATTGGAGAAAAATTAATTGGTCAGTCTAGCGGAGCTATTGCTATTGTTGCAGAAAAAATTACGGGAACAAAAATTTCATTTATTCCTAAAAATCAAAATTCGTTTAGGGAAGGTGAGGTAGTTCTATTTGAGGAATCAAATATTCAAGGAAATGTATCTGTTTTAGATACACCAAGTTTTGATATTTCTTCAGAGTTCAAATTCTCCACAGGACAAAAAGGATCATTTATTGACTATGGATACATTTCAAGAAGAGAAGAATTTGAATCTCCGTCCAAACAACTTAAAATTTATTTCTCAAATGGTTATTATGAATCAACTGATGATGGAGATATTACCACAGTTCAGTCATACGAAGGTTTTGACTTTACTAGAGAAATAAAAGCTGTAAATGGATACAGAACAACTGATCTAATTGATATTAGACCAAAAACATCAGATTATACCGTTTCTGAAGGAGCAAGGTCTCCATTTGAATTCTATGGTAGAACATTTACTTCTGCAGGACAATCTGCATCTAATATTCTTGCTTCTGACGAATCTCTGAATATTTCTTTCTCTTGGTATTTGCCTCGTGTAGATAGGATCTTCCTCACAAAGGAAGGCAAATTCCAAGTCAAATATGGAGTTCCGTCAGAAAAACTTGAGAAACCAGTAAGTGTTGATAATGCTATTGAAATTGCAACGATAACTCTCCCACCATATCTTTATAATACATCACTTCAACCACAGATTGAATTTTTAAATCATAAGAGATATCGTATGGTCGATATCAAAAAACTTGAGGATAGAATTAAAAATCTTGAATATTATACTTCACTTTCTCTTCTTGAAGCTAACACAGCAAACCTTTTTGTCCCCGACAGTCAGGGTCTGAATAGATTTAAATCCGGTTTCTTTGTGGACAATTTTACTTCATTGAGAACACAAGAAACAGGTTTTGCTCTAAAAAATAGTCTTGATACCACAAGAAAGAGTTTAAAACCACAACACTATACAAATTCAATTGATTTGATTCAAGGACCTGTAGTGGGTACAGATCCAGATGCAGATTTAGCATTCGAACAACCAGAAGGTGTCAATATTAGAAAATCATCAGATGTAGTAACTCTGGATTATGCAGAAGTAGAGTGGCTTAAGCAAACTTTTGCTACAAGAACAGAAAGTGTAACGCCTTTCTTAGTAAGTTTTTGGCAGGGTTCTCTCGAATTAACTCCAGCAACTGATACTTGGATTGATACTGTTAGACTAAAAGCAAAAGTTATTAGCGTCGAAGGAAACTTTGAGCGAGAACTTGAAAAGGCAGTAGATCAGTTTGGAGTTGACCCACAAACTGGATTTGCACCAACTCGCTGGAATGCTTGGGAAACAACATGGACTGGCCAAGATGTCATTGAGACTACAAGAGATAGAACAGTATCCACAGAAATTGGTCGCCAAGGTTTTGCAAGTTGGGGAAGTCCATGGTCTAGTGGTTATACTAGAGTAACTGTTAGAGATACACTAGTTGAAGATACTTTTAGAGAAGTAAGAGATACTGGAGTAAAAACTAGAACTGGTAACACAGTTATTGTTACTGAACAGTTTGATCAAACATCTGTTGGAGATAGAGTTGTAAGTAGAGATGTTGTTCCTTATATGAGATCTAGAAACATTCAATTTGTTTCTAGAAAACTTAAACCACTTACTAGATTATATGCATTCTTTGATGGTAAAAATGTAACCAAGTATTGTGTTCCAAAACTTCTTGAAATTTCTATGGTATCTGGAACTTTCCAGGTTGGAGAGACTATAATTGGTAGAGTAAGAGATACTGGACTTGGACCAGACGTTTCTCAGGCAAGACCAAGTATTACTTTCAGAGTTGCTCAACAGAACCATAAGGAAGGACCATATGACTCTCCAGAAAAAGTTTATAGATTAAGCCCATACAACTCACAACCAATATCAGAAGCATATTCATCAACTTCAAATATTCTTAATATCGATACGTTCTCCTTACAAAATCAACCACAAGGAGATTACAGTGGATATGTTGAACAAGGTATGATACTTGTTGGTCAAACAAGTGGAGCTCAAGCAACTATAACCAATGTTCGCTTAATATCCGACATTTCTGCAACTTTGATTGGCAGTTTGTTTATTCCAGATCCAAATCTTAATTCAAATCCAAGGTTTGAAGCAGGAACAAGGTTATTTACTCTTGTAAATGACAGTGGAAATAATCAAGATAATGCAACAACGATTGCTGAAGAAGGATTTACTTCAAGTGGAACAATCGAAACAGTTCAGGAAAATATTGTTTCGGTAAGAAATGCAAGAATTCAAAACAAACTTGAATTTGAAGAGCAAGCAGTTGCTAGAACAACTGGTTCTCAACTCATTTCTACTAGAAACATAAGAGATTTGGGAACCAGAGCCTTTAATACAGCTTTCTGGTATGATCCTCTCGCTCAATCATTCTTGGTTGATGATGATAGTGGAATATTCCTCACTAAGTGTGATATTTTCTTTAGATCTAAAGATGATATGGATATCCCTGTCACTCTTCAGATCAGAACAATGAATGGGGGACTTCCAACTCAAAAGATTCTTCCTTTCTCAGAAGTAACACTTGATCCAGAAGATGTAAATGTTTCTGGAGACGGATCAGTTGCAACCTCATTTGAGTTCCCAGCGCCAGTTTATTTGGAAGGTAACGGAACAGAATATGCAATTTGTGTTGCATCCAACTCAACCAAATATAGCGTTTATATTTCAAGAGTTGGAGAAAATGATCTTATTAGCGATACCTTCATTTCTAACCAACCATATTTGGGTTCCCTCTTTAAGTCTCAGAATGCTTCTACTTGGGAACCAAGTCAGTGGGAAGATCTTAAGTTTACACTTTACAGAGCAGACTTTATTGAACAAGGTTCTGTCGAATTCTATAGTCCCCAACTAAGTGAAGGCAACAAACAGATCGCAAATCTGGTTCCAAATTCTCTTCAAATGAGTTCAAAGAAAGTGAGAGTTGCACTCTCAACAACTTTCAATGATCCAAATCTAAGCGTTGGTAATCAAATTCTTCAAGTTGGAACGAATGCAACAGCTACTTTTGTTGGAACAGCAGGAAGTGCTACTGGAACTTTAAATATCGTAAACTCTGGCATCGGATACACTGGACCATTTACATTTACTGGAGTTGGTCTAACTGCAATCACTGGTTCTGGAAGAAATGCTACAGCAAATATTCAAGTAACATCAGATGGTACTATTGGATTTGCTACAATATCTAACGGCGGTACTGGTTATCAAATTGGAGATGTTCTTGGAGTTTCTACAATAGGAACAAACTCTGTTGGTTCTAGATTAAGAATGTCTGTGGCATCTATTGGAAGCTCAAGCGAATTAATTCTTGATAATGTTCAGGGCGATTTTGCAACTGGAATTGGTAATACTGTCCAATTTATAAGTAATTCTGGAATTACTACATATTTGAATTATGCTGGAATTGGAACTATAGGTCCTTGGGTTTCTATGTCAGAAATAGTTACAGTAAATGATGGAACTCATATTATTGTAAATCACAAGAATCATGGCATGTATGATTCAAATAACTTAGTTGCCATTTCCGGAGCGAAACCAGATGTAAAACCAACAAAGCTGACTGCTGCTTATGATTCAACTTCAAATGCTGCCATTGAAGTTTCTGATGGTTCAATTTTCTATAGTTTTGAGAATGTTGGAGTTGGAACAACAAATCCAGGTTATCTACTAATTGGAGATGAAGTTATTGGATTTACAACAGCATCTTCAGGATCTATTGGAGGAAACATTACTAGAGGAAGTAATCCGAAGAATTATCCTGTTGGAACTCCTGTATATAAGTATGAACTAAATGGCATTTCTCTAAGAAGAATTAATAAGACTCATGATTTAAGTGACGTTACATTATCTGATACAATTAAATATGATTCTTATGCGATCAAACTTGATATGTCGGACAATGGAACTGACAGAACCACTGCAGGAGTATCAACAAATGGTATGCCAGCACTTTATCAAAATTCAAATAAGTCTGCTGGTGGATATGAAATTATGGCTACTCAAAATATGCCATATGAAATTATCACTCCTATGGTTCAGAACGTAACAGTTCCAGGAACTACAATCAACGCAACACTTAGAGGTGTTACCGGAAAGAGTATTAGTGGAAACGAAATTCCATTTATTGATACTGGATTCGAAAGTGTCACTCTGAATAAACCAAATTATCTTTTAACTCCAAGAATTATTTGCTCTAGAGTTAATGAAGTTTCTAAGTTGACTAATATTCCTGGAAATAAATCTCTCAATCTTAGTGTTCAACTCGAAACTTCAGATACAAGATTATCTCCAGTGATTGATACTCAAAGAGTTAATGTAATATTAACATCGAATAGAGTAAATAAAGTAATTGATGATTATGCAACTGATAGAAGAGTTAATGCAATTAAGACAGACCCAAATGCTTTCCAATATGTATCTAAAGAGATAAATCTCGAAAATCAGGCATCTTCTATTAAGATTATTGTAAATGCAAGTATGAATCCATTTACGGATATTCGTGCTTTCTATGCAATAAGCCCAACAGATAATTTCAACCCAATCTTTACTCCTTTCCCAGGATATAATAATTTGAATTCTAGAGGAGAAATTATCAATACAGAAGATAGTGATGGATTGCCAGATTCATTTGTTCCTGTAGTTGAAGTTGCTAATCCAGATGGAGAAGCATATCAAGAGTATACATTTACTGCAGACCAACTGCCATCATTTAAAGCATATAGAATCAAAATCGTATTGACTTCAACAAGTCAGGTTTATACACCATCACTTAGAGATCTTAGAGTTATTGCGCTTGCTTGATATGGAATATGTAAAGGTAAAAGATCAACCACATCTAGCAAGAGATCCTCATACAAATAATATTGTTAATACTAACAAGTCTGAGTATGAGGAATATCTTGCTAGAAAAAAAGCAAAATTATCAGAATCACAAAGAGTGAAGGAATTGGAAAGTGACGTAGAAATGATCAGAAATGATTTGGATGTAATTAAAAATCTTCTTCAAGAGTTGGTAAAAGGATCCAACTAAATATCAATATAAGGAGAAATGAGTAAATGGCACAACCATCTACCAGACAAGAATTAATCGATTACTGTAAAAGGAAACTGGGATATCCAGTTCTAGAAATTAATGTTGCAGATGAACAGATTGATGATCTGGTAGATGATGCTATTCAGTTTTTCCAAGAAAGACATTTTGATGGGGTATATCAAACTTACTATAAGTATAGAGTAACTCAAGATGATATTGATAGAGGAAGGGCCAGAGGTGGAAATTCAACTGTAGGAATTGCAACTACTACAGCAAGTGCTACTATTCCTGGATCTTCTACAACATCATTTACATATGAAGAAAACAGCAATTATCTTCAAGTTCCACCAAATGTTATTGGTGTAAATAAACTATTTCACTTTGATGGATCAAATACACTGACAAATAACATGTTTAGTGTAAAGTATCAACTATTCTTGAATGATATCTATTACTGGGGATCAACTGAATTATTAACTTACTCTATGGTTAAGACATATCTAGAAGATATGGATTTTCTTTTGACAACTCAGAAGCAAATAAGATTCAACAAAAGACAAGATCGTTTATATTTGGACATTGATTGGGGAACACTAGGAGTAGGTGAATATTTGATTATTGACTGCTACACAACATTAGATCCAAATGATTATTCTAGAGTATGGAATGATTCTTTCTTGAAGCCATACTTGACTGCTTTAATTAAAAGGCAGTGGGGACAGAACATGATGAAATTCCAAGGAGTCAAACTTCCTGGGGGAGTTGAATTGAATGGAAGACAAATGTATGATGATGCTCAAAAGGATATTGAAGCAATAATGGAAAAAATGTCAAATACATACGAACTTCCACCTCTTGACATGATTGGATAGAAAACATGTTAAATCCATTTTTCCTACAAGGATCTCCAACAGAACAGAATCTTGTTCAAGATTTAATAAATGAACAACTTCGAATGTATGGTGTTGAGATTTATTATATTCCTAGGAAATATCTAACAGAAAAGACTGTAATTAGAGAAGTTATACAGTCTTCTTTTGATGAGGCCCATCCAATTGAGGCATATATTGAAAACTTTGAAGGTTATGGCGATAACACTACCATACTTTCAAAGTTTGGTATTCAAGCAACCAATGAAATAACATTAACAATCTCTAGAGATAGATTTAATAATTATATAAAACCACTAATTAGAAATAGAGATAATATAAAATTAGGAACACGGCCAAAAGAGGGTGATTTGGTCTATTTTCCATTGGGAGATAGATTATTTGAGATTAAATTTGTAGAGCATGAACAACCATTTTATCAACTTCAATCAACTTATGTTTATACTTTAAAATGTGAGTTGTTTAGATATGAAAATGAGGTTATTGATACAAGTATTGATGAAATTGATGATACAATCACAGGTTCCTTAAGTGGATATGGTGATGATAGTGATTATGGTGCTGGTGGAGGAATAACTGGTGGTGCTGGAATGACCAGGATTCTATCTATGGTTGGAGCTGGAAGGACAGCAACTGCAGAAGTAAGTTATATTAGTAATGGTGGTATCCGATCAATTATTGTTTCAAATAGAGGTGGTGGTTACACTTATGCACCAACCGTAGCAATTTCTTCAGCACCTTCTGGAGGAATTACTGGTATTGCTAGTGCTTCTCTAATTGGAGGAATAGTTGTTTGTGAAAATAATGTCGATCCCGTAAGAAAGTCTGTACAAAGTGTTGAATTAATTAATCCAGGTGCTGGATATACATTGGCACCAGGAATAAGATTTGTTGGTGATGGTGTTGGAGCTGCGGCAACAGCAACAATTGGCGATGGTATTATTGGAATTGTAAGTATTACTGATGCTGGTTCTGGATACAATAGTTTAACTTTACCATCCATAACCTTTACTGGAGTATCTACAGTATCTGCAGCTGCTACAGTTGTAGTAAGTACTGCAGGAACAATCAGTCAGATTAGAATTACAAATGCTGGTCTTGGATATACTCAACCACCTACTATAACAATTGCTGCTCCAAATCTTACTGGAATTGGTACGTATCAAAAACATGAAGTTGTTACTGGTCAAACTTCAGGAGCAACTGCAAGAGTTGTTTCTTGGGCATCAACAAACTCTAAATTGGAAATATCTTCACAATCTGGTTCTTTCCAAATTGGAGAATATATTGTAGGTTCTGCTTCCTCGGCAAGTTATATGCTTCTAAGTTCTACATATTCTGAAGATGGATTTACTTCAAATAATGAAATAGAAACAGAAGCTGACAATATAATTGATTTTAGCGAAACAAATCCTTTTGGAATGCCTTAGTATAAATAATTTTTATTGTAAAGAACCTAAACATGTTTGAATATTTTTATAACGAAATTTTCAGAAGAACCATTATATCATTCGGTTCTTTATTCAATAATATAATCATTAAGCAACAAAACTCTTCAGATGTTGTTGTTAATGAGTTTAGAGTTCCTTTGGCATACGGACCAACTCAAAAATTCTTAGCTAGAATTGAACAGTCTCCAGACCTAAACAAACCAGTTCAAGTGACTTTACCAAGAATGTCATTTGAATTTGTTGGACTGACTTATGACCCAGGAAGAAAGGTAACACAAACTCAAACCTTTACAAAAGGCTTAGAATCAGATAAAACTGACATTAAAAAAGTCTATATGCCAGTTCCATACAACATGGAATTTGAATTGGCAATTATGACTAAGTTAAATGATGACATGCTTCAAATTATTGAACAAATTCTTCCTTATTTCCAACCCGCTTATACATTATCAGTAAATCTTGTAGAAACTATTGGAGAAAAAAGAGATATTCCAGTTGTCTTGGAAAGTATCTCCATGAATGATGATTATGAAGGAGACTTTACTACAAGAAGAGCTCTTGTTTATACTTTAAGATTTAGCGTAAAAACTTATCTCTTCGGACCAATATCTGCAGCAACAAACGATATCATCAAGAGAGCAACTGTTGGATATGTTGCAGGTTCTCTTGGTTCTGGTGCTCCACAGAGAGATTTCCAATATACAGTTGCACCAAGAGCAATTCAAAACTATACAGGAACAATTCTCACAAATCTTACAGATGATATAACCGAAACTGATACTGTATTTAAAGTGGATGATGTATCTACTATCACAGCAAAAACATATCTTGATTTAGATGGTGAGGAAGTATTTGTTAAGGAAGTATTGACTGATAGCATATCAGTTTTAAGAGGTCAAGATAATACTACAATTACATCACATCTTAGAGGTTCTCCTATTAAATCTATCACTTCAGCAGATAATAATCTGATACCTGATGGAGATGATTTCGGTTTCAGTGGTTCCTTATCATAGTAAAAAATGAAAATGACTAAAAAATTTGACGAATTAAATGAGACATTTAATGTCTCTGCAGATATTGTGCAAAGTGATGTTGTGAGCGAAGGCTTTTCTAAGAAAGACTCCGACCAACCCAAGAATGATATAAAGAAAGACTATGAGTACACAAGGGGAAATTTATATTCTCTTATAGAAAAAGGTCAAGAAGCAATTAATGGGATACTTGAGTTAGCTCAAGAAAGTGAAATGCCTCGCGCATATGAGGTTGCAGGACAATTGATCAAGAATGTTGCAGACGCTACAGATAAGTTAATGGAACTGCAAAAGAAATTAAAAGACGTTGAAGAAGAAAGTGTTAAGGGTCCAACCAATGTTACCAATGCATTATTTGTTGGTTCTACAGCAGAACTTTCAAAGTTATTGAAAAATACTAATTTAGATAAAAATATTTCAGAAAATAAATAGTAGTATCAACAGTTTATTCTTGATCCATGTCCGCAGTAAGCGTAGTTAATTTAGTAATTCAAAAAGGAACTGACTTTGAAGAGACTTTTGCTTTGGCTTCGGAAGATGGGGGCATTCTCAATTTAACAAATCAAACTGCTACTGCGAAATTGAGAAAGTATCCAACATCAACTACTTCATATACATTCAGTACTACATTGACAGTTGCAGACAGTACTGTAAAAATATCAATGACAGATGATGTTACCGCTACTTTACCCAGTGGAAGATGTTATTATGATATTGTACTAACATCATCTGGAGGAAACAAAAGTAAAGTTGTCCAAGGAAATGTTATCGTAGAGGAGACTTCATCCCTATGACAATTAATGTCAGAGTAGCAAACAAAGCAAAAGTAAAGGCAACAGTAGCATCAGGAGTAATTATGGCTAGAACTCTAGACGAATTATTAGATGTAGATGTGACTGGTGTTCAAGATAATTATGTAATAATGTACAATGCATCTACACAAAAGTATACAGCAGTAAATCCAGATGATGTTCTGACTTCTGCAGTCACTGATCCAACTTCTCCAGGTATTCCTGGAGAGTTTATTAATGCTCTAGATACTGATTTGAGTAGAGAAGATAATATTGATATAGACGCTGGCACATTTTAAGATACTAAATAATAGTATAAAAAAAATAGCAAAAGAATAAGATGACAGCTCCTGTTATACAGTTTAAGAGAGGTCTTCTTGCTAATCTCCCTGGTCTTAGGGTAGGTGAACCTGGATTTACTACTGATAGTTACGATCTGTATGTAGGTCTCACCTCTGAAACTTCAACAAATAAATTTTTAGGTTCCCATCGTTACTGGACAAAAAACACTGCGACCACCGGTAGTGGTGTAAATCTGGTTGAGGGTACTGATAATGGTACTTCATTTATTACTCTCAAATCTCCAGATAGTCTTGCTGGAATCACTACATACACATTCCCAGCTACCCCATCAGTCGGAGATGTTTTAAGTACAGATGCTGATGGTAATCTTTCTTGGGTAACTTCTCTTACAGATTTGGGAGTTACCAATTTAATTATTGGAATTGGTACTTTTACAAATAATGTTGGATTTACGACAGATACAGATAATACTTTAGGAGATCCAGACACTGGTGGTGTTCAAATTGATGGTGGATTGGGTGTCAATAAGAATGTAACTGTTGGTGCTGGTCTTTCTGTAGTTGGTGGGTTTGAAGTTGCAGGTATTGCAACTGTCACAGGTTCTCTTGATGTTAATGGAACTGACCATGATATTAATGGAGCTATTGCACTTGACCATGTAACAGTATCTGCTGGTGCAACT